>ERZ773252.3202-NODE-3202-length-12916-cov-5.404945_pt1 | contig 12916 bp, 9 predicted proteins | sample MGYA00580517_ERZ773252 | MGnify/ENA primary metagenome ERZ773252 (study PRJEB29015, sample SAMEA2737766) | human gut metagenome | biome: human gut; feature: human-associated habitat; material: faeces | place: China | collected 2012 ... | reverse complement strand
CCTTTGTTAACCTTAAATCTAATACTATGAAAAACACATTGCAAAGATACGGACTCTTGGGAAATTAGCAAATTATCCAAGAAAAATAGCATGTTTTATAACACGTTTTAATAGTTTTCCCCTACTTGTTAAGAAATCAGTCCTCCTTATTTCAAGGTATGTAACATTAATTTTGAAAATTGAATCGGAGCATACCGTTGATTCTCTGCCGAAAAACCGTTATCTTTGCAAGGATAATCACATTATGCACTCAATAAAAAAGAAAAGGAGACACCCGTGAACGAAGAAGAGATCGTCCTCACCCCGATGATGAAACAGTTTCTGGATTTGAAGGCAAAACATCCGGATGCAGTGATGCTGTTTCGTTGCGGTGACTTTTATGAAACATATTCTACGGATGCCATCGTTGCAGCCGAAATTTTAGGGATCACACTGACAAAACGTGCCAATGGGAAAGGAAAAACTATCGAGATGGCAGGTTTTCCTCATCATGCCCTTGATACCTACCTTCCGAAACTGGTTCGCGCTGGAAAACGTGTCGCTATCTGCGACCAGCTCGAAGACCCCAAAATGACGAAGAAGCTGGTGAAGCGTGGTATTACCGAATTGGTTACTCCTGGTGTTTCTATCAATGATAATGTTCTGAACTATAAAGAGAATAACTTCCTGGCTGCCGTTCATTTCGGAAAGGCTTCCTGTGGAGTTGCTTTTCTCGATATTTCTACCGGTGAATTCCTTACTGCAGAAGGACCTTTTGATTATATAGACAAACTGTTGAATAACTTTGCCCCTAAGGAAATTCTTTTTGAACGTGGCAAACGCCTGATGTTTGAAGGTAATTTCGGTAACAAGTTCTTTACATTCGAGCTGGACGACTGGGTATTTACAGAAACGACTGCCCGTGAGAAACTGCTGAAACACTTTGAAACGAAGAATCTGAAAGGTTTCGGAGTGGAGCACTTGAAAAACGGTATCATTGCTTCCGGTGCTATCCTGCAGTATCTGACAATGACGCAGCATACGCAGATTGGTCACATCACTTCATTGGCACGTATTGAAGAAGATAAATACGTCCGTCTGGATAAGTTCACGGTGCGTAGCCTTGAGCTGATTGGCAATATGAATGATGGAGGCAGTAGTCTAATCAATGTGATCGACAGAACGATCAGCCCGATGGGAGCGCGTCTGTTGAAACGTTGGATGGTTTTTCCGTTGAAGGATGAGAAGCCGATTAATGAACGCTTGAACGTAGTGGAATATTTCTTCCGCCAACCAGATTTTAAGGAATTGATTGAAGAACAGTTGCATCTGATAGGTGACCTGGAACGTATTATTTCCAAAGTGGCTGTAGGGCGTGTGTCGCCTCGTGAAGTCGTTCAGTTGAAAGTTGCCTTGCAAGCAATTGAGCCGATAAAACAGGCATGTATGGAAGCTGATAATGCGAGCTTGAATCGCATTGGCGAACAGTTGAATCTTTGTATTTCTATTCGTGACCGGATTGCCAAAGAGATTAAAAATGATCCTCCTTTACTGATAAATAAAGGTGGAGTGATTCAGGACGGTGTGAACGCAGACTTGGATGAATTGCGGCAAATCTCCTATTCAGGAAAAGATTATCTGCTAAAGATACAGCAGCGGGAGAGCGAAGAGACGGGTATTCCGAGCTTGAAAGTAGCTTATAATAATGTATTCGGTTATTATATCGAAGTCCGTAATGTGCATAAGGATAAGGTTCCACCCGAATGGATTCGCAAACAGACGTTGGTCAACGCAGAGCGTTATATCACGCAGGAACTGAAAGAATACGAAGAAAAGATTTTGGGAGCGGAAGATAAGATTCTGGTTCTGGAAACGCAGCTATATACGGACTTAGTACAGGCATTGATGGAATTTATTCCACAGATACAGATTAATGCGAATCAGATTGCACGTCTGGACTGCTTGTTGTCATTTGCCAATGTGGCCCGTGAGAATCGTTATATCCGTCCGATTATTGAGGATAATGACGTACTGGATATTCGTCAGGGACGTCACCCGGTAATAGAAAAACAACTTCCGATAGGTGAGAAGTATATTGCCAATGATGTAATGCTGGACAGCGATACACAGCAGATTATTATTATTACAGGTCCGAACATGGCCGGTAAGTCGGCACTCTTGCGTCAGACGGCGTTGATTACGCTATTGGCTCAAATCGGCTCGTTTGTTCCTGCGGAAAGTGCGCATATCGGTTTAGTTGATAAGATATTTACCCGTGTAGGAGCGAGCGATAATATATCAGTCGGTGAATCTACATTTATGGTAGAGATGAATGAAGCGGCTGATATCCTGAATAATGTTTCTTCCCGGAGTCTGGTATTATTTGACGAATTGGGTCGTGGTACTTCTACTTATGATGGTATTTCCATTGCCTGGGCAATTGTAGAGTATATCCATGAACATCCGAAAGCAAAAGCACGTACATTATTTGCTACGCATTATCATGAATTGAATGAGATGGAGAAATCTTTCAAGCGCATCAAGAATTATAATGTATCGGTGAAAGAAGTTGATAATAAAGTAATCTTCCTTCGTAAACTGGAACGTGGCGGTAGTGAACACTCTTTCGGTATTCATGTGGCAAAGATGGCCGGTATGCCGAAAAGCATTGTGAAACGTGCAAATGAGATATTGAAACAGCTTGAATCTGATAATCGCCAACAGGGCATAGCAGGTAAACCGTTGGCAGAAGTGAGCGAGAATCGTGGAGGTATGCAGTTAAGCTTCTTCCAGTTGGACGATCCGATTCTCTGTCAGATTCGCGATGAGATATTGAATCTTGATGTGAATAATCTTACTCCTATTGAAGCGCTGAATAAACTGAATGATATTAAGAAGATAGTCAGGGGGAAATAAGCTGAAAATGTATATAATGTCTTAGGATATGTTTTCGATTGTTGTCCTGACATTAGGGAAATGGCATTTGTTTTATTGATAAAAAAGAGGGATTAGTGATGTTTGAACCGCTAATCCCTCTTTTTTGATTTAGGCTATTTTCTTTTTCTTCTTGTCATAGAAGAACATGAAATAGACGCCTATTATGATAAACGGAACGCTTAACCATTGTCCCATATTGAACATCATGCTGTTTTCAAAATCTTCCTGATTTTCTTTTAGGAATTCGATGAAAAAGCGGAAGGTGAAGATATAAGTCAGACAAAGGCCGAAGAAGAAGCCGCGATGCAGTTTCTTACTGTAATTCTTATACAGGTAAATCATGATGAAGAACAGGATAAGATAAGCGATGGCTTCGTAGAGCTGTCCCGGATGACGGGGTTGCATATCTACACGCTCGAAAACGAATGCCCAGGGCACATCAGACGGCTTGCCTATGATTTCGGAGTTCATCAGGTTGGCAAGGCGGATGAAGCAGGCGGTGATTGGAGTAGCTACGGCAATCATATCCAGCACGTCCATATAATGGAGCTTCGTCTTGCGGCAATACAGCCAAAGGGCGATTATCAATCCTAATGTACCGCCGTGGCTGGCAAGTCCTTCATATCCGGTAAATTTCCAGTTTCCGTCCGGCATGAATTTGATAGGAAGAATCATTTCCCAAAAATGAGACAAGTAGTATCCCGGATCATAGAACAGACAGTGTCCCAGGCGGGCACCAATCAGAATACCAAAGAAACAGTAAAAGAAAAGCGGGTCAAACTTCTTTTCCTCTATCTTTTTATCCCGGTACTGGTAGTGAACAACCACATAAGCAAAGAATATTCCTACTGCCCACAGTAATCCGTAATAACGGATAGAAATGCCGAACAGGTTGAATAGTTCGGGATTCGGGTTCCAGTTGATGGATAATAGCATGGTATTCATTCTATATTGGATTAATGTTAATGATTAGATTTTTTGAATTTCTCCGCAACCATCCGGTAGGTCGGTATATCTATTCCCTGTTCTTCGGCTGCTGCAATCATGTCGAAGAGCAATCCTTGTATTTCCGAGTCGTGTCCGCGTGCCAGGTCTTTTTGCATAGAAGCGGTACTTTCGGGATCGAGCTTGTCAATCACTTTTAGGTTGTAGCTGACTGGGTCTTCGGGAAATTCGACGCCCAGTTTCTTTCCTAAGGCAGCGCTTTCCGTAGAAAGTCCGATAAATGTATCCCGTATCTTTCCCGGTTTCTGCACTTCTCCCATCGGAACGTCGTAGTAAGCACCCGTCACAGCCATTGCGGAGATAAACGACCATTTGATAAACGTATCCCGGTTGATGTCCGGTGAGAGGTCTACCTTTATGCCTGCTTCCTGCAAGTCTTGTTGGATAGCTTCCAGTAATCCGGGTTTTACAACTGTGCCGCGATGAGCGCCGTATACCAACCGGAATATCTTTCCCATTTGGGTGATTTCTCCGGTGCCGGATACGAAGCCTACGATATAGATGCAGCCGTCGAGAACGGTGACTTCCGGAACTAGCTTCTGTATGCGCGGCCCTGTGCCATATACATTCAGAATAGGGATGACAACCGTGTCTTTGTGTGCTGCTCTTTTTATCAGTTCTACGATAGAATCGACCGAATAACCTTTTACGCATACAAATATCACATCTGCTTTTCCATTGAATTCTCCAGCGGTAGTAGCCGGAATCCGGAGCGTATGTTCGCCCTTCAAATCCGATTTCAGTTTCAAACCGTTCGTTTGAATCGACTGCAAGTGAGCTCCACGGGCAATACAAGTTACATCTTTGCCTGCCAGCGACAAGAATCCTGCGATACTGCCGCCTACACCTCCCGTTCCTGCAATGAGATATTTCATATTGTTAGCGAATTAGTAATTAATAAGTCGTCGGTGGTAACCGATAATCACACGTTGAAACGGAAATGCATGATGTCGCCATCCTGCACCACATATTCTTTTCCTTCTACACCCAGTTTTCCGGCTTCTTTCACAGCTGCTTCCGAGCCGTATTTGATATAATCATCGTATTTGATAACTTCGGCACGGATAAAGCCTTTTTCAAAATCGGTGTGGATCACTCCGGCACATTGAGGAGCTTTCCATCCTTTTTCGTATGTCCAGGCACGTACTTCTTGTACACCGGCAGTGAAATATGTTTCAAGATTCAGGAGTTTGTAAGCAGACTTGATAAGACGTGCTACGCCCGATTCTTCCAAGCCTACTTCGGCAAGGAACATTTGACGGTCTTCGTACGTTTCCAGTTCGGCGATGTCCGCTTCTGTTTTGGCTGCGACAATCAGGATTTGAGCATTCTCGTCTTTTACGGCTTCGCGTACCATATCTACGTATTTATTTCCGTTTACTGCGCTTGCTTCATCAACATTGCAGACATACATTACCGGCTTGCTGGTCAATAAGAACAGTTCGTGAGCAATCTTTTGTTCGTCTTTTGTTTCAAAAGTCACTGTACGTGCAGATTTTCCTTGTTCCAGTGCGTCTTTATATTGAACGAGTACATCGTAAGCTAACTTTGCAGCTTTGTCTCCGCCCGTCTGTGCTTGTTTCTGTACTTTCTGGATACGGCTTTCGATGGTTTCCAGGTCTTTCAATTGAAGTTCGTAGTCAATGATTTCTTTGTCGCGGACGGGATTTACGCTTCCGTCTACGTGTGTCACATTGTCGTCATCGAAGCAACGGAGTACGTGGATAATTGCGTCTGTTTCACGGATATTGGCAAGGAACTTGTTTCCCAGTCCTTCACCTTTGCTTGCGCCTTTCACCAGTCCGGCGATATCTACGATTTCTACAGTTGTAGGAACAATTCGTTGGGGGTGCACCAATTCAGCGAGTGCGTTCAGACGTTCGTCAGGAACAGTGATTACACCTACATTGGGTTCAATTGTACAGAAAGGGAAATTTGCCGCCTGTGCTTTCGCATTCGACAAACAGTTGAAAAGTGTCGACTTACCCACGTTCGGTAGTCCTACAATACCACATTGCAATGCCATATTAATCTATTATTTCTTTTATTATCAATGATTTATACAAATGAACAACGATTTGGCAACAATGTCCGGATAAATAAAGAGTATTTGTTGCCGGGCTGCTCATTGTAGTTTGCAAAGATAATACTTACTAATCGAAATTACCCCAATTTCGTAGAACAAAATAAGTTTGTCCATTAAAAATCAATTTTTAAGCTAACGAAGAAAACGTGGTATGCTTTCTGTCTTTAAAAAACAGATAAAAACGATATCAATGTCTCTTTCAATGTAGACTTCATCTGTTTTTTTAGTAATGAGCCAGCTAAATGTTGTTTTAAAAAGATGCAAAGGCTCATTTGTTTTGTCTTTATCATTTACTTATGATATTTATTCTCTTTATATAATTAATTATATTAGAAAAAGCGCGTAATTGAGGTGGTCCCCCTCCACCTCAATTACACGCTTTTTTCATATAAAAAGAATATTCTTTCGCGTCTGCGCACGTGTACACTATTAAAAAGAAAACTCACAGCCAGTTTATCTTCCTATGCTATGTATAGCACAGAATCCCACTATAGCTGCTTTTATTTTCATTATAGCTAATCTCAATTTCATTATAGCTAATCCCGATTTCATTATAGCTAATTTTATTTTCATTATAGCTAATCAGAACTTGTCATCAAGAGACTCATGGCTCATTGAGATACTTATCGTATCCCAAATATACGATAAATCGTCCGGTGCATAAGTAAAATCATTCTAGATGAAAGTAAGACAAAGTAAGCTAATCTGGGACAAAGTACGTCATTTCAATCCCTTGTGATATAATACCTTTGCGGTATCGAAAGAAAAAGAAATAGGGCTGGTTCATTTCTTCCGATATCTATTGCGTCAACTGTTTTGCTTTGTTATAAGCCGGCTGAAAATAAATTTATATTAGGGTGATTCTTTTATGTGATAAAGAATCGAATGCCCGCTTTCGATTTTTGGGCTTAGTGAAAAGTTTCAATCGTTTTCAATTATATCATCTTCTGTAATAGTAGTCAACGATTCATTTGATATGTTTCCGTCCGTTGCTAAACGGTTCGCTTGACTTTCCAATGTTTTTTCAAAAATGTTGCGAACCCAACGGGCATTTCCAAAATTGTGGTCTTTATTGATAATAGCTTTATTAATCACCCGTTTCATTTTCTCTATGGCTCCGTCGGTGATTACATATTCATACTTTTTCAAATTACCAAGGTATATCTCGAATAGTTCTTCTTCTGAATAGTCCTTAAACTCAATGTAGCGGTTGAAGCGCGATTGTAGTCCGGGATTTGAGTCTATGAATTCTTTCATCTCCTGAGTGTAACCGGCAAGAATAACAACCAGGCGTTCTCTGTCATCTTCCATTCGTTTTAGCAGTGTTGCTATTGCTTCTTTTCCATAATCATTGCTTGAATTTGTAACCAAAGAATAAGCTTCATCAATAAACAATACTCCACCTATGGCAGAGTCTATGATTTTATTCGTTTTGACAGCGGTTTGTCCTACATATTCTGCGACCAGGCCAGAACGATCGGTTTCAACTAAATGTCCTTTCTCCAAGATACCCAGCTCTTTATAAATGCAGGCTAAAATTCGGGCAACGGTAGTCTTTCCTGTTCCAGGATTCCCTATAAATACACAATGATATGAAAGTGAGGGGGCTTTCATTCCTTTTGATGCACGTACCTTCTGAATTTTGATAAAATTGACTAATGTAGCCACATCATTTTTTACCAGTTCAAGTCCGGTCAACTGAGTTAGCTGCTCCATTCCTCCTTGCTTTTCGGGTGTGCTGACGTATGTAGCCGTATTAGATTCTAGCTCACTTTTACTGATTTCATTATTCCAGGGAGACATAATGCTTTTCAGGAAATCGGCTTCTTTTGTTGTAATGGTTCCATCTGCTTTGGCAATAATAGATGCATAACGATATAAAAGTAAATGGTATTGCTTTCCTATTTCATTATCCATATTGTTGATGATTGCACCTAATATGAATAAAGTGTCCGATTTGATATTGTCCGCATTTATTTTTTCAATGAGAGGCAGGTAATCGGTAATACTATTAGAAATACGGTCATAGGCAACAGGCAATTCAGAGAATGTGATTTTCTGTAAGCCATATATGCGGGCAAACAGATAGATGATGGCAAAGCTCTCCTTTCTGTCTATTCCAAATCTATAACCTAGTTGCTGATAAACCTTTAATAAATCGGCGGTTATCAACATATTAATCAGGTCTGGAAATGGTATTTCAGCGGGTTTGCCGGTAGAATGGAAATGTACCGCATTGTCAACCTCTTCTTTTAGACGTGGATCATCGTTTAGTTTCTGAATAAACAGAAATAGTTTATCTCCATGGTCTTGAACAATATTAAAATAAGGTTGATCGATTCCATTGAATGTAGCGGTTGTTTGTATGGGCTGCTTTTCCAAAGTATTATTGGGGGGAATTGTTATTTTGCTTGTAGACATTATTATGAAACCAATAATAATTCCAACTATGGCACCAGTTATTACTTCTATCGAAAGTATAATAATTCCAGTTACTAATGCGAGTAGGCCGATTAACACAAAAGTGAAGCCATAACCGAGTTTTTTACTTTCTATTTTATTGTATTTGGGTGATTCAGAATTTGAAGCCATAATCGTTTTTCTATTAGAATACTTGTTTGTTTAGACAATGCAATATCGTTTATAATGAATGTGCGCAAATGTAATGAATATATTCCAATAGTTCCTTTGTATGGCAATAATTTCAATCAAGTAATATTCTCTTTAGTATTTTGCCTGATATTTCTTATAGAAAATCAGGAATAAAGTAAATCCAATTAGAGCAAATGGTACACCCGCCAGAGCTGGATAACGGTATCCACCACTAACAGCCAGTCCGCCTGCATAAGCACCGATGGCATTTCCGAGATTGAATGCAACCTGCACGCAGGCTGCTCCCAGCATTTCTCCTCCCTTTGATACGCGGATAATTAATATCTGCTCCGGACTGGATACAGCGAACAGTCCTGCTGTACAAAGGCACATCAACAGGGCTGCTGCCCATTTATAGGGAGAAAGGAAGAAGATGAGCAATAACATAATACAGATAAGTGCTTGTGCGGCAGTTCCTACTTTTCCGGGGGTGTAGCGGTCGGAGAGACGTCCGCTAATCAGGTTTCCCACTACCATACCGAAGCCGGCAAGGATCATTAAAGGCGTAATGCTTTCTGCGGAGAAGCCGGACACATTGGTAAGCATCGGATTGATGTAGCTATACCAGCAGAATACACCGCCATTACCTAGTGCCGTAGCACCGAGAATCAGCCACGGAGCCGGAGTTCTAAGAAAGCGGAATTGTCCTTTAAAGCCGGTATCCTTCAGACCCTCTACATGCGGAACCCATCGCCAGATATAATATAGGATAACAATTCCCCAGATACCAACCAGCAGGAAAGTGGCACGCCAGGAAAGCATGGTACTTAGGGAAGTGCCCAAAGGTACACCAAACAGGTTGGCAATGGTCATTCCTGCAATCATGATGGAGACGGCTTCCGAACCTTTACCCTTGTCGGCTAGTTTCTCTGCAACAATAGAGCCTACTCCGAAGTAGGCACCATGAGGTAAACCGGAAATAAAGCGGGCAGCGAGCAACACCCAGTAATTGGGAGCCATAGCTGCACAGATATTACCTATCATAATTAAGGTAACTAATACTAGCAGAATATGTTTTAGTGGATATTTGCGAGCCAATGTCAATACAGGTGCACCCACACAGACGCCTAATGCATAGGCAGAAATGAAATGTCCTGCCGTAGGAATGCTAATACCCAAATCTTTTGCCACATCGGGCAAAATTCCCATCATCACAAATTCGGCAATACCTAATCCCAAGGTGCCGAACGCCAAAGCGATAAGACTTTTCTTCATACCAAACTTAACCTTAATACCTGTAACCTTTTTACCTTACTTTTATTTGCCGCTTATTTTTTCGGCTGCAAAGGTAAAACAAAATCTTCCAGGGTGAGTTCGATGAGATAGATTTTGATTTAAATCAATTTAGACAATGCCGGTATAAACTTGTGATGAAGGGTTTATGTAGTATATGCAAATTGTAGCCATTTACTTTCTTTCCAATTCTTGCAAATTCTTCAAATATTTGCAAGAATTGGAAAGATTATGTGATAGACTTAACTGTTTTATCAAAAAGTTCTCCTTTTACATATCCTTTCTTTACTTTATTAAGTGATATTTCATCAACCAGTTTTCTTTCCACAAGACCGTCAATATCATTTTTGGCGGTAGTATGAGTAATAGAGAACCTGTTTTGTAGCTCTTTCACGGTGAATAATATTTTAGGATTATCATTAATAAGCCTAAGAATATCTGCTTGCCGTTCGTTAATATTATCTAATTTATAGAATACAGAAGCCTGATGTTTTTGATCTAATTTACGTTTGATATAAGTTTGTAGTTCTTTAAAAGCAAGCTCTAGCACTCTTAGGTTGTAAGCTATAAAGTATCCCATGTCTTTTTCATCAGCTTCTGTGTATAAATAAGCATTTTCATAGGACTTTTTTGATTTGGCGATTACCCTTGAGATAGATAAATATTCAGTTAACCAATAACCACTTTTTAGCACATACCAATAGAATAGAGCTCTTGCTGTACGTCCGTTTCCATCTACAAACGGGTGCATATAAGCAATCATAAAATGGATGATAATGCCTCTGATTATTGGGTGAATAAATACTTTAGAATCACTTTCATTGAAGAATATGCATAAATCTTCAATAAATGAAGGGATATCTTTGTATGAGGGGGGAGTGTGTACTACTTCATGCGTAATAGCATCTTCCACTACTACTTCGTCATTCGTTCTGTATGCTCCTGCATCTGCTGGATTTTCTAATGTTTTTTCAGTCATTAAGACATGAATCTGCTGTAATAGTTCGGATGATAGTGGGGTATGTATATTTTGGGTTATAAAACGTATTGTTTGATAATTATTGAAAATCATTTGTTGCGATTTGTCCTGTGGAGAAAGGCTTTTTCTTAACATCTCCTTAGCTACTTTTCTAGTAGTTGCCGCTCCCTCCATTTGGCTGGAGGATATTGCTTCTTCCATTAATGAGCTAATTAGATACTGTTCTTTGTTTTCTGCCGGAATGATTGAATTACTTCCCCAAGAGCCGCCAAAGTTCATATCAAACTCGTGACACATCCGCTGCATGGCGTTGGTTATACTGATGGATATGCCATATTTTTTCCATACAATGATTCGTTTTGCTCTCCGTGATGCTTTTATGTAGCACCATAATTCTTTACTCGATATGCCTTCAGGAGCCTTTTGGTATTTTACATCAGACCAATAACTATATTTATCATTGTTTTTTTCTATGATTGCCTTGAGTTTTTCAAGCGGATCAGTGAGAAGAACTTTTAAATATTCTTCCTGACTTATTTGAGGAGGGAATTCAATCATAATACCATCTGTTTATATTATATTGGGTCTACAAATATAATTCTTTTCTTGCTAATTCTTGCAAATTCTTCAAATATTTGCAAGAATTGGAAAGAAAAGAATGTGATATAGAGAAATGTGCACTTGCAAAGTATATAATTAATAGGCTTATTGTTTTCTTATCCATTCAATGATATCTTTCAGGACTTCCGGATTGATTGTTTCTTCCAGTTGCCCGTATTCGGTCAATGTCCCTTTTTCACAAGTCTGAAACAGATGATTTAAGTTCGGATAGGCTTTGACTGTTACATTTTTGTTTCCATTTCCGGTGATTCTTTCCTGAATGGCAGCAAGATTCATGGCGGCATCCACTTGAATATCCTTTTCTCCGTTCAGAGCCAGAACCGGACATTTTAGTTTCTTCAAATCCTGGGCCGGGTCATATCTCATAAAATGAAGATACCATGGAGAAGTCATCGAACTGATTTGTGCGGATAGTTGCTGGATGGTATTCAGGTCTTTCAATTGTTCGGGAGACATTGTTTTTGTAACGTCTGCATACAGTTCTTTCTGGTGGTTGCCGTTACCAATTCTCCAAAACACGATTTTAGTCGCTGTAAATCAGTCATTTATAAATTCTTGTCTCGTGATACAAAATCAGCGAGGGACAAAAACGGGACAAAACCACGGAAAAATAAAGTCAAGAACACTTCGCCCGAAATATCCCTTGTGGAATACCTCTGTTTCGTTTGCAAAGGTACAAATTTGTCCCTTGAAAAACGAGGGGAAATCCCTATTTCTCTCATTCACAACTCATTTTCCTACCATTGTACTCCAAATGTGGTTATTGCAAGCGATTTTGACCTCAAACAGCATGACTTGCGAAAATCGGGTGTTAAATTTTGTTTTGCACTCTGTTGGACATTTTCAAAAACGAGAACTGGCAATAGAACCAAAGATTTGCCACCCTTATTGTCCAATCCTTGGTTTTGGGAATGTTTGAACGATAGACATTTGAAGATGCTGAAATTCAAGTGAGTGTCCGACCAATCTACCACATCGCAGCATGGTAAAATAGAACCAAAGAATTGAAAATCAGCACTTTTAATAAACCATAACGGCTGCTTGAATATCATTGGCAACAATATACCTTTGCAGCCGAAATCGATAACGAAATAAACAAAATATCAGATTTATGACAGAAAAGAACGCATTAAAGATGAACCTCGACCATGAACGCAAGATAGTGGAGCTTCAGTCGAGAGTGAACAAGTTGGAGAACCTTTGCTATATGACAAAGGAAGTGTTGAACCTTGAAGAGGCTTCCGCCTTTCTCGGCATTGCCAAGAGCACGCTCTACAAGATGACGCATCTTAACCAGTTGCCGTACTTCAAGCCTGCTGGCAAGCTCATATTCTTTGAGAAGAAAGCCTTGCTTGACTGGGTACGAGGAGCAAGAGCCATGTCGGAGGAGGAGATAAGACTGGAGGCTGCAAACCGTCTGAATG
>ERZ773252.3192-NODE-3192-length-12938-cov-26.402080_pt1 | contig 12938 bp, 10 predicted proteins | sample MGYA00580517_ERZ773252 | MGnify/ENA primary metagenome ERZ773252 (study PRJEB29015, sample SAMEA2737766) | human gut metagenome | biome: human gut; feature: human-associated habitat; material: faeces | place: China | collected 2012 ... | reverse complement strand
TACTATTTGTTTCTTTTTTAGGCACGGATTACACGGAAAACACGGATTTCACAAAAAAAGAATAAAGAAAATTTGTGAAATCCGTGTTTTCCGTGTAATCCGTGCCTAAAAGAAATCGTCAAGTGTATTTTGACACATCTCCGTTGGTCTTATATTCTGCCGGCTTTCTTTGCTTATTTAAGAACCTCAGCCAATTTTTCTTGCAATTCTTCTCCGTGCAAGCCGCGTGCAAGGATGATTCCGTCACCGTCAATCAGTACAGTGTGAGGAATGCTGCTTACGGCATACAACTTGGCGCCTTCGCAGTTCCAGTATTTCAGGTCGGACATCTGCGGCCAGGTGATATTCAGTTTCTTGATAGCCTCTTTCCAGGAATCACCGCTCTGGTCTAAGGAAACGCCTACAATCTCGAAATTCTTGTTCTTGTATTTGGCGTATGCCTCTACCAGATTGGGCATTTCGCGACGGCACGGGCCACACCAGCTTGCCCAAAAGTCAACGAGCACTGTTTTGCCCTTGCCCACATAGTCGGACAGTTTTACCGTTTTTCCTTCGGGGGTCTGCATTTCAAAGTCCGTAAACTTCTGACCTACGGCAGTGGCTTTCATCTTTTCTACGTTCTCCTTGATGCGGATGATGGTTTCGTCGTTGTTGTATGCTGCGGGGATTTGCGACATCAGCGGATCGAGTTCTTCCACATCCATGTAATAATGGTTCTTCTTGAGCAGGAATACTCCCACTGCGTTATTGATGTTTTGTTTGATTCCCTCTTTGGCGGTGGCGATATATTGCTCTTCCAGATCATTCATCTGCTTGGCTTTGGCTTCGCGCTGTTCGTCTGTCAGGGCTGTGTCGGACATGGACTGGTAGATGGCGTTCATCTGTTGGTTCAGCTCGTTTTGCTTGTCCCGGATGCGTTGGTAAATATCATTGTTGGCTGTACCGGTGGCAGAGTCGCCTTCGCCGGAAGTCAGTTTGATGTTGATTGCTCCGTTTTCGAGGAAGAAGTCCATCAGCACACCTTCTTTCCCGGAGGGCTGGCACGTGATATAGCGGTTCACAGCACTGTCCTGCGTTCCTTTGAAGGTGAAGGTTCCGTTGGTGATGACTGCAGAATCGAGTTTTACGAGCTGGCGGCCTTCTGCGGTTTGCAGATAAACGGTATCGCCATCGGCAGCGCCTTCTACTGTTCCGGTTACGGTGTAACCTTTGTTTCCGCTGTTACAAGCTGCGAATACGGCAGCGGCAGCGAGCAGGTAAGTTAATTTTTTCATTGCTTTGTTCATTTAATAAATAAATTGTTGCAGCAAAGATAATAATAAAAAATCCTCACCGGCATAACCGATGAGGATTTTATGTTTTTTGTCCCTTTTTTACAAGGATAGCTCTGCTTTTTATTCAGCAGCAGCTTCTGCTGCGGGAGCTTCTTCGGCCGGAGCTTCGGTTGCTTCTTCTGCAGGTGCTTCAGCGGCAGCCTTAGCAGCTTCTTCAGCAGCTTTCTTTTCGGCCAGTGCCTTAGCTTTCACTTCATTTACTTTCTTTTCAGCTTCCAGACGTGCTTTGGCTTCAGCTTTCTTAGCTTCTTCTTCCTTAGCTTTCAGAGCAGCCAAACCGCTTTGTTTGTTGTTCTTCCAAGCTTCGAATTTAGCTTCTGCTTCTGCTTCGCCGAATGCGCCTTTTGCTACACCGCCAAGAAGGTGTTTCTTCATGTAAACGCCTTCGCGAGAGAGGATGTTGCGAACAGTGTCGGTAGGTTGTGCACCTTTCAATACCCAGTCAAGTGCGCGGTCGAACTTCAAATCTACTGTGGCAGGATTGGTGTTAGGGTTGTAAGTACCAATCTTCTCAATAAATTTACCATCACGTGGTGCTCTTACGTCTGCAATTACGATAGAGTAGAAAGCATAGCTTTTACGTCCATGTCTCTGCAATCTGATTTTTGTTGCCATTTAAATAAATGTTTTTAGTTAATGATTTGAATTATGCTGCTATCTCGTAACAGCGGGCGCAAAGATACGCTTTTTCTTTTGATTGACAAAGAGTTTGCCTGATATTTTCATTATCGTGCCATAAATGCGCTTCTGTGTGAAAGACGGATGTAATTGTGTCCTGTTCTTTAAAATGTCTCCCTGCCGTGCCCGGCTGTAATCTGCTTAAATTTCACTTTTTCAATAATTTAACCCTATAGGTGTTATCCTCTTATTTGTCCCCCTCTCATTTTTTCCGGTTTCATTGTTTCCACGTAATTTTGCCTTATCCGACAAACGATAACATATCAGGAACAAACGGACCTATGTTGTCTTTGCCGGCAGACGAAAACTTTTAATACTAACACTAAAAACAGATTTGTAACAATGAAGAAAATTACAGCAATTTCAGTTGTTTCCCTGCTTTTACTCGCTTCCTGCGGCGGCAAGGGAAAGGATGCCGCTTCCATGGATTATGGATTGGAAGAAGCAAACGAGGTAATATCCTATTACAACACAAGCATCGACATCACCAAGAAAATGGTGGACATGGGAGAGATCTCCAAGATTATCGATTATATGCAGAAAAACGGTAAGACTCTTGTAGCGCCCGTTGTTATCCGCACGCCGGTTTCCGCAACAGACACGACTGCTTTATTGAACCCCGGCGATTGCTTCCCGTCCTCGGCTGCCGACAGTCTGAAGATGTACTACCGTCGTTTCTTCGATGTGTCCAAGCGTCTGTATGCCAATTATGATGCTTACCGCGCCTACATCAAGGCTGAAGACTATAAGGACGACAACTATGCCAAAGGTAATGAAATCTGTAAGGAAGAGAAAGAGTTGGCAGAACAGATTCCCGGACTTCGTTCCCAAATCTATGCCCTGCTTACTCCCTATGCCGATAAAGCCGAAGAGGCCACACTGATGGATAATCCGCTGAAGGACCATATCCTTGCCGGAAAGGCTTTGATTTTTGAGATAGAGAAGACTTTGGAACTCTATTCGCCCGAAGCCAAGAAAGAAGATTTGCAGGCTGCTTACGATGCTGTCAACGCCAAGAAAGAGGCAGCTTCGAAGTTGGAGAAGAAGGCGGATTTCCAGAGTGAGATGTCGAACTACGATAATTTGCTGAAGTATGTGGACAAGTTCCTGGGAGAACTCCGCAAGCAACTGCGCGACGGAAAGTTCACCGAGGATGGTTATAATGATTTAGTATCCGAATATAATGACGTAATCAGCCGTTACAATAGTTTTATAAACTGATCGGCGTTCGGAATACAGCCGGTGTCCGGGAAGAACTATGAATATCTTCCCGGATACCTTATTAATATGGCGAGTATGGCGCAGGCTCCCATGCAGAACGGGTAGTACAGATTGCCTATGATGCTGAGCGGCGAGATGCCAGCCAGTCCTGCGGCTATCAGCATTTGTGCGCCGTAAGGGATAATGCCCTGAATGAGACAGGAAAATGTATCCAGTATGCTTGCTGTTTTCCGGCGGTCCAGGTGAAAGCGTTTGGCTATGTCTTTGGCGATGGGACCGGTGGTGATGATGGCAATGGTGTTGTTGGCGGTGCAAAGATTGGCTACACTCACCAGTGCGGCTATACTGAATTCCGCACCCCGCTTGCCTGTGACGTGGCGGGTGAGGCGGGTGATGACAAAGTCGATACCGCCGTTGTAGCGGATTGTTTCCAGCATTCCGCCTGCCAGCAGGGTGATGATGATAAGTTCGCCCATACCGGTGATACCTGTTCCCATAGCGCCGAACCAATCAAAGAAAGCGGTGCTTGCATTCATGTTTTCGGCAGGAGTGACGCCGAAGACGCCCGTTGCCGTGCAAATGCCGATGATTCCCGTAGAGACGATGCCAAGTAGCAAAACCACCATCACATTGACTCCGGTTATTGCCGTACCCAGTACGATAAGGTAGGGGATTACCTTTATCCATTCAATCTCGTATATCTGCGGAACGGCGGATAAGGAAAGTCCCTGAATTACATAGATGCCCAGTACCACCAGTGCAGCCGGCACTACAATCATGAAATTTATTTTGAACTTGTCCCTCATCACACAATCCTGCGTTTTGGTGGATGCAATGGTGGTGTCTGATATGAAGGAAAGATTGTCTCCGAAGAACGAACCGCCCACTACAATGGCTGTCATATAAGGCAGGTCGATACCGGTTTTCTCTGCCAGTCCCACCGCTACCGGAGTCAGGGCAACGATTGTTCCCACGCTTGTACCGATGGATAGGGAGATGAAACAGGCAGCGATGAAAATACCCGCCAGCAGCAGGTTGTCCGGCAGGATATGCAGGGTCAGGTTTACAGTGGCGTCGATAGCTCCCATCTGTTTGGCGCTTTGTGCAAACGCTCCGGCAAGGACAAATATCCATATCATCAGCAATATGTTCTTGTTACCGGCCCCGACGGAGAACTGATAGATGCGTTGTTCCAGCTTCAGTCCCCGCGTAATGGCAATGGCATAGCAGGACGACAGCAGAAAAGCTACCGTTATCGGCACTTTATAGAAATCGTTTATAAGCAGTGATGTGATGAGGTATAAACAAAGAAATACAGCCAACGGACTCAGCGACCACCAGCCGCCCTTTTGCTTGGGAGAGGTATTTGTATCTGCGGACATACTTTCTATCATGAGTTTATAAGAACGATTGTTTTGAGTAAATCGGCTGCAAAGATACAAAAACGGATGGAATTCTGGTGCATATCTAAATATTCGGACAGAAGAACAAAAGAACAAAAAAGGAAAAATTTTATTTTTCTGGTAACATTACCTGTTTTTATTCTTTTGTTCTTCTGTCCGAATTATTGTGGAATACCCGTCAACATCAGACGGTAATTTTGTGCACTCGGGCAATGAGCGCTTGCCGTTACAGTGTCACCCCTGTCTTGAAAATGGCGATTTCTTTATAACCTTTCTTTTCATTGTTCACAAACTCGCCGCTTGCTACGCGGATAATGTAGTCGACGAAACGTTCGCAAGTCTTTTCCATCGGTTCGTTTTCAAGGATAACGCCGGCGTTGAAGTCAATCCAGCCCGGTTTGTTCTTGGCGAGGGTGGAGTTGGTGGAAATCTTCATGGTCGGTACGTACGTTCCGAACGGCGTTCCGCGGCCTGTTGTAAACAATACCATGTGGCATCCGCACGAAGCCAGGGCGGTGGCGGCAACCAGGTCGTTTCCCGGAGCGGAAAGCAGGTTCAGGCCTTTTACTTTCAGGCGTTCGCCATAAGGAAGTACACCTTCCACATAGCTCTTGCCGCACTTTTGGGTGCATCCCAAAGCCTTGTCTTCCAGTGTGGAGATACCACCAGCCTTGTTGCCCGGCGACGGATTCTCACCTACCGGTTCGCCATGCGAGAGGAAGTATTCCTTGAAGTCGTTAATCAGCTTTACGGTTTCTTCAAACAGTTCTTTGTTGCGGCAACGGTTCATCAGGATTGTTTCCGCACCGAACATTTCGGGCACTTCCGTCAATACACTCGTACCGCCTTGTGCAATGAGGAAGTCGGAGAACATGCCCAGCAGCGGATTAGCCGTAATGCCGGAGAATCCGTCGGAACCGCCGCATTTCAAACCTACACGCAATTCGCTCAGAGGCACGTCCACACGTTCGTCCTTGCTGGCTTTCGCGTAGAGTTCGCGCAGCAGTTTCATACCTTCTTCGTATTCGTCGCCCACTTTTTGCGTCACCATGAACTTTACACGGTCGGAATCGTATTCACCCAAAAACTCGCGGAATACATCCGGCTGGTTGTTTTCGCATCCCAAACCTACCACAAGCACGGCACCTGCATTGGGGTGCAGCACCATGTCGCGCAGTATTTTCTTGGTGTTTTCGTGGTCGTCGCCCAGTTGCGAACAGCCGTAGTTGTGCGGGAATGCCATGATTGCATCCACGCCTTTGCCATCTGTCTCGCGGCGCAGGCCTTCTGCCAGTTGGTTGACAATACCGTTTACGCAACCCACCGTGGGGATAATCCATATTTCGTTGCGTACTCCCACATCGCCGTTTTTGCGGCGGTATCCTTTAAATGTCAGGTCCTTGTGCGGAATGTCCAGTTTCACTTCGGTGGGGTTGTATGTATATTCCAGCAGTCCGGCAAGATTGGTCCTGATGTTGTTTTCGTTCATCCAGTCGCCTTGTTTCCGTGCGGTGCGGGCGTGTCCTATGGGATAACCGTATTTAATTACATTCTCGCCTTCCGCAAAATCTTTCAGCGCGAATTTATGTCCGGCGGGAATATCCTCGTTCAGGATGATTTCCTTGCCGTCTACTATGAGTTTTTCACCGGCCGGAAGTGCTGTGATAGCCACCGCAACGTTGTCGGCCGAGTTGATTTTCAGGTACTTTGTTTCCATATACTATGTTTTAATTGGTTTCGTTCGATAGTGTCGTATTACAGTTCCATTGTCTGATTGCCCGGCACTCTTATCTGTTATAATAGAATTCTATATTTTCTTTTGTCAGCAAGTCAATCGGCATGAAGTTCTCCCTTGCGATTTCTTTTTTCAGAATCAGGTGATCGCATAGCGCTTTGATGCCGTCGAAGCCCTGCAGGGTAGGCTGTTGGGCGATAAGGAAGAAAATGCTTCCTTCTTTCAGGCAGTCCACATTGCGTTTCAGCAGGTCGTACCCCATAAGGTTGAAATCCGTTTTCCGGTGTCTTTGCAGGTACTCTCCGATGATGTATGCTTTGGAGTTGAATGTGATGCCGTTCTTTACGGTGGGATGGGCGCGGAAGAAATCATCCAGCATCTGTGCATCTTCACCGTCGCGTTTGGCGTGCAAGTCCAGTTCCCAGATGCGACAGCCGGGATGATGCTCGCGCATATATTCTCGGAAACCGATTTCCCGCCGTTCCTGTTGGTTTGAACCTACAATGCCTTCGTTTATCTTGCGGAAGATGACGATTTCCTGTGCATCCTCACCGGCAAGCAGCATCAGCATACGTGCGGCAAAATACCCGCTTTGGTGCGAATTCTGTCCGAAGAAAGAGAGGGCGGGAGCTTCCTTGATATTCGAGTCTATATATATATAAGGTATATCCAGCTTTTCAAGTTCATCGGTAAAAGGAGTGGTGTACTGCGGGGCAGTGGGGGCAAACAACACACCGTCGGGCGTCATTTCCACGATACTGCGGGCTTCCCGGGCGAAGGAGCGGTAATCGTACGGGTCGTAGTACCTCAGCTTCACGGTGATGTTGAAATCCGAGTAGGTGGTCAGCGCTTCGTGTATGCCGCTTTCCACTTCGGTCCAATATTCTCCGGTTTCGTGCTGGGGTAGCAGGCAGGCAAAGGCGTACTTCTTGTTGGAAGCCAATGCGCTGGCGTACATATTGGGCTGGTAGTTCAGTTTCTCCAGAATTTCTTCCACGCGTTTGCGGCTGGCTTCCGACACTCCGCTACGTCCGTGGATAACGCGGTCTACGGTTCCTACCGACACATCGGCCATCTTGGCGATGTCTTTGATTCTTATTCTTTCCGGCGTATTCATGGTTTTACTCATGGTTTTTTGTGCCCGTGCACAATAATAATCTAAATATTTTCGATACAAATATATAACAATTTTTGTAATTACGAAAATTGTTGTATCTTTGTGCCCGCACACGAAAGCTATGAAGAACAAGCTGTCTTTTAGTTTACTCTGCATGGTATCAGGTGTTTAGCTTTTTAATAGGAGCTGATGTGATAATTTGAAAGAAACAATTTAATCATAGTATTTAATAAAAACATAGAATTATGGGAAAGAAAGTCGTTACATTAGGTGAGATTATGTTGAGACTGTCCACTCCGGGCAACACTCGTTTCGTACAGTCCGATTCTTTTGATGTAGTATATGGTGGCGGTGAGGCTAACGTTGCTGTCAGCTGTGCCAACTACGGTCATGATGCCTACTTTGTAACAAAATTGCCGAAACACGAAATCGGTCAGTCGGCAGTGAACGCTTTGCGCAAATATGGTGTAAAGACAGACTTCATCGCACGTGGTGGCGACCGCGTAGGTATCTATTATCTGGAAACCGGTGCATCTATGCGTCCCAGCAAGGTGATTTACGACCGTGCCCATTCTGCAATTGCTGAAGCCGATGCAGCGGATTTCGATTTCGACGCTATCATGGAAGGTGCAGACTGGTTCCACTGGTCAGGTATCACTCCCGCTATCTCCGACAAGGCTGCCGAACTTACCCGTCTGGCTTGCGAAGCTGCCAAGCGTCACGGCGTTACGGTATCGGTAGACCTTAACTTCCGTAAGAAACTTTGGACAAAGGAAAAAGCTCAGTCCATCATGAAACCGTTGATGCAATACGTAGACGTTTGCATCGGTAACGAAGAAGATGCTGAACTCTGCCTCGGTTTCAAACCCGATGCCGATGTAGAAGGCGGTAAGACAGATGCAGAAGGCTACAAAGGCATCTTCAAGGCTATGGCTAAGGAATTCGGTTTCAAATACGTTATTTCTACATTGCGCGAATCATTCTCGGCAACGCACAACGGTTGGAAAGCAATGATTTACAACGGTGAGGAATTCTACGAATCAAAACGTTACGATATCAATCCGATTATCGACCGTGTAGGTGGCGGTGACTCTTTCTCTGGCGGTATCATCCACGGTTTGCTGACTAAGCCTAGTCAGGGCGCTGCCCTCGAATTCGCAGTGGCTGCTTCCGCTTTGAAGCACACTATCAACGGTGACTTCAACCTCGTTTCAGTTGAGGAGGTAGAAGCGCTGGCAGGCGGTGACGCAAGCGGTCGTGTACAACGCTAATGATTTTTCTCAGGCACGGATTTCACGGATTCCGGTGTAATAATTACGCAGAACACGCTACTAATCCGTGTCTGAAAGAACAGAAAAAGAGTTATTTCCATACATTAAATTACTGATTAATACAATGGCAAAATTTGATAAAATAGCCGTATTGAACAAAATTGGTTCAACCGGTATGGTTCCTGTATTCTACCACAAAGATGCAGAAGTGGCAAAGAAAGTAGTGAAAGCTTGTTACGATGGTGGTGTTCGTGCATTCGAGTTTACCAACCGCGGTGACTTTGCTCACGAAGTATTTGCAGAAGTTGTGAAGTTCGCAGCAAAAGAATGTCCTGAAATGGCTATGGGTGTAGGTTCTATCGTAGACCCTGCTACTGCGGCACTGTACCTGCAATTGGGTGCAAATTTCATTGTAGGTCCGTTGTTCAACCCCGAAATCGCTAAGATTTGCAACCGCCGTCTGGTGGCTTACACTCCGGGATGCGGAAGCGTTTCAGAAGTAGGTTTCGCACAGGAAGCAGGTTGCGACCTTTGCAAGATATTCCCGGGTGATGTACTGGGCACTAAACTCGTAAAAGGCCTGTTGGCTCCGATGCCGTGGTCTAAGCTGATGGTTACCGGCGGTGTGGAACCGACACAGGAAAACCTGACTTCTTGGATTAAAGCCGGCGTATTCTGCGTAGGTATGGGTTCCAAGCTCTTCCCGAGCGATAAGGTTGCTGCCGAGGACTGGACTTACGTTACGGAGAAATGTAAGGAAGCTTTGGCTTACATTGCAGAAGCAAGAAAGTAATTATTATATTTCATTTTGTTTAAAGGTGTTTAAAGGGGACAACCATCGAGGTGCTACGGCACTTCGGTGGTTTGTTTTTTTATACCCGGTGTAATGCTTTCGGCGGATAGTGTGTCACATTGGTAGCATTTTAACTGTTTACAAGTGTAAAAGAGACGCTTAATCTCTAAAACAATGTTATAAAACACACACTTCTTTCCCCTCCTGTTTGCGCACACGGAAAAAAGTATTACCTTTGCAATGCAGTTGGGAAATTGCTCTTATAAAAGAATAAAAAGATAAAGTTTTCAGTATAGGTAATTAGTTAAGAGGTAAAAAGATTGAATTAATTCATAGGTAAAAGTTTTAGATTAAAGTAGGTAATTAGAAAAAGGTAAAAGTTAAACATTAAGTGTTATTTAATAGGTAATTGAAGTTTGTTTTTTAGAGGTAAAAAGAAAGATTGATTTTCAGGTAACAAAAATTAGATGCAAGTAAAAAAAGAAAAGCCTTTGGGCTTTTCTTACACGAGGCGAGGGGTTCGGAAGAGCTTGCTCGTTTTTTTATTTCTGCATTTTATGCTCACTTTTTTGTATATTCTGTCCAAACTCTTCCCGTTTTTTGTATCTTTGTAACGAATGTCCGGCAGGCAGGCTTTCCGGAACATAGAACAACAGGCTTAAATTGCATGGATTTTGGAACACTTGTTATATACTCTTGATTGGTTGCTATACATTTTATTCGCGATAAATGTGGCATATCTGCTGGTGTGCAGTCTGGCATCGCTGTGCCGGTACAAACCGTTCGTTACCGCACCGGCCCGGACAAGCAAGCGTTTTGCTGTGTTCATTGCCGCTTATCGCGAAGATGCGGTTATATTGCCTACCGTGCATGCCTGTCTGGCGCAGGATTATCCGGATGACAGATATGATGTTGTGGTTATTTCGGACCACATGCGGCCCGAAACCAATGCAGTTTTGTCTTCACTTCCTATAAAGCTGCTTCAAGTTGATTTTGAGAAGAGCACCAATACCAAATCCCTGCAAGCAGCCCTCGGATATCTGGACAAAGCCGCTTACGACATAGCATTGGTAATAGATGCGGATAACATTATTGCTCCTTCCTACCTGTCCGAGCTGAACGATGCTTTCTCCGTGTCCGGCGTCCGGGTGGTACAGACACATCGCGTGGCCAAGAATCTGAATACCGGTATGGCCTATCTGGATGCAATCAGCGAGGAGATAAACAATTCCATATTCCGTTTGGGACATGTCAATTTGGGAATGTCGGCGGCTCTGATAGGTTCGGGCATGGCCTTTGAATATCCCTTGTTTTACGATGCGATGATGGATAATACCTCTGTGGGCGGTTTTGACCGCGTGCTGGAAATGAAGCTTCTTTATAAGGGCATACCATTATCTGCCCGATACTATCGTCAGGGACGAGAAGATACAGAAAGCGAACAGCTTTTACAGGCAGCGTCGCCGTTGGCTGTCCGCCCAGTATTACAGTTTCTTTGAGTTTGCCAATCACCTGCTACCTGCCATTCGCAGCAGGAAGTGGGACTTCTGCGATAAGCTTTATCAGCAAATCTCTCTTTCCAGAGTGTTGCTGCTGGGCTTTGTGTTCATAATTTCCCTCGCACATTCCCTGTTCGCGTCTCCGTCGGTCTGTAAATGGTGGGGGATTTTCATTCTGTTGCTGTTGGCGCTGGCTCTCGCCATTCCCCGCAAATATTGGAAATGGCGTTTGCTGAAAGCGGTTTGTTGGGTTCCTTACTCTTTCCTGCTGATGCTTTTGAACCTGTTCCGGCTGAAGGAAGCGAACAGGCGGTTTATTCATACAACGCACGGAGTCGATTGAAAAATTATGCCATGGAACGGAACGTCCCCGAAATATCAGTGATAGTGCCTGTATATAACGTCGAGCAATACTTGGCCGAATGTATAAGCAGCATTTTATCGCAAACGTTTACTGATTTCGAGTTGCTGTTGGTAGATGACGGCAGCCCGGACCGTTGCGGGGAAATCTGTGATGAATATTCGGGTAAGGATAAGAGGGTAAGAGTTTTCCATCAGGAAAATGCAGGGTTGAGTTGCGCCCGGAACAAAGGGCTGGAGCACGCATCGGGGACTTATATTGCATTTGTCGATTCGGACGATTACGTCACTTCCACCTATTTGCAGGAGCTTTACGCATCATTGCCTGCCGATAAGTCTCAAAGAGGAACGGTAATCTGCGGGTTCGATAAACTGTTTCCCGACGGTTCTTTGCATACCGTTCATGTTCCGCAACAAACCATCTCGCCGATGGACTGTTCGCGTGTGCTTGCAGAACTGGTTGGAAAGTACGTAATGTATGCCTGGGCAAAGCTGTATGACAACAGGCTGATAAAGGAATACGGTATCCGGTTTGTTCCTGCTGTGTCGGGATTGGAAGATATGCTCTTTATGCTCGACTATCTTCCTTATTCGGATTATCTGCTTATCCGCGATACTTCCACCTATATATATAGGGTGGGATATTCTATGGCTACATTATCCACTTGCATAAAAGATTTCCGCAGCGAATACGCCGCTTTTTCCAACTATCTGGAAAGAGTATGCCGATATAAGGAAACCTATCGGTTGGAGGATTCCTCTTTGGTCGGGGTATGGGATTCATTAACGGTGTTTTTTCATAAAATCCTGTTGGCGGTCTATAAGAAAGAGAATCATTATAGCCGAAAAGAGCGGATTGTTTTTTTGCGTCAGTTACTTTCATCCCACAGGAGGTGGATAGAAGAATGCTTCTCTCCCCAGTATAAGGCGGATAAGTTCTCAAGGCTTTTGCTGGTCAATGTCGGTGCGGTTGCTTTTGATGCGTGGATGCGCTGCCTGTGGGGAATTAAGTTCAGGTATATGTTTGGAGCGGAAAGATGATGGAACAATGTGTCATATCTGTAATAATACCGGTCTATAAGGCAGAAAAATACCTTTCCCGTTGTATCGCAAGTCTGCTTGCCCAGTCTTTTACAGCTTTTGAATTGTTGTTAATCGATGACGGCAGTCCTGACAACAGCGGCAAGATATGCCATGACTGGGCTGAAAGAGACTGCCGCATCCGTGTGCTGCATCAGACGAATGCAGGTGTCAGTGCGGCCCGCAACAAGGGGCTAGATGAAGCGAAAGGAGAGTATATCGTTTTTGTCGATTCGGACGATTATGTAGGTACGGACTACCTGAAACATCTCTATGAAGAGAGACCTTTGAATCTGGATTCCATTGTTGTACAGGGATTTACAGTTGTGTCGGAGCAGGCTGACAGGCAATATACAACCTCTTTTATTCCGTCGGTCTATACCGGTAGAGACGTCAGGGAGCTGTTTCTCAATGATGAGATGCGGGATATGCGGGGACCGGTTGCCA
>ERZ773252.3191-NODE-3191-length-12949-cov-2.743136_pt1 | contig 12949 bp, 20 predicted proteins | sample MGYA00580517_ERZ773252 | MGnify/ENA primary metagenome ERZ773252 (study PRJEB29015, sample SAMEA2737766) | human gut metagenome | biome: human gut; feature: human-associated habitat; material: faeces | place: China | collected 2012 ... | reverse complement strand
GAATCTGCATTCACTTCGTACACTCTGCTGCCTTTTACCTTTGTTGTGCGTTCTGTCCTTACGATCGTTTCTAAAGCATCTTCGGAACGTCTTAGTGTTCTAATCGTTGTAGAGATATCCGCTGGTACTGTTAAGCCTCCATCTTCGTCAGATCCCTCTTTCATAGCATCCAGCACTTCCATATCTTCCTTTGCAACTGGTTTCTTTTTAAACCCAGCTCTTAATGCATTTACAAGTGCATGTACTACACTTTTCTTTCCTTTGATTTCATTCACTTTACCTGCTGCTGCCTGGTTCTTTACACCTTCTCCTTCTTCCTGTTCCATCTCATCCAGCAGATCATATTTTTCCTGCAAATTCTTCATTTCTTCTCTTGCTTTTTTTGCATCTTCCAAATTATCCTGAGCGATCAGGTTCTTAATCTCTTCTTTCTTCTGTGTAATTTTTGCTGCAATTTCTCTCTTATCCATTCTGTTTCCTTTCTCCGTACTGGTTTAAGCTTTCTAATAGTTCTTTCTTCTCTTTTTCCCTCGCTTGGTACTCGCTAAAAGATTCGTTAAAAATTTCTTTTATATCCTGTCTGCTTAAAGGCTTCTGCTTATCCTTTTTCTGAGCATTTTTCCCTTTTTCTGTCAGATTAGCTGGAACATTTTTGTAACAAAAAAACATGGAACTTCCAGCACATGCGACTGCATCGTTTGCTTCTTCGACTTTTATGTCGAATAACTCTGCTGCCTCTTCTCCGGTTAACCATGTTTCGTCATTTACTTTTTGTTCAATTTCTTCTTTGTCTACTTTTGCTTTCGTCATATAGGTCTGCATGATCGCTTCCTGGCAAGTATCCAGAGATTCTGCATCCTTTCGTAGATCATCCGCATTTTTTGTTGTAAAAAAATAGCTTGCCGATGGCTTATGTATCATGACCGTTGCATTTTTAGGTATTACGATCTCATCTCCTGCCATCATAATAACAGATGCGATGCTCGCCGCTAATCCATCAACATACACTGTCTTGTGTGCATTGTTTCGATGCAACATGTTGTAGATCGCGATACCGCCAAACACGGAACCACCACCGGAATTGATATGGATGTTAATATTTTCAGTTCCGTCTAGCTGATCAAGGAACTCTTTCACATCTCCGGGAGCCATATCGTCTTCGTACCATTCACTTTGCCATGTTTCGTTTACAATATCGCCATAAAAAAACAGATCCGCGGAGGAATCTGTCTGGTTTTTGATCGTCATGGACCCACATATTTTTCTGTTTCCGTCGCGATCTTTGTTATAAAATTTTAGTTCTTTCAAGCACTCGTTTCTCCTTTCTTGTATTGTTCTCCTGCCATTTTGACTGGAATAAAGTTTCCATTCATAAGCAACACATCTCCGTCCGGATCTCTTGGAAGATCTAACAGTTCTCGTGCTTCATTTACTTTTCGCACTCCGTTCTGGATTCCTTGTGCAAGAATATCCATCTGTGTCTTGGAATCCGTTCGTAGGATTGCTTTTTCATTAAATTTGCACTCCTTATCAGTTCCTACATACAACTTATACGTCAATTCCTCTTCGTATTGTTTTAAAGGAAACAACATTGTATCTACCAAGAATGACAACTGCTGCATTTCTGAATTTGCATAAGATGATTTTTCGTAGTCGTTGATCTGGTTCGGTTTTACTCCGAACGCTGCCGCGATCTGTAGTGCAGAATACTTCTTTAATTCGAAGAACTGTGCATCTGTTAGCTTATAATTTAATGGTTGTAACTGCATACCTGCTGGTACTGGAACAATCTTCCCTGCATTCTTTGGGCCAGAAAGATAATTATCGTACTTCCTTTGCAGCAATTTAATTTTTTTATCATCAATTTCTCCTGAATATTGCAATGCCATAGAGGCTGTCATCCCACCTTTGTACAAATTAGACATGTACTGTTGGCTCTGTGTAGCCCCTTCTACGACATCTCCAAGCATGTCACGCACCGGAATCCCTGTTAATCCATCTAACGTCATCGACGTTTTGAAATGCATTACATCCATTTCTGGAAATACATACATTTCTCCATCCAGCGGATCTGTATATTGATAATAAATTTTACCTTGTCCGCCAAATATTCCTTTATTGTCATAAATCGGTGTCACATAATTGGATTGCATGATCCAAAGTCCAATATTTTCGCTTCCATTCCTAGAAATCTTTCTTTGTATCCATACATATCCATTTCCGTAATGGTTTCGGTTGTTTTCCACCGTTGCAAAAAATATTGACGGCGTTGTATGCGGATTTGGTCTTTGATTCAACAGTTTCGATGTGCTATCTGGATCTGCTCTGACTCGTCCCTTGCTTTTCTGCCATTCATATACTTTTATCGGCAGTTTTCCCATCGTTTCCGATAAGATTTTCATACAAGTGTAGTATGTTGCTTCTCTTAGCTCGCTTTTATTTTTGTAACTAATCCCAAGCCACTCTGCAAAATCTTCTTCCGTCATTCCTTTTGTTGGAGATCCGCGGAACCAATTTGTAATTTTATTTATAACGTTTCTCGCTATTCCCATTTGTTTCTACCTACCATTCATTTTCTAAGAATTTATCTAATGCTTCTTCTCTTGCATTCGTAAATTCGTGATATCTTGCTAATTTGTAACCGCATAGTGTAGCATCGACTGGATCAATCCTTTTTGTCGTTGCGTCCTTATCAATTTTGATCAATCCATTATTTTTCTTGATTACTGCATTGCTCATAGAGTAATTTAAAACTGGATTATATAAGTAACATACCGTTCCCATGAACACTTCTTCTCTAAATCCTTGCGTTGCTTCGTTCAATGATTTATGGCTTTGATAAACCTCTTCTACGATGTAACCTTCGTCACTTAAATCAATCATGAGCTTGCTTGCATTTGCTGGATCGAAGCAAAGTGTCTGGATATCCAGTTCATTTTCCTTGCAAAAATTAAGAACGTAATCCATGACTACGTTCTGATCTACAATTTCACTGTTTGTTATTGTTATAAATCCCTGTCTTTCCCAGGCATCATATGGAACCTTGTCTTTGAACACTCTTTCCATCAGTTTTTCCTGGTTTGGAATAAAAGAATGTGATAATACAATGTATTCTGTGATCTCTCTACCTGTCTGATCCATCTTTCCATTTCTGTACGGAATTACAAATGCAACTGACGTTAAGTCAATCTTTGCAGACATATCGAATCCGACATAAACTGGCCTTCCTTTAATGTCGATTGGAAGCTTTTTGACTTCACATTTCTTCCATTTTTCCATATTCATGTAGCCATTTTCTTTTTGCTGCACCCACATATTCAGCATTTTTGTCAAAAAGGCTATCATTTTTTCTGGAATTTCCGTCGCAACCTTGTAATCTCCTCGAATTTTATCCCGCCCGGCTGGATATGTCATTCGGATTGGATTTGCCTTTTTCCAGTTGTCTTCATTGCTGATATCATCCCCCGGATCAATTTCCATAATATCAATCAAGTATTCATCGTTATCTACATCAACATTTGGGTCCAATACCTTGCTGCAGTAATTGTATTCTTGTGTGTAACAAGGATACGTCAGATCCATTCCTGCCGTCGTAATGATCATCAATAGAGATTCTTTCGTATTTGATCCAAGACCAAGATCAAGGAATTCCGTTGTTTTGTGTTGATGATACTCGTCTACGATCAGTCCTGCTGGGTTTGTTCCATCTCCATTTTGGCCATCATCTTTAGATAATGCTTCGATATAACTTCCCGTTTTTATATGCGTGACTGCACTTTTTGTAAGCTTAAATTTTTTCTTTAATGGCGATCCATTTAGCATCAATTTAGCTTCTTCAAATACAATCTTTGACTGTTTTCTTTTTACTCCGGCCGTGTAATATTCGTATACTTCTTTGTTCTTTGTTGCCTGCACTGAGATCTCGTATAATGCAACACCTGCTTCTTCCTGACTCTTTGCATTTTTTCTTGCAACTTCGACAAAGCTTTTCTTGAACCGCTTATACCCATCCTCTTTTCTTCTCCATCCATAGAGTTGGCACAAATGAAACTGCTGCCAATCAGTCAGCTTGATCGGTTTTCCTGCCAGCACTCCTTTTGAATGTCTCAGGAAACTGAACCATTTGATTATCTTTTGTGCTTCCTTGTCGTCCCAGTAAAAAGAGGCTTCTCCACTTTCTTCCCTTTTCACATCTCTCAAAAATCTGCTGCATGCCTGCTTGTGTTTCTTGCAAGAAATTATATTTCCACTGATGCAGTCGGTCGCGTATCTGATCAGCCTGTTCTTGACCGTCATATTTCACCAAATTCATCATTGATCTCGTTATCGATATCTTCTCTTGCAATCGTCGCTGCTTTCAGTCTCGAATCTATTGTAAGTCCGCATGTTGAAGCAAACTTACGCATCTCCTCTGAATACATTTTTTGCAGATCACACAATGGATTTTTAACCAAAATCTCGCCATTTTGAGTCGGTTTTTTAATCACTTTATTCTCTTTTTTGAGCTGTTTTGTAACGGAAATATAGTAAGAAAATGCATTGCAATAGCACCCAAGATTATTTACATCCAGGTTGCCGATCACGTCTATTTCCATTTTTTCAAACTCTTTTACAAGTCTTTTAAATTCATTTTTTGCCCTAGCGTCAATCAGCCAAGTTGGCGGTTTTGCTAGCATTTCCTTGCCTGTCTGCACGAGCCGCTCTTCCAGTTTTTTGTCTTCCTGTTGTGCAACTGTCAGGTTCCCTTTTTGTGTTGCAAGTGGTTTTCGTTTGCGTGGCATTTTCTCACTCCTTCCATTTTTCAATTTTATATTTAGAATTTTGCGAAAAGAAATCTAGGGCGTGCGGTCTATAGGAATGGTCAAAACAATTTGACCACCCCTCCCACCTCTGAATTTTCCTTTTTCTTCCATTTCTCTTTGTATCCAAGAAGCAAGCGGATCATCTCTTCTTCTCTTCCTTCTTTCATTGCTTTATGCACTATACCGTGACTCTTGTCGCTTAGCGCTATAAGATTTCCTCTGTCCAGTCTCTTCGCATAGTCTGTCGATATCGGAACAATGTGATGAACCATTGTCGCTGGTATGAACTTACCATCGTGATAGTATGCATAGAGATCTATGTACATGTAATGTGTGAGCACGTCTTCCTTTGTCAGTATCCAAGCTTTTGTCTTGTAGAATGCAGCGCGTGTCTTGTTCCTTCGGTGCTGATCGTAGTCCTTATCTCGTTCCTTCTTCTGCTGCCATCTGATCTGCTTAATACATTCACATGTTGTACCGGATGGAATTCTTTTTCCACATTTGCTGCATCGCTTGTAAATTGGCATTGCATCACTTCCTTTCACTGGACATCCAGGGACTTGAACCCCGGACCGATCGGTTATGAGCCGACTGCTCTTACCTACTGAGCTAGATGTCCATAATAAAAAAAGAAACAAGATCTGCTGCTGTACGGCTTACATTCTCGTTCCCTTTTTAATTCATGCTACTATAATAACACTCTGAATTGTATGTGAGTCCCTTTCTTCCCTTTATTTTCTTTATTTTACAATTTTAATCATCTAACTTTTTGGATAGGATGTAGTAGAACTTTCTCCTCTTTTCATAGAAGTAGTTTTTTCCGGCTGGTATATTCATTACTGTTTTCAGGTACTTATATGTTATTCCTTCTTCTGTCACTGCCTTGATTATGTATTTATATAGCTGTTGGTCAGCTTGCTTTGCCGATTCCTCTATCATCTTACAGTTCTTTTTCGCCCATGCTCTTTTGATTGCCAATTCTTCTGTTGCACTCTTTGTTACGCCAGATCCTGTTGTATCTCTGAACTTAGGGCTTCCTACAGTATTTGTTTTGTACTTAAGAATGTCTTTAAATTCTTTGTACCTCATCGCAAAATGATATGCTTGATAAAAAGCATGATTACTTATATCCCATTTCTTTTTTGATACCGGTCTTATGTTCTGCATTCCTATCTCCTCCAGTCAGTAATCTGTTACCTTTTCCGTCCAGTTTTTTGTTTCATCGCTTTTCTTCTGTAGCATTTTAGTTTCGTTTCCGAATAAAATTTATTCTTGTCTTCTTTCTTCTTTTGTCTTACCGCCTGCATGCTTAGTTTCCAAGCAACAAATTCTGTGCATTTTCTCCTGCATTCAATTCTCTTTTCTCTTTCTCCGCCGTGGTCGCATTTCAAGCACGGACAATCTCTATATCCCATCTTTTTTCTCCATCTATGATTTTCTCGAATGGTTTTCCTGCCCAAGTTATACTCAGTACACTTCTTTCGTCAAAATATAACTCTTTATCTGGTTTTCCACTTTTTTTATATGTTACATAATAATATTTTTCACATTCTTCGAATGCTAAATAATAGCGTTGATAATCTTTTAATTCTTCTGCACTTGCTTTTCGCAGATATCCTTCCACCTCAATTCCACCAAACAAAGTGATTTCCACCCATATTCCATGTTTTAAAAAGCATTCCAACACATCTTTTCTCATCTCTAGCCCTATCGTCATTAACATTTATTCCTCTTTCTTTATATATTTTAATTTGCTCTTTATGTCCTTTATTATGTCTATTATCAGCATCACCATGCACGCGCATTTCATGAATTGTTCCATCCTCTTCTGGCTCCTTTCCTTCTTCTTGCATTTCTATTTTTTGTTCTATTATTTTCATTCGTTGCTGCACGTTATCTGTTTCTTGTTTTGTTAATGCTGCTCCAACCGAAACTGCCATTAATACCGTTAATATTAAAAATTTTAGGCTTTGGTATGTATTCTTTTTGTAATCATAATAAAAATGCATTCCTGCATCTATTACCATTACTATAATAAGTACTTTTATTAATAAATCGTTCATTTTGTCTCCTAACATTCGATCTTAATTTTGCTCGATTTCCTTATCTTGTCATAAGCTTCATTTGCCAGCTTATTAACGCCTGTTATCGTCATCAACTTCCTTTGGTATCGGAATCGGTTCAAAGTTATCGCTTTCCCCATTCATAAATTTAATCAAGCGATCTATGTTCAAGTCATCTATGTAGTTGTTAAATTCCACCATTCTTTTTTCTTCGTCAGTCATTATCTTCTGCTTCACTTCTTCCATGATGTCCATTGCCGTCTTAGGTTCTTTCGTATCTTCTTTTTTGCTTTTATCTAAATCTGTCATGTTCTTTCTCCTTTTCTACTTCTTTTGTTTCGAATACTTCGATTTCCAGCATTCCGTCGTCTATTCCGTTTCTCACATATTCTACATTTACATCCAATCCTTTTTCTGCAAGGTATTTAGGTATGCCAAAATCTCGTCCTTGTGTAAACATATGAATTTTTCCTAACCTGTTTCTAATCGTTGCCATTATTTTTTGCCTCCTCATCCATCATTCCGCCATGTATTTTTATAATTACATCAACCAGGTTTGCTGGTACGTATGCATATATTGTTTCCAATAAATTTTTCGGATCTTCTGCATATGGTTTTAGAGCTTCTTCCTCTGCATTTAGCGCTCCGCATTCTACACATATATATCTTTTTCCGTTTTTCCATTCTTCAGCGCTAATAATATGCTTCGGGATGCTGTTTATTCCGTGTCCAACTTGTACACTCATCCTAAATCCATCTCTGCACACGATCCATGGTAGCGGACGTATGTCGTCATTTTTCTCGTAGAATGCCTTTATATATTCGTTTATCTTCATTTTTTTCTCCTATTCGTACCTTCCTGCTCCTGCTCCGTATCGGTGCCACGTTGCTCCTGTTTTAACTTTCTTTCTTCTTTTGTTTATCATTTTTTCATGATCGGCAATTATAATATAGCGATACTTGTTATCCCAGTATTCCAGCATTTGTGGACTGATTCCTGTTTTTTTTGCCATTGTTTTGTATGTTATTCCTTCAAATAACATTTGAGTTACAATTCTTTTTTTGTATTCTTCACTGTATTTTTTGCGATTGTTGTCGTCTACTTTTTCTATCTCTTCGTCTTTATACTGTTTTACCCACTTCCTTAATGTCATCAAGGTTATTTTTGTTTTAGCTGCAAATTCTCTCCGCGTCATCCCTGACGCTAGTAACATTCTTACGACGCCTCTTTTAAATTCTTCTGTGTACTGCATAGTTTTTTTCTCAGACAGCTTAATTCTTCACCTGATGCAGTGTATTTAACCGTGATCACTGATTCTTTCTTTTTGTCTAATCATGTTAAATCCCTGTGATTCTTCGTTTGTTGTTTGTGATTTGTAAAAAAATAATAATGATTGTGTTATAAATAAACAGAAACTTGATAATGTATAATAAAACTTTGTTAATAGTTGCTAAAAGAATCTCTCAGGTAAAGAATTAAGCTGTCTGTTCTCCTTTCTGCCTGCTGCCTTTTTTGGCAGTAGGCTAATAGATCTCATCATGGCTTATACATGACTTCTTTGTTTCTTATGCGTTTGTTAATAGTTACTGTGGTATATTGCAACTGGTCACTACCAGTAGTGCATCATTTCATCGTGTCCGAATCGGACACCTTTCTTTTTCGGACTTTTTGCTTTGCTATAAACCTTTTTAGTGGCTGTCCATTCATTTTTCTTTCATTGTTTCCTGCATTATATAGCTTTCTTGCTTCTCTTTTTATATTTCTTATCTCAATTTCCAATTCATACACTTTTGGCATTTTTAGTTCTATCGTCCCATATACAATCTTGCTTCCTTTTGCTGCTTCTTCCTGCATTTGAACATTTTTAATGTTCGTTAATTTTGCGACTTTTTCTCCGTCGGCAAATATTATTGCTTCTCCTGGTTCTTCTATTTTTTTATTTGTGTGCCTTTCTCCTTCTTCTAACTTTTCTTTTATGTAACTCTCGCATTCTGGATGTACGTTAATCGTTCCATCTTTCCTTAGTCCTGCCGTTATCTTTCTAAATGCTTCTCTGATCTTCTTTATCCCTTCGATCATTGTTCTTTCCTCTCTGCAAACTCCATGCTTTCTGCCACGATCTCCGTCGTGTACACTTTTGTTCCGTCTGTTTTTGTATAGCTCCCTGTTTGGATTCTTCCTTCCAGTGCGATCTTAGTTCCTTGATCCAGCCATTTGTCTGCAAATTCTGCGCCTTTGCCAAATGCAACACAGCTAATAAAGTCTGCGTCCTGCTGCCCTTCTCGCTTAAATCTGCGATCTACCGCTAAAGTAAATCTTGCTATACACAGATCGTCTTCGTTCCAGCTTATCTCAGGCTTCCTGGTTAATCTGCCCATTAGTATTACTTTGTTCATGCAACCTCCTAAATCGTGTATGTATCATTCTTCTGTGCTTCTATATCTGCCATCGTCTTAATGATCCCGATTGCATTTCCTTCTGCATCCATTACCACGACTATCTTTTTCTCTTCTCCTTCCATATGCACATCTGCGACTCCGTACATACGTCTCTTTCCGAATTTCTTTATCGCACTCTGCCATATCCACGTTTTTTCTCTTCCGAAGTCAATTACAGCATTTGCGATTTCTCCACTAAATGTGATTGATTCCTTTATGATCGTGGCACTTCTTGTTTCATCTACTACGTCATATGGATTCAGTTTTGCCAGGTCCTCATTTTTTTCATATCGCTTTGGATTTAGCATCAATATTTCCTCCGGAACATACACTCCATATGTTCCGTTATAAATCAATACATGTGTCCCATACTCGCAGATACTATATTCTTCGCTGTCTTTAATTGCATCTATCTGAACTTTATCTCTTATATCCATGTTTATCTCTCCTTCTCATCCAATCCTAAAATGCAGTAGCCTTCTTCCAGTCCTTTAAATCCTTCCAGGACATAGATCACTTGCTTTTCTGTTACTCTTCCTGTCTCTTCTCCGTCATTCATTTCGTGCAGTTCTATGATGTCCCCGATCTTATAGTTTCTATCATTTTTTTGTAGCTCAAACGATTTCTTTCCTGTGTCTACTGCATCGAAAAACATGCTTGCAAGTTTTAAGCGGTGTCTTCGCTCATCTGATCTGATTTCTGGCACTTCTACTTTGTTTGTTTGCGGAATCTCCACACGTTCCGTCTTTTGTTCTTCCGCTGCATCAACATCGAATTGAATCATTTCGCTGATCACATCTGCCATTTTGTTAACTGTCTTTTTAGCAATTTCCTCGAAGTTATTTTTGCATAGTTTTATATGACCTTTTTCACAGCTATACCACCCGTCGAACCCATTTGATCCACATAACGTTCCGCCAGAGTGTTTATACCAAGTCTTCATGCATTCTTTTAATTCGGATAAATTCTTTATTCCTGCACTACGAACTTGTCTTTGAATTCTCTCTGCAAATGCTTCTAATGCCTGTTTTTCTAATTCGTTTTGTTCCGGACAATACTCTGGAAAATCTCTTTCCAGATTCATCTGGCCCTCAATTTCTGTTTCTTCCTCTTCTTCGGTTTCGTCCGCTTCTGCTTCCTGCCTTGATTCCTTTAGTTCTGCTTCTCGTTGTTCTTCCAGGATGCGTTGTTTGTACTCTCTTATCTTCTTGACAGTTATGATCTCGTCCGGATACCAACTGTATATTTCTTCCTGTTCATCTTCTTCCAGTCCTGCGATCTCTACAGCTACAGAAAAACTAATTTCCTGTTTTTCTAACAGTTTTCTCAGCTCTGGAATCAAATTATTGTTGATGCTCATTGCATTTGCGATCTGTGTCGGTTTCTTTCCAAGAATCTTTGCTGCTATGTCTCTCAGTCTTCCAGATTCTAGATCGCAGCCCATTATCTTCTCTCCTGCTGCCTTTGCATCTTTCAGTGCATCCGTCAATAATTTGATTCTTTCCAGTTCTTTTTCTGGTGTTGCTTTTCTGTAACTGTTGGAGATGCATAGCTCTATGATCTCTTCATTTTTGCTTCGTGGCTTTCTGATCTGGCATGTTGCTTCCCTAAATTCCTGGAGATCTTCTTCCTCTACCAGTTTCTTTAATGCTCTCCATCTTCGTTCGCCACCGATCAGCTTGTATTCTTCTCCGCTCTGGTTAGGCTCATACATAACTTCTAACGGCTGTAGCAGTCCAAGCAGCTTAATCTCTGCTGCCTTTTCGTCAATGCCGATCTGATCGCTTATGTTATCCTCATTGGCGTAGATATTGTAGATGTCTATATCTTTTGTTCTGAATCGTGCCTTGGGCTTCTCTTCTATCCCTTCTTTGCTTGTCTTATTCAACATGTCCATGACGTTAAATCCTGCCATGTTTCTTCCCTCCTTTCTTAGTCAACCTTCTGAAATCTTCCAGTCTTCTTATTTCTTCTCTTTGATTCAATGTACTCTTGGGCTTCGTTCCACTCTTCTTCCGTCATAATCTCTTTGATCACGTTGTTATAATCCTTTGCTGCATTACTGCTCTTTGACATCTCTGAAAGCGGTCTAAATGCTGTTTCTGCCTTTTCTGCAACGACCGACCTTCTTATTTCCGTCTGAAACATTTTTTCCTTGTATGTGTCTCTTAGCCATTTAGCTGTATCCTTATTGGTTTGGTTTCCTGTCTTCATGGTCATTAGTATCCTGATCTGCTGCCCTTCGTGAATTCCTTTTGCCTGTTCAATCATATTTTCAATTGCTTCGATTCCATAACCGCCTGCCTTCACTGGAATTATCAACAGTTCTGATGCTTTAACCACATTTAGTACTGTTACATCTAGTAATAATCCACAATCGCATATTACGTAATCATATTTATTGTGGATAGCTTCTGAATTAAGCATCTCTTCAATTCGATCTATTTGATTATCCATGCTGTATAATAGCTGAGCATTTGCCTGCATGAGCCACATGTTTGCCGGGATAATGTCAACATTCTCATACCGTGTGTGCCTGATCGTTTCTTCTACGCTCTGCTGCTCTAATAAGATTCCTGCGAGTCCTTTTTCATTTGGTTCATAGACCCCCATCGTCCTGGAAGCATTGCCCTGCGCATCTGCATCCACCATTAGCACTTTCTTTCCGTATCTTCCCAGGAGATACGCCAGTGACGTTGATGTGGTCGTTTTTCCAACTCCACCTTTTAAATTTCCAACTCCAATTACTTTCATGGTTTTTTCCTCCTAATATGGCTATTTATTTTTTTGCTTTTCTTTTTTCATCTTTTACCCAGTTGATGAATTTCTTTTTGCATTCCATACAAACATCATATTCATGTCTGGTTCTTACATCCCTGATGGTAAAATTGTTTTCCGTTACCTTTATTTGGTAATACGAGTCTCTTTTTCCGCTAATAGTATTTGACACTAAATAAGGCGTAAAGAATTCACCACATATATCACATTTCCTTGCTATCATTCTATCGCTCCTCTTTCTTGTAATCGGTTTCTTTGTAAAACCTCATTTCTGTCATTATGCTTCCTGGTATCCTTTTCACTTCTATCTTGTATCCTTTTTCTGTGGCTTTTTCGATATATTCTTCGACAGACATTACTTCTTCCATCCTGTCCGAATAATCTAGCATCCATATAAATTTGATTGTTTTTGCCATCTTTTACTCCATTTCTGCCATTGTTTTGATCACTTTGTTGTTCTCGATCGGCATGGCGTCCTGTTGATTTAGCTTCACATATTCTTCAATTACTTTGAGCGCAATCTCCTGGCTGTAGCAGACCGCAACGAAGTTACCATATTCTGCTGCCCGTCTCAGAAATTCCTTCTGTTCTTTTGACAGCTTCCCGTCTCCATATTTCATTTCGATGTACAAAGATGCATACTGCCCTTTCGGCACTGGAAGATGCAGATCAGGTACGCCTGCCTTTACTCCCTGTCGTTTCAGGACTGCTGCACTTACGTGATCACGCTTCCCGCCATTCGGGCAGTGATGCAATAGTTTCAGCTCTGGATAACGATTCTCCATGAACTTACAAATTGTGATCACTGCTTCTTGTTCACTTGCTTCTGTTCTTAACATGTACTGTTGTCTTCTTTCTCTACTCATT
>ERZ773252.3188-NODE-3188-length-12967-cov-3.028733_pt1 | contig 12967 bp, 8 predicted proteins | sample MGYA00580517_ERZ773252 | MGnify/ENA primary metagenome ERZ773252 (study PRJEB29015, sample SAMEA2737766) | human gut metagenome | biome: human gut; feature: human-associated habitat; material: faeces | place: China | collected 2012 ... | reverse complement strand
CAGCGACAAAGAGGGAACGAGACAGGATATGCACACCTCCGATACGGTACAGGAGAAGTTGTCCCTGGTATACCGCTTCGGTGTCAGCATCTATTTCGGTGCGCCGGATAAGAAAGAGTTCCAGAAGATCGTTTCCGTTCTGGCAGACCGCTACGGCGTGAAGTTAAGCGAGGAAGAGCTTTTAGCAGAAGCAAATAAATGGGAACTGTCCCACGGCGGTCTTTCCGGCCGTACCGCACAGCAGTTTATCGATTATCTGCTCGGAAAACAGTAAAAAGAAAAAGGTCAAAAAGTCCGCTTGGTATTGGGAGCGGGATTTTTGGGATATCCTTTGAAAAAGAAAGAGGAGAAGCGTATATGCAGTATTCCACATTTGCTGCCATTGATATCGGCAGCTACGACGTCATTCTGGAGATTTTCGAGATCTCCAAAAAGCAGGGTATCCGAAGCGTGGATAAGATCTGCCATCGGATGGAGCTTGGAAAAGATACGTACACGCTGGGGAAAATCCGCCCGGAAATGGAAGAGGAGCTCTGCCGCGTGCTCGCAGATTTCGTGCGGATCATGGAGGGCTACCGCGTGGATGCTTACCGCGCCATGGCTTCGAGCGCAATCAGTGAGGCGGCGAACAGCCTCTATGTCCTTGGAAAAATCCGTCAGCTGACCGGTCTTTCCGTCACGGTTCTCTTTAACTCGGAGCAACGTTTCCTTGGCTACAAGGCGCTTGCGGCGATGGAGGACAATTTCAACAAGGTCATTGAAAAGGGAACTGCGATTCTCGACCTCGACGGCGGCAGTTTTCAGATTTCCCTGTTTGATAAGGACGCCCTTGTGACGACACAGAATATCCGTATGGGTAGTCTTCGTGTCCGTGAGCGCCTCGCCGGAATCCAGAGCGAGACGGAACACTACGAGGAGATGGTCGAGGAACTGATCTGGAATGAAGTGTCGAGCTTCAAGAAGATGTATCTGAAAGACCGCAAAATCGAAAATATCATGCTGATCGGCGATGTTTTCACCGACAGTGTCTACCAGAATATCGAGGAGAAAACGACAAAAATCATTTCCCGTGAGAATTTCAACACCTGGTATGAAAAGATCATCCGTCAGTCACCGATGGAGCTGGCTGTCAAGCTTGGCATCCCGCTGGAGAATGCTTCGCTGATGTACCCGTCCGCCGTGATCTACAAATGTCTGATCGACATGATGGAGGCAGAGCATGTATGGATCCCGGGCGTGCATATGACGCGCGGCATCGCATACGAATATGCGGAGCAGATGAAACTGCAAAAAGGAAGCCACAACTTTGAAAATGATATTCTGATGGCGGCAAAAAATATCGGAAAACGGTACGCAGTGAACCGTCCGCATGTCCAGAACCTGGAGATGACAGCGCTTGCCATGTTTGATGCGACGAAAAAGATGCACGGCATGAAAGAACGCGAGCGGCTGCTGCTTCGGATGGCGGTGATGCTGCACGATGTCGGAAAATACATCAGCCTTAATAATGTCGCGGATTCTTCCTATAATATTATCATGTCAAATGAAATCATCGGATTGTCGCACATTGAGCGTGAGATGGTGGCATTGATTGCAAGATACAACACGGTTACGCTCCCGTCCTACGATGAGCTGGTGATGGAATCGTCCTTGAGTGCCGAGCAGTATCTGACAGTATCCGAACTGACCGCAATCGTCCGTCTGGCGAATGCGCTCGACCGGAGTCATTTGCAGAAGATTCAGGCGATCCGCGCCACATTAAAGGAGCGCGAGCTGCAGCTTTCGCTCACGGTCAACCGCGATTTTACCCTTGAGCAAGGTTTGTGCCAGGAAAAATTAGATTTCTTCAATGAGGTATTCAGCATACAGCCGGTCATCAAACTGAAACGGCAGATGTAAAAGGAGGCGAAGAAAGATGGATATTGCACCATATAAGAAACCGGAATATTTTCGAAACCGGGAATTGAGCTGGATCAGCTTCGACGAGCGTGTTTTAAACGAGGCGCGGGATAAGAGTATTCCGCTGTTTGAACGTCTGAAATTTATCAGCATTACCTCCTCCAATCTGGATGAGTTTTATATGGTCCGTGTGGCTTCACTAAAAGACCAGGTGCATGCAAACTATACGAAAAAGGATCTGTCTGGCATGGATGCGAAAGAGCAGCTTACCGAGATCAGCAAACGGACGCATGAGCTAGTGCAGCTGCAGTACAATACGTACAATCGCTCGGCGGTTCCGTCTCTGGAGCACGTTGGCCTTACGATTATCAGCGAGCACGAGAAGCTGACGAAGGAGCAGGCGGAGTATGTGGATTCCTATTTTGAGGAGAACATTTACCCGGTTCTGACCCCGATGGCCATGGATTCGGCCCGCCCGTTCCCATTGATCCGGAACAAAACATTGAATATCGGTGCACTGGTGCAGAAGAAAGAGGATTCGCTTCTGAGCCGTGCGGAGGATAAGAAAGAGAAGAAAGGCAAGGAGAAGGAAAAAGAGAAAGAACTGGAATTTGCGACGGTTCAGGTTCCTTCGGTACTGCCGCGTTTTATTCTGCTTCCGCAGGATGAAAAGACGGGACAGCGGTATGTGATTCTTCTGGAGGAGATCATCGAGCGGAACATTGGAAAGCTGTTCTTAAGCTACGATGTGGTCTGTGCGCATCCGTACCGTGTTATGCGAAATGCAGATCTTTCGATCGATGAGGATGAGGCTTCCGACCTGTTAAAAGAGATCCAGAAGCAGCTTAAAAAACGTCAGTGGGGCGAAGTGATCCGTCTGGAAGTGGAAGATAAGATGGATAAGCGGCTCCTGAAGATGCTGGAAAAAGAGTTTGACATCGATGAAGACGACCTGTTCCGGATTCCGGGACCGCTCGATCTGACGTTTTTAATGAAAATGTATGGGCTCGACGGCTTTGATGAGTATAAAATTCCAAAATACATTCCAGCAGCAGTTCCGGCGCTGATGAATGAGGATGACATTTTTACAAACATCCGAAAAGGAGACATCTTACTGCATCATCCTTATATGACGTTTGATCCGGTCGTGCAATTTGTACAACAAGCAGCAAAGGATCCGGATGTACTGGCAATCAAACAGACGCTGTACCGTGTGAGCGGCAATTCTCCGATTATTGCAGCACTGGCTCAGGCGGCGGAAAATGGCAAACAGGTTTCCGTACTGGTGGAATTAAAGGCACGGTTTGACGAAGAAAACAATATTGTCTGGGCGAAGATGCTGGAAAAGGCGGGATGCCATGTAATTTATGGTCTTCTGGGACTGAAAACACACAGTAAGATCACACTGGTGGTTCGGCGCGAGGAGACAGGCATTCGCAGATATGTACATCTTGGCACGGGAAACTATAACGATTCTACGGCAAAGCTGTATACGGACTGTGGCCTGCTGACATGCAATGCAAAGATCGGTGAGGACGCAACAGCAGTATTTAACATGCTTTCGGGCTATTCGGAACCGGATCGCTGGAACAAACTGATTGTTGCACCGCTCTGGATGAAGGACCGGTTCCTGCATCTGATTGCGATGGAAGAGGAGCACGCAAAGAAGGGACAGAAAGCGCATATTATTGCGAAGATGAACTCGTTATGCGATCGCGATATTATTGCGGCGCTTTACAGTGCTTCGGCAGCCGGAGTAAAGATTGACCTGATTATCCGGGGAATCTGTTGCCTGAAGGTTGGAATCCCGGGTGTCAGCGAGAATATTACCGTTCGCTCGATTGTCGGCAATTTCCTGGAACATGCGCGGATTTTCTACTTCTACAGTGGTGGAAATGAAGAGGTGTTTATGGGAAGCGCGGACTGGATGCCGCGAAATCTGGAAAAACGGGTGGAGATTGTGTTCCCGGTTGAGGATGAGCAGATCAAGAAAGAAGTAATGCATATTCTTGATATCCAGATGAAGGATAATGTGAAAGCCAGTATTTTACAGGCAGACGGAACGTATACAAAGCCGGATAAGCGTGGAAAGACGCTGGTGAATTCACAGGAGTATTTCTGCAGGGAGGCAACGGAAAGAGCGGAAAAACCGAAAGAACAGGAAAACAGCAGGGTGTTTGTGCCGGCGGAACCGGTGGAATAGGTTTGGACGGACACGGATGTGGGCGCGGGAGCGCCCACTGCGTTGACATGAAAGAAGAATATGGTATGTTATGATGAGAAAGCGCTGCAGCTTTGAGAGTTGCGGCGTTTTTTTTGTGTCAAAAATAATCTGTCTGGTATTGGGAAAAAGAATGGCTATTCAGAACTCGTTTTGAAAATTGGTTTTGCGGGTGATTTTCGGGGATTTTACAAAGAGTGATCTGGAAGAGTGGCTGGAAAAGAAGGGGATGGAGACGGAGATGAGAGAAAATGTAAAAGATTTTTGTAAAGTAGCCGGTTATTTTATTAACGGGTATTTTACAAAGCGGTGGTAGTGGGCTTTACGGAAGGAAAGGTATAATGAATCTCGACAAGACGAGGAGGAAGAAAAACGAATGTCAAATATTGTGTTGAAGAATGTCTGTAAATCTTATGATAAGGAACATTATGCGGTTCAGGATTTTTCGCTTGAAATACCGGATCGGGAGTTTGTGATTTTTGTTGGACCTTCCGGCTGCGGAAAATCGACGACGCTTCGGATGATTGCCGGTCTTGAGGAGATTACGAGCGGGGAGCTCTGGATTGATGGACAGCTTTGTAATTATGTAGAAGCAAAGGATCGCGATCTTTCGATGGTATTTCAGAACTACGCGCTTTATCCGAATATGACGGTATATGAAAACATGGCGTTTTCTCTGAAAATCCGGAAACAGCCCAAGGATGAAGTTGATAAAAAGGTACATGAGGCAGCTAAAATGCTTGGAATTGAGCATTTACTTGACCGGAGACCGGCAGCCCTTTCCGGCGGTCAGAAACAAAGAGTTGCGATTGGAAGTGCAATTATGAGACGGCCGAAAGCATTTTTAATGGATGAGCCGCTTTCGAACCTAGATGCGAAGCTGCGGGCACAGATGCGGGTGGAGCTGGCAAAATTACATAAGGAACTGAAAACGACGGTGATTTATGTTACACATGATCAGACGGAGGCAATGACGCTTGGTACAAAAATTATTGTCATGAAAGACGGTGTTGTGCAGCAGGCGGATACACCGGAGCAGATTTACCGCCATCCGGCAAACAAATTTGTGGCCGGTTTTATCGGAGCTCCGAGTATGAATTTTATGGAAACGATGGTGACGGAAAGAAACGGAGCGGTTTATCTGGAAGGAGACGGAGGAGTTACCCTTCGTGCCAGAGGAGAGAACGAAATGGTGCTTCGTCGCACTTATCTCGGAAAAATGGTGATCTTAGGCCTGAGACCGGAGGATTTACAGGACGAAACAACCGCTTCCGCACATCGGATCTGTTACGAAGAGAATCAGTTGAAGGCATTTGTTGACCTGCGGGAGATGATCGGTGCAGAAGCGTATCTGCATATGAATACCGGAAAAAATCTGATTACAGCAAGAGTGCCTTCCGAGGTGCCGGTTACTGTAAAGGAAAGCATTACATTGTATGCAGATATGGAGAAAGCACAGATCTTTGATCCGTTTACAGAAGAAAATATTTTATCTCTGCCGGTTGAAAAAGAAGAACGTGCAACAGCATAAGAAGGAGCAAGAAGTGAAAAAAGTAATCGAAAAGTGTAAAAGAGCAGAAGTTTATATGTATCTGATCCCGAGTATGGTGATCTTTAGCATCTTTCTGTTTTATCCGTTTTTTAAAACCATTTATCTGAGCCTGTATAAGACAAACAAGCTTGGAGAAGCGAAATTGTATGTGGGACTGGATAACTATAAAAGCTTATTATCGAATCCATCCTTTTACAACAGTCTCTGGGTTACACTGGAATTTGTGGCGATTGTTGTAGTCGGAAGTATGGCGCTTGGCCTTCTGGGAGCAGTTCTTTGCAGCAAGGCTTTCCCGGGAATCCGGGTATTCAGTACTTCCTATGCACTCCCAATGGCAGTAGCATCGAGCTCAGGCGCCATGATTTTCAAGATTATTTTAAATCCCACGATCGGTATCGTAAACAAATTGCTGCATGTGAGCATTAACTGGGTCAGTGATCCGAAATATGCGCTGATCTGTGTGGCTGTCCTTACGGCATGGCTGAACAGTGGCATCAATTTCCTGTATTTTTCGGCGGGACTTGGAAACATTGATGATTCGATTTATGAGCGTGCTTCTGTAGATGGAGCGAATGCAGTACAGAAATTTTTTAAGCTGACACTGCCGGGGCTTTCTCCGATCATGTTCTACACACTGGTTGTTAACATTATTCAGGCATTCCAGTCATTCGGACAGGTGAAAATCCTGACACAGGGAGGACCGGGAGAATCCACGAACCTGATTGTATATTCGATATACCGTGATGCGTTTTTTAATTACCGGTTTGGAAGCGCAGCCGCACAGTCCGTTGTTTTGTTTCTGATTGTCATGGCGCTTACCCTGGTTATGTTCCGCATGGAAAAGAGAGGAGTAAAATACTGATGTCTACAATAGCAACTACGATTGCCGGACCAAAAACTTATTCTGCAGAGGAGCTGCAGGCACTGCATCTGGCAATGAATGCAAAAGCAAAAAGAAAGAAAATGCTTCAGAAAACAGCGTTGGTTACCATGAACCTGATCGTTTGTCTGTTTATGCTGTTTCCGCTGCTTTATACCATCAGTGTAGCGTTTATGCCGTCCGGCGAGCTTTACACAATGGCAATGAACATCGTGCCAAAACATCCGACGCTGGAAAATTTCGTGGAAGCATTTCATAAAATTCCGCTGGTACGCTTTGTCCTGAACTCATTTTTGGTTGCGGGCAGCATTACGCTGGGTCAGATTGTAACGTGTTCTCTTGCGGCATTTGCCTTCTCTTTCCTGGATTTCAAAGGGAAAAATATTCTGTTTATGCTGGTAATGGCGACCATGATGGTGCCGGGTGAGGCAACCATTATTTCCAATTATCTGACAGTAGGAAGTCTCGGACTGCTCGATACCTATATTGTTCTGATCCTGCCTTCTCTTACCTCTGCAATGGGAATTTTCCTGTTCCGCCAGTTCTACATGACCTTTCCGATTTCGCTTTATGAATCGGCGAAGCTGGACGGCTGCGGGAATCTGCGGTTTATCGTAAAAATCCTGATGCCGCTGACAAAGTCAGCAATGGGAGCAATGGCGGTTTACACCTTTATCAATGCATGGAATATGTACATGTGGCCGCTGCTGGTTACAGGTTCGGACAGCAAGCGTACCGTACAGATTGGTATCAGTATGCTGAACAGCGTCGACGCACAGTCGATTACCCTGATGCTGGCGGGCGTGGTAATGATTATCATTCCATCCATTTCCATCTTTATCGTAGGCCAGAAGGCCTTAATCAAAGGAATGTTTTCAGGAGCAGTCAAGGGCTGATTCCTGTGACAGAAAAAAGAATAGAAAACTGTATGAAAAACGAGGAGAAAAAAATGAAGAAAAAAGTGATTGCATCGATTCTTGCGGCTTCTATGGCAGCTATGGCGCTTACTGGATGTGGAGGTGGAAAAACAACGAGTGAGGCACAGGGTGCAACAACGGATGAAACCACAGCCAGCACAGAGGCAGGAAGTACGGCAGATGGCGCAGAAGCACCGGATTTAAACCAGGATACGAAGGGAACCACGATTACCTTCTGGCATTCCATGGGCGGTGTCAATGGCGAGGCAATGGATTATCTTGTCAATAAATTCAATGAAGAGAATACCGATGGCATTACCGTTGAGGCGGTTTATCAGGGAGAATATGATGATACGATTAACAAACTGAAAAGTGCACAGATCGGAAATATGGGAGCAGACCTGGTACAGATTTATGATATCGGAACACGCTTTATGATTGATTCCGGCTGGGTCATTCCGATGCAGGAGCTGATTAATGCAGATGGCTATGACATTTCCCAGATCGAGCCGAATATCGCTGCTTATTATACGGTAAACAATGAGCTGTACTCGATGCCATTCAATTCGTCCACACCGATTCTGTATTACAACAAAGATATGTTTGAAAAAGCAGGGATCACTGAGGTTCCGACAAGCCTGGAAGGAATTCTTGCTATCGGTGATGATCTGAAAACAAAGGGCGGAGCCGGTGAACCGCTGGCACTCTCCATCTATGGATGGTATTTCGAACAGTGGCTCTGTAAACAGGGACTTCCCTATGCGGATAATGGAAATGGCCGTGATGCCGCTGCTACTGCAGTTGAATTTGATTCCAACGGCGGAGCGCTCAACATCTTAAATGAGTGGAAAGCCCTGAACGATGCCGACGTTGCACCAAACGTAGGCCGTGCCGGAAGTGATACCGCAACGACAGACTTTACTTCCGGAAAAGCAGCGATCACCCTTGGCTCTACCGCATCTCTGAAGCAGATTTTACAGGATGTCAATGGAAGCTTCGAAGTTGGAACCGCATATTTCCCGACAATCAAGGACGGCGATGAGGGCGGTGTTTCCATCGGAGGAGCCTCTCTCTGGGCATTGAACAACAACGATGATATGAAAGCAGCAGCTACCTGGAAATTTATTAAATTCCTGATTTCCCCGGAATCTCAGGCATACTGGAATGCCGAGACTGGTTACTTCCCGGTAACAACAGCTGCTGATGAGGAGCAGACCTTTAAAGATAATGTAGCACAGTATCCGCAGTTCCAGACCGCAATCGACCAGCTGCACGATTCCAAGCCGCAGTACGCCGGCGCACTTCTCTCTGTATTCCCGGAGGCAAGACAGATTGTGGAAACAGAAATCGAGAATATGATCAACGGAAACGAGACTCCGGAGAAAGCAGTAGAATCAATGGCTTCCCAGATCAACAGCTCCATCGAGGACTATAATCTGGTAAATGAATAAGAGACAGGCTTTACAAAAATAAGATTTCGTCCTATAGTGAAGAAAAACGAGTTCCCAAAGCGTGTTTGAACGGTTTCTATGAAGGGGAAGATCCGAGTTACGGAAATGATTTTTCAGATATGACTGGAAATGCGTCGGAGACAAAAATCCGGCGCGCTTCCGAATCTATAGCAATCCCGCAGAAGATGTAAAAAAATCAGCACCGCTTTTTTCACTTGTTTTCAGGCTTACGATAAAAGGAAAAAAGCTGCAGTCGGGACAAAAGATAGAAAAGAGTGCAGATTTGGAAATGGGAACGGAAAATGGAGGACAGATACGAGATGAAAACAAAAGTATGGGCACACAGAGGAGCCAGTGCATATGCACCGGAAAATACACTGGAAGCGTTTCTTCTTGCAGCAGAGCAGGGAGCAGACGGTGTGGAACTGGATGTACAGCTGACAAAAGATGGCGAGATGGTTGTTGTCCACGATGAGGAAATCGACCGGGTCAGTGACGGAAGCGGATTTGTCAAAGATTATACGCTTGCGGAATTAAAGATCCTGAACTTTAATAAGACACATCCGGAGTATCAGGATGTAAAAATTCCGACGCTTCGCGAAGTATATGAAGCATTAAAACCAACGGGAATGACGATCAATGTAGAGCTGAAAACCGGTATTTTCTGGTATAAAGACCTGGAAAAAAAGGTACTCGAGCTGACAAAAGAGATGGAGATGGAAGATCGCGTGATTTATTCTTCCTTTAACCATTACAGCATTGCAAAAATTCTGGAACTGGATCCGAAAGCCAGCACCGGCATCCTCTACGCAGATATTATTTATGATGTCGTGAATTATGCGAAAAAAATCGGAACAGGAGCTCTTCATCCGGCAACCTTTCATGTGCAGATGGCAGACTTTCTTCAGCAGTATGTGGAAAGCGATCTTGCGGTGCATGTGTGGACGGTCAATGATAAGGCGGAGATCGAGCGTCTGATGGAGGCCGGTGTTGACGCAGTCATCACTAATTATCCGGATGTGGCCGTTTCCTGCCGCAACGCGAAGTGATACCGATTGGAGAAAAAAAGCTGTTCCTTTTGGATATCGACGGAACCATCTGCGTGGGGAACCGTCTGATTCCGGGAGCAGACCGGTTTTTAAACGGACTGTCCGAGTACGGTGGAGATTATGTGTTTATCACAAATAATACGACGATGAGCGTAGCAGATTACCGGAAAAAATTTGCAAAGCTGGGCATCCCGACAACAAGCGCGAACTTTCTGACGGCTTCTGTTGCAACAGCGCATTATCTGAAGCAGAAATATGGATCCCGTCCCGTCTATGTGCTGGGAACGGACTCTCTGATCCGGGAATTGGAGAGCTTCGGTGTGTGTACCACCCACGATCCGGAGAAAGAAGGAATTGCATGTGTGCTTGCAAGCTATGACAATGAACTGACGTATCAAAAACTGACGGATATCTGTCGGCTGTTGACAGAGCGCCCGGAGCTCGATTACGCTGCAACGAACCCGGACTATGCTTGTCCGATTGAATTCGGCTACGTGCCGGATTGCGGTTCCATCTGCGAGATGATCGGACATGCGGTCCACCGCATGCCGACTTATATCGGAAAACCAGGTACACGGATGGTTGAGATGGCACTTGATATGACAGGCAGAACCCGCGATGAGGCTGTTCTTGTGGGAGACCGTCTCTATACGGACATTGCGTGCGCAAACATGGCGGATATTTCTGCAGCCCTTGTGCTTTCAGGCGAATCTACACGCGAAGAAATGCAGAACTCGCAGTATCTTGTGGAGTATGTCTATCCATCCGTGAAGGAAATGTATGCGGATTGGGTGTATGGACAAAAAAAGAAATGCTCTTAAAATTCCGAAATGGTTATGGTTTTGGAACAAAAAAACAAAAAGAAGAATTCTGAGAGGAGAACCTTTTTCCGAAGGAGTTCTTCTTTTTTGTTGTGGAAAAGGATACTTTTCGGATACGGGATAAAAGTCTGGGACGGTATAGAAAAAGCTTGCCAAAAGAGGGAATTTCCCTATATAATGATTCAGACTATAATAGGAAAGTAACTATTCAGAGCCCCATCTCGATTCCGCTTACGCTGCATCTCGATGTTGCTTCTCGCCATATGAAAAGGAAGAAAACCGCTCATTCATGCAAGCATGATTCGCAATTTTCTTCCATTTCGCATGGCTCTGAATAGTTACATATGAAAAAGAAAACGATCAGGAGATCGGAAGATTCCAATACAACAGAAGAAGGAGAATTTATGCATGAGTATTTTGAATGTAGAGCATCTGTCCCATGGCTTCGGCGACCGTGCGATTTTTGAAGATGTATCGTTCCGCCTCTTAAAGGGGGAACACATCGGTCTGGTAGGCGCAAATGGTGAGGGAAAATCAACCTTTATGAACATCATCACCGGAAAGCTGATGCCGGATGAGGGAAAGGTTGAGTGGGCAAAAAATGTCCGTGTCGGCTATCTGGACCAGCATACCGTTCTGGAAAAAGGTATGACGATCCGTGATGTGTTAAAAAGCGCTTTTTCCTGGCTGTACGAGATGGAAGAGCGGATGAACACGATCTGCGATTCCATGGGAGATGCCTCCGAGGACGAGCTGAATCAGATGATGGAGGAACTTGGTGTGATTCAGGAGATGATGGATGCACACGATTTCTACATTCTGGATTCGAGAATCGAAGAGATCGGCCGTGCACTCGGCCTCGAGGAGATCGGTCTCGAACGCGATGTCACTGAGCTTTCCGGCGGACAGAGAACGAAGGTCCTTCTGGCAAAACTGCTGCTGGAAAAACCGGATATCCTTCTTTTAGATGAGCCGACCAACTACCTGGATGTGGAACATATCACCTGGCTGAAACGATACCTTGAAGAGTATGAAAATGCCTTCATTCTGATCTCTCACGATATCCCATTCCTGAACAGTGTTGTCAATCTGATCTATCATATGGAAAACAAAGAGCTGAATCGTTATGTGGGTGATTACGATCACTTCCAGGAGGTTTATGCGGTCAAAAAAGCACAGAAGGAAGCTGCTTATAACCGCCAGCAGCAGGAGATCAGTGAACTGAAGGATTTCGTGGCACGAAACAAAGCCCGTGTGGCAACCAGAAACATGGCTATGTCACGGCAGAAGAAGCTGGATAAGATGGATGTGATCGAGCTTGCGAAAGAAAAACCAAAGCCGGAATTTCATTTCCGCACTGCGCGCACTTCGGGCCGCTTCGTTGTGACTGCAAAAGAACTTGTGATCGGCTATGAAGAACCGCTCTCCAGACCGTTGACTTTTGCGATCGAGCGTGGCGAAAAGATCGTGCTCACCGGTGCCAACGGAATCGGAAAAACAACACTCTTAAAGAGCATCCTCGGTTTGATCCCATCCCTTGGCGGAGACGTGGAGCTTGGAGATTATCTGGAAATCGGATATTTCGAGCAGGAAATGCCAAAAGGAAACACCAACAGCTGTATCCAGGAAATCTGGGAAGAATTTCCATCCTATACCCAGTATGAAGTCCGCGCAGCGCTCGCCAAATGCGGTCTTACCACACAGCACATTGAAAGCCTGGTGCGTGTGCTCTCAGGAGGAGAACAGGCAAAAGTTCGCCTCTGCAAACTGATTAATCGCGAAACCAATCTTCTTGTCCTCGATGAGCCGACCAACCACCTCGATGTAGACGCAAAAGATGAGTTAAAAAATGCGTTGAAGGAATATAAAGGAACCATTCTTATGGTCTGCCACGAACCGGAATTCTACGACGGTCTGGCAACGAGTGTATGGGACTGCTCGGAGTGGACAACAAAAGTGATTTAACCGAATCAAGTAAGTCCTCTGGTTCCATTGCGAATATCCGCTTGACATTTATATATTGAAAAAAACAGCCACAAACAGAGAGTGAGCGAGATTGTTTGTGGCTGTTTTACTGCAACTTAAAAAATCAGATAATATATTTTAAATACAGAATTGCATGTATTTTTCTAAAAATAAGAAAATTCGAAAAAAGGTGTTGACTTTTGCTTTGGGCG
>ERZ773252.3184-NODE-3184-length-12972-cov-9.877681_pt1 | contig 12972 bp, 7 predicted proteins | sample MGYA00580517_ERZ773252 | MGnify/ENA primary metagenome ERZ773252 (study PRJEB29015, sample SAMEA2737766) | human gut metagenome | biome: human gut; feature: human-associated habitat; material: faeces | place: China | collected 2012 ... | reverse complement strand
AATCTAAACTGGAACTGGCAGCCTCCATGATCCGGCAGGTTATGCCTGAATTTCAGGAAAAAAAGCAGGTTATTAAAGACCTTAAAACAGCTGATTCATCAATAAGTCTTTTTTTCATTTTCATACCCCTTATCTTGTTTCGTGTCAATGTAAATTCATTATATCCTATCCATGTATTGAATGCAATGAGAATAGTAAATAGTCGGAAACTGTGGTATAATCAGGTTATCATGGTTTCCATTAGCATTCAAAATATAAAAGGGGAGAAAAAGTATGAACGAGCATGAAAATCAAACGATGAAAATATTCGGCAAGCGGCTGACTGCTAGCCTGCTGGGTGCAGCACTGGTGATGAGTATGCCGTTTGCGTCCGCGCTGACACAGAAGAACATTACCGTAGAGCGTGGTGTTACGGTTTATGTGGATGACCAGAAGCTCAATCCGGGTGACGCAAATGGCAATTCGGTAGAGCCAATGCTGTATAATGGTACGACTTATCTGCCGATTCGCGCGGTATCTGCGGCGCTCAATGTGCCGATTGCGTGGGACGGAACGACGTCCAGTGCGTATCTCGGTGAGCATAAGGTGGATCAGAATGCGGTAAACCGTGCGAAAGCGTATGTTTCGGTGATCGAGCAGCTGCAGAGCAAGTACGGCAAGCGCGCTGTCAGCGGCAGTATCGTCAGCGGTCTGGTGACGGCGATGCTCATCGATTTTGATGGGGACGGAAACGAAGAACTGCTTTGTGTTTGCAATACGAAGGATAAGATTCCGGCTGATCAGTGGGATAAGCATGGCACAAATGCATCCAGCAAATATATGGTTTACTCGTGGAATGGGTCTTCTGCGGTAAAACTGGTAGAAGATGAAGTGCCGTTTATCTTTACACAGAATGATTCTCGTAATTTCCCGCGAGTGCTGCCCATAGCTTCTCAAAACGGAAAGTATTATTTAGTATGGATGAGCAATGGTGATTTAGCAGGAAATAATAAAGCATATTCAATGGAGCGGATAGAGACTGTAGTGAATGGTCAGTGGCAGACGAAAGGCATCTGGCACTATGAAGATTGGAATTATGAGTCGGTAAGAGTATGGGATACGGACTTGTTCACTGGTGAAGTAATTGATACAGAAAACGATTGGAAAGAATTCGGCAAACTGCATTACTCTGCAAAGGAATATCGGGTAACATTTAGCAGCTACAATACGGATGGACATCAGAATAATACCCTTAGCAATCTGGCTCCTGCACCGGAAATCGCACTTTCCAAGCTGAAAGCTATCGCCAACTCGCAGTCGTCCATTCTGGGCGGCAAGGCCTCGGGCGAGTATAATGCGAAACGTCGAATGGAAAAGCTGGCTGTTGAAACCGGGGTTAAGGTCTATGTGAACGACAAGCCGATTGTTCCGACCGACGTCAACGGCAAGACGGTTGACGTGCTGCTTTACAAGGGCACGACCTATCTGCCGGTCCGTGCCGTTGCAAATGCACTCGATCAGGCTGTTGCATGGGATGGCGCGAGCTACAGCGTATACATCGGCAGTCACAAGGACGTATAGGTAATTACAGCAAACCCACCTTATATGGATCATTGGAGCTTGAGGGAGTCGAAGATGATTCATTCGTGAAAAGAAAGGACCAAAGAATATGAACAAACGCACTATGTTTATGATTGGCGTTGTTAGCGCTGCGCTTCTCACGAGTGCTGGCGCGGTGAACGCAACCCCGACCAAGAATACAATCTATGTAGACGGCACAAAGGTTAACGGCGCCGCTTACATGATTAACAATAACAATTACTTCAAACTCAGGGATGTTGCGGCGATGGTCAACGGAAGCACAAAACAGTTTGAAGTGTCTTGGAATGAGACGAATAAGCGGATCGATCTCACGACCAACAAGGCATACACCGTTGTTGGCGGCGAAATGGCGCTTCCTTCTAGCGCAGTGAAAACTGCCAAGGAATCGAAGGCATCCGTATTTAAGGATGGAAATAAGGCTGATTACACAGGATACAACATCTCCGATAACAACTATTACAAGCTGCGTGATCTTTGTAAGGATATGAACATCGGCGTCAAGTTCGATCTCGCAACCAATCGAGTCGATATTCTGACGACTGTAGGTTACGGTGAAGAGGATAACGCGGGTAATACCACGAAACCCACGACACCGACTGAGCCGACAAATCCCGTAACGCCTACGGAACCCACGGCGCCTACGAAACCCACGACGCCGACAACGCCCTCCACCAGCGATAAAATCGGCCCCAGTGATATTGATTATCGTGCGGCAGGTGATGAGGGAATTAAGAGCGTCGTTCAGTCAGCTTATAACCCCCATTATATTTACTACCCGTCTTACGGAAAGTATAGTGCAGACTATCAGAACCTGCTGGACACCTGCGGTGAGGAAATCGTGACCAAGACAGTAAGTTACTATACCTACTGCTCTCAAACCGATCAAAAGTCCGTGCTTGCAGGATATCCCATTCAGATTCTGGTCAAAGACGAACGCCTGAATAAGGAAACGAGAGTATGTGCAATGACTTATTATGTTTCCAAGCCTGAAGGCGAGATTACGATAAAAATGCCCAAGAGCACATACGAACGAGCCCTTTCTGGAGAAACGGGAGTATTCCGAGTGCTTGGTACGTTTATCGAGAGAGACAATTCCCATGCACTGATCAACGGGCAGGAATACCAGATCGATCCAGTGGACTTCTCTAAATCAGACTTCCGTTCCGAAAATCCCACTGCCATGGAAATGACCTTAATGCCGGTGTCTTGGGATAATTGAAAAAACAAACACCTACTCAGCCAATGCTTGCATTGGCTGAGTTTTTTATAGTTCTTTGATAGCAAGCGCAAAGTCCATTAAAATGCTGCAGGAGATTGAGAAAATGAAAGGTCGGGATTTCGTGCAGCAGCTTTTGGACGGCACGGTTCTGAACGAAAAGCATAGGAAGATTGTCGCGCAGGTGACGAGCGGATTGGAGTAAAAGAACAGCCACCGGAGAAAATTCTCCGGTGGCTGTTTGCTTAAAAAGTCGAATATTATGGTTCAATTTCGTGAAAATGTAATGTGTTTACGGTATTATCAAAAAAGTCTGCATAATCAGAATTTATGACGGCTGTAAACGAATCAAATTGTGGTTCAACCGAACAGGTAAACATCGTGCAAGCCTTTTCACGATCATCCCATTGTTGACGCTCTGCCGAACTCATATTCTCTACATCAGTAACAGAAAATTGTTCCCATGCCTTTTCATATTGTTGCCGTAATTCAGCATTTTCAACTGTCATAAGGCTACAATTAACACTCACTATTACGGGTATAGAAGTATCATTTATGTTGAGGTTTCCATTAGCTTCATAATAGTTTTCTGTTGAACACAGAGAGAACGAAAAACTTAATTCATCGCACGAATAAGTTGTGGATTCTAAAAGTAAACCTTTCACTTTCCATGCGTCATGTTTTTCTTTGACAACCTCTACATCATATAAATCCGTATCATTTATCATGTATTGAAACGACATAATACCTGATTTACCTGATTGATTGACTTCACCCTCACCGCTTCCGCCAACAAATGTGACTGTGTAATCTGAACCATATCTTGCAGTCAAGAAGGAATTATCCGTCATATACTCATCGGCCACGGTTTGGTCAGTTGCCAATATTCCCGAAGGAACCGATAGTTTACCGGCAGAACATCCCGATAATATTCCTACTAAAGTAGATAACAGCAATAAAAGCACCTTCTTCAAGAATAAATTCACCTCCACGAAAAAGATTCCACTTTGTTATTCGACTTACGATTCATAATTTTATATCCGCCATACTTACTTTTCCAATAAAGTTTCTCATCGTAAGCACTACGCATTGTACTATTGGGGAATGTTAGTGTAACATCCATAATAATATTTTCTTTCTTGGCAGAATTAAGTTTGAAGACTGTTAGCCACCAATGCCCCGACGAAGAACGAGAAGCAAAAGCATTGGTAGTATACGAATCACCGCCGTTTTTCTTTTGTACCACTTCTCTAAATGCAATGCTCATGCCAATGTATTCACTGGAATACGCTGCTCGGTACCATGCAACATTTTTAGATAACGGTTCAGTATTTTTTATCATAGAAAATAATCTATCAAATGCTTCTGTTCCGGTAAATACTGCACCATCGCATCGCATCTTTTGAAAATATTGACTAAGCGACATCGTGCCATCCAAAACATATAAACCAACTTCGCCGCCAGCAGTAGGACCGTATTCGCCCTTCCAACATTCCACACGCCATGTTTTGTTGTTATATTGGAATATACAGGACAAGAAATTAATATTGATACCCGGAACAATATTCATATACTTGTCAAAAAGGTCCATATAGCCAAATGTCCGCTGCCAACCATATTCAGATGAATAAAAATATTGTCCACCATACGAGTATTCAAAACCAAATTTTTGAGCTACCGAATCAATTGTAGCAGATATGCTGGGGCGTTTGCTTGTTTTTAGATACTTATCTGCAATCCAACCTGTTTTACCTTCATATTGAACTTTGGCCCAATTATAATTGTTATTGTTTTTCTTCTCGTTTAAATATGTAACAGCAGTATTATATTGCAATGTCGCGAGGACATTATATGATGTGCCTGCGCCACTACGCATATAGACATTATCAGTAGCAACATATCGCGTATTCGATGATGCAAGTCCAGCCCAATCAGAATAATTAACCACATTATTCCCGCAATACCCATACCAATTCTCGCCGTCCTTGATAGGGTCTTCCTGTGTGAACCGGTGGTCGGCAGGGTCGTAGAAACGATTCTGCGCGAAATACAGGTCAAGCACTTCGTCCCAAGTGTAGCCGGTGAAATTGTTGGCGTTGTCAATGCCGCTGAAATTCGTGTCCGTGTAGGTTTTGGTCAGCGGATTGCCCCACGGGTCATAGATCGTGTGAGAGATGACCTTGCCGGTTTCGTCTACGGCAAACAGCGTGCTGCCGAGATGACTGGTGCGATACCATACCTTGCGCACATCATTTGCCGCAAAGTCACTTTGCAGGTTTTCGCCGCCCTCACCGCGCTTTGTACCGGCTGCATAGCCGTACTCTGCCGAGATACGGGTGCCGTCCTCATCGTACACATACCGCTGCGTGAAGCTGCCGTCCTCTGTGACGAGTATATCACGATTGGCAATGGAAAGATAGTCCACAACATAGTTCTTTGTTACGGTTTCAAAATTGCTCTGGAAGGTCGTGCCTACCTCGGTTTCCCATGTGCGTTGCCAGAAAAAGCGTCCATCCTTCAAGAAGTCCAGATAATCGGTGCCGTGCGAACCGTCCTTCAAGTCGGAGTTTGCATGGGCGGCATTCTTGTTGTCGCGCACCTGTACATTCTTAATGCGTACATTGAGCGCATTATAGGTGTAGGTGCTGCTCTGACCGTCCTCTGTCTTGCCGGTTTTCAGCTTGTTCTGTGCCGTGTAGGTATACTCGGTCGTGCCGTCCGGTGCAGCCTTCTTAATCAGATTGCCCGCCGCGTCATAGGTATAAGTGGTCGTACCGTCCTTGCCGGTCTTGCTAACCAGACGGTTTTGCAGATCGTAGGTGTAAGTGTTCGTACCATCGGAAAGCAGATTGCCCGCGAGGTCGTAGGAATACTTCGTATTCTTGCCCTCGATATTGGTGCGGATAAGCTGATTGGCCTTATCGTAGTAGTAGCGTACCAACTCGTCCTTCTTGTCAATGTCTACACCGGAACGGTTTTCACTTACGATATTGCCCGCATCATCGTAGGTATACGCAGTCTGACGGCGTGTGCTGTTGCTCTTGGTGACTTCCTTTTGCAGCGTCAGCAGACCGGCGGCGTTATAATCATACTCGGTCGTGCTGCCGTCGCTGTGGCCTTCCTTGATTGTGCGTCCTTCCGCGTCGCGCGTGTAGGTAATGCCTGTGCCGTCATGGTCGGTCTGGGACTTCACATTGCCGAGACTATCATACGCGGTCGTAACAGCCTTGCCGTCGGGGTAGGTGATGGACAGACGGTTGCTTGCCGCGTCGTAGGTGTACGCCGTGGTCGTGCCGTCCTCATTTGTGACAGCGGTGGTGCGGGAAAGCGCGTCGAACGCAAATGCTACCGTGCCGTTTCCATCCTTGGCCGAGGTCATGTTGCCCGCCTTGTCATAGGCAAAGGTCGCAGTACCATCCGCGTCCTTGCGGGAAACCATGCGATACAACTTGTCGTAGGTGTACGCGGTCTGCTTGCCGTTTTCGTCAACCTGCGTCAGCACATTGCCTTCCTTGTCATGCGTGTAGGTAGTCACGCTGCCCAGCGGAGAGGTTTCGGTCAGCAGATTGCCCGCTGCATCATAGGCATAAGTGGTCGCGGCCTTCTCGTCACCGCCGCCGTACATCGTCGTGCCTGCGGTGTTGCCAAACGAATCATACCGGTACTCGAACATACCGCCTTCGGCGTTGGTCTTGGAAACAAGACGATTCAAGCCGTCATAGGTGTATATGGTCTTGTTCTTGTTGCCGTCGATCACCGCCGTCTGGTTGCCTGCAAGGTCGTATTCGTACTCGGTTGCATGGTTAAGCTGGTTGGTTTCCTTGACCTGCCGATTCATGCAGTCATACGCATACTTCACCCATTCGTTGTTGCGGTTGGTGTACTGAATGAGATTGTTGTTCGCATCATACTGATAAACGGCATACGCATTATTCGCGTCGGTTTCCTTGCGGAGATTACCGGCTGCATCATAGGTGTAGGTAGTCGTTGCACCCAGCTTGTCCGTAGTTGCTGCTACTCTGCCGCGTGTGTCGTAGGTGTTGGTAACAACACCGGAAAGCGCGTCGGTTTCGGTCAGTACATTGCCGTTCTTATCGTAGGTGTAGGTCGTTGCATTGCCGTTTTCATCGGTTGCAGAAACGACACGACCCAGCGCGTCATAAGCAGACGAGGACACGCCGCCTTCTGCGTCTGTGGTCTTGAGCAGGTTATAGTTTTTGTCGTAGGTGTACTGTGTTGCATTGCCTTCACGGTCAGTGGAAACCAGTACATTGCCTACGCCGTCATATTGCTTTGTTCCCGCATTACCCAGTCCGTCAATCGTTTTTATCACACGATACGCACCGTCGTACTCGCTCTTTGCGATTACTGTTCCGTCCTTGGTGACAGAAACCGTGTTGCCTACCTTGTCGTAGCCGTATTCGGTCACAACACCTACTGCGTTGGTTTCGGTATGCGTTCTGCCGAGTGCGTCATAGGTGTACTTGGTTGCATTGCCGTTCTGGTCGGTTACTTCGCTGACATTTCCGAGCGCATTGTAGGTATAGTGGGTTTCGCCGCCGTCCGCATAGGTGATAACAGTAATCTGGTCTTTGCGGTTGTACTGATACGAAGTTTTGTTGCCTTTCGGGTCAGTGACGGTGAGTTGGTTGCCGTTCGCATCATAGGTGGTAGCAGTCTTACCGCCGAGTTCGTCATAGCTTTCTGTCGTGCGTCCCAGCGCGTCATACACCGTGCGGGTCTTGCTGCCGTCTGCGTTAATCTGCTCTACGGCGCGTCCCAGCAGGTCATAGATATACTTTGTCACATTGCCTTCGGGGTCGGTAACACTAAGCTGATTGCCCGCAAGGTCGTAGGTGTACGCGGTAACGCCGCCGAGTGCGTCCGTTTCGGTCAGCAGCCGTCCTACCTTGTCGTAAGTGTAGGTGGTTTCGTTGCCTTCGCCGTCAATCTGCTTTACCGCTGCATTGATGGCGTTGTACTCGGTCTTGGTTTCATTGCCGTTTGCGTCCGTTGTGACAAGCAGATTGCCAACAGGGTCATAGGTATAGGTTGTCTTGTTGCCTGCACCGTCGGTTTCAGTCTTGGTTCGTCCGAGCGCGTCATAGGTGTAGGTTTTCTTGTTGCCTTCTGCGTCGGTTTCCGAAACCGTGCGTCCCATGCTGTCATACGCATAGATCGTTTCGCCGTCCAGCGCGTCAATCGTCTTTGCTACACGGTCGAGCGCGTCATATTCATAGGTAGTCGCATTGCCTTCCGCGTCCGTAGTCTGGATAAGCAGGCCGCGATCGTTGTAGGTGTAGCGGGTTTCGTTGCCCTCTGCGTCTGTTACCGATACAAGCTGTGCGGTATCCTTGTCATATTCATAGGTGGTTTCATTGCCGTTCGCGTCCGTGCGTTTGAGCGGTTCGCCGTTCGTGCCGTATTCGGTCGTTACCGTGCCGCAGAGCGCGTCCTTGGTCGAGGTGGTAAAGCCGTTGGCATTGTACTCATACGAGGTTTCGCCGCCCAGCGCGTCTACGGTTTTCAGCAGCTTGCCCGCCTTGGAGTAGGTATGCTTGGTCGTTGCGGTAGCCGTATCACTCACCTTGGTATGCTCTGCAACGATGCGGCCTACGGCATCGTATTCAAAGCTGGTAACACCGCCCTCAGCGTCGGTGACAGAAAGCTGCCGTCCCTTATCGTCATACGCATAGGTGGTCTGATTGCCGAGTGCGTCCGTAACCGTAATCGGCAGACCGAGTGCATTATAGGTGTACGAAGTGGTATGTCCGTTCTTGTCGCGGAACTCGGTCAAGCTGTGTCCGGAGTAGGTATAGGTTTCCGTATTGCCGAGCGCGTCCGTGATGGACGCAATATCGCCGCCCGCCGTATAAGTCAGCGTCATAGTGGTATTATCCGCATAGCGAACCTTCGTCACATTGCCGCTGCTGTCGTACTCGTATGCGGTTGCACCATTCAGACGGTCGCTTGCAGAGTTGGCGCGATAATCGCCGTCATAGGTGTTGTTGGTGGTGTACTCCGTGCCGTCGATAACTGTTCCGATTTTCTGGATGTTACGGTGATTATCGTAGTAGTAGCGTGTTTCCAGACCGTTTGCGTCTACACAGGTCGTAACACGCGCGTCATCGTCATAGGAAACGGTAGAAACAGTGGGAATGTCCGCATTGATAAAGGTCTGCTTTACCACACGGCCTATGCCGTCATACTCGTTCTCAATATAGACTTCGCCTTCAAAGTCGGTAGCACTGTTCAGATAGCCGTTGCCATCGTAGGTATAATGCAGCGTATCACCGTCTGCATTGGTAACGCCGGTCAGAAAATCGCCGTCATGCTCATACGATACGGTGCGGCCTGCGTTATCGGTCACGGACGAAATATGTCCGTTCGACCATGCCAGCGTATAGCTGCCTGCAATGCCGTCAATTCCGGTCAGTTCATCGCCGTTGTAGGTAAGCTGTGCTACCGGCGTACCATCGGGATTATAGACGGTTTGCAGCTTGCCGCTCTTGCCATCATTCGAGAAAATGAACGCTGCGCCGTCCTCGTGCGTCATGCGGTAGCTGCCGTCTGCTTCATTTTCCAGAACAAAGCCGCTGTCTGCCAGAGAATCATAGCCGCCGCCACGGAGCGTAAGGAAGATTTGCTCCTCACCGCCGGGCATTGTCACACGGATAATACCACGGTCATTGATGAGCGAATAATCGTAACTGTGCGTAAAGCCAGTACCCAGCGCACCCTTGTTGTAGCGCGAGTTGTAAACACGAAGGAAGGTCAGCGGGATAATGCCTTCCAGCTTCAAGTCCTCGTACATGAAGTTGTACGCACCTGTTACCATGTTTACAGGGTCAAGGTTCTGGTAGTCCAGCACCAAGCCTTCCAGTTCGGGGAAACCGGTCAATTCATTGCACGCCAGACTGCCGCTGACAAACTGCTCGTACAGTTTCTTGCGTACTTCATCGGACAAACTGCCTTTCAGCATGAGGAACGCCGCCGTGCCATCTTCACCGACAACATAATCACGGTAGTCTACCAGCAGTTCGGTACTGACAGCAAACTTTTTCTTGCCGTTCTCCTGCTTCTGCGGCCAAGTATAGTTCTGACCGTGCGTGTGGCTATCATCACTGTCGGTACACTCAACATTCTTATCCGGTCTGCCGAGCGGTTCAATTTCTACGGTCAGATAAAACACATCTTCATCGAGGTTCGGACCGATAATCGGAATACCATTGAGAGAGCCGTCCCATATAAGCGTGTGCTTCATCATGGCTACCGGCTCAATATCTTCACCGGCAAAGTTCTTGTCTGCTTGATAAATGCCGTCCTCGGACAGTTTTACCAAACCGCCGTCCGTTTTGGTTGCCGGTGTGTAGGGCGATACCATAGTGTCCGGTGAATCTTCGGGAAGCCATGCTTTAACATCGTTTGCACCGGAGAGCAGGTAATTCTCTACAATCGAGCCGACAAATTCTTTCTTCAATCCATCGTCCGAAGGACTGCGGACATAGACATTGATATTCACATACTGTGTAAGCTGATACCCAAATTCCAGTTCCAGATAACCGGTATGCGGGTCGAATGTGCCGCCTTTGATTTCTGCTGCCTGTGCGTCGATGATTGGCACGAATCCAATCACCATGCAAAAGCACAGGAACAGAGAAACTACTCTGCGGACTAATGCTTTCTTCATAAGTTTACCTCCAACTATTCAGGAGTTCTTCCGTTTCTAATTCTTTCTATCAGTGCTTGTGCGTGATAGCTGCTTCCATGATATTGCCATACGCCCAGCTGCTCTGGCTGACATCAGGGAACGGACAAGCCATGCTGTGCAGTTCGGCGGCCGTTTCGTAGTTTCTGCCGAGCATACGATTTATCATCGTTACGGTTTCAGCGCGGGTGATGTACTGCTCCGGTCGGAAGGTGCCGTCCGTATAGCCGCTGATTAAGCCGTACTGCACCGCTTGACGAATATAGCTGCTGTACCATTTGCCGTCTGCTACATCAGAGAAGGTCTTGGTACTGCTGGTCATAATCAAGCCTTCCTTTGCTGCGATACGCGACAAAGCCGTTGCCATCTCGGCACGAGTGATTGCAGATTCCGGTTTGAACACGCCGCCGTTGTAGCCGACCATGTAGCCTTCCTTGGACGCTGCTTCTACCCAGCGATATGACCAGCGGTTATTGGCAACGTCGGTATACGAGGACTGCTCCGGTTCGGCAGTTTCCTTTTCCAGCGCGTCAATTAGCATTTTCGCGGTCTGTTCGCGGGTGATATTGCGTTCGGCATGGAACATACCATCGGTAAAGCCGTTGATATACAGCTTGTGTTCTGCCTTGGGCGTTTCGGTTGTGCCGCCGCCACCGCCGCCGATACCACCGCCGCCACCGCTGGTAACATCAGTAGTGAGGGTCAGCTTCACCTTGGAATATTCAGAGCCGGTGTTGTCCTTGATTTGGATTGTGATACTGAAATTCGTATTCAGCGGAATATCCGTCAATGCCTTCACATAGATACCGCTGCTATCCGCAGTAACCTGCACCTTGGTATCATCGAAGGTGACAACATACTCGTCCGGTCTAAGCAGCACCTTTGCCGTGCTGCCGGTAGTCAGCGACTTGTTCAGCAGCAGCGCATACAGATTTACCGTGCCGTCCTTGCTGACAGTAACCGTGGAACGAGTGCCGGCAAGCTGATGCTGTTCACTTGCTGCACCATCTGTAAAGTTGCCGCTGTTGTTCGGCATATCCTTTAAGACAGCGCCGGTCATGTAGTTATTGTTCAGATACACCTTTGCACCTGCGTCATGCCGTGCTTTGAGCGTAGCAGGAACAAAACCGCGCAAATAAGTGTTTTCCAAATGAATCTCGGTCAACGCAGTCTGCGTAAATGCGTCCGGTAAGACACCGCGCAGAGGGTTCGTGTCCAGCGCGAGATATTGCAGGTCTGCCAGATTAGCAATACCGGCAGAGATTTCGCCTTCCAGCTTGTTTTCAGACAAGTCTAAAATCTGCAAACCAGAAAGCGAGTACAGCGTTTCGGGAATCGTGCCGGTCAATCCGCATTGCCACGCCGAAAGCGAGATAAGGTTATTCAGCGCGGACAGGTCGGGAATCGTACCGCCGATAGCATTTTCCGAAAGGTTCAAGTATTTCAGACTGCTCATATCGGCAACTGCCGCAGGAAAACCGCCGGTCAACTGATTTCCCATGAGGTTCAGCACCTCAATCTGGGTATTGCTCAAAATCGTGTCCGGTATCGTACCAGTGTACTGGTTATCTTTTAGAACCAGCGTTTTCAATGCGGGCATTGTACCAAACTCGGAATGAATCGCACCTGCATAATCATTGCCGCCCAAGTCTACATTTTGCAGTTTCGGGAGCGTATAGAGCGCAGACGGAATATCTCCGCTCAAATGATTATCCGAGAGGAACAGATACCGCAATTCACTAAGTTCCCCGATTGCAGCCGGTATATGTCCGGTGATGTTCTGACCTTTTAGACCAATGCTCTTGATCTCCACAAGGTCTTCCGCTCCGGTGATGGTATCCAGTGTGCGCTGCTGGGCGTTCAGCAAACGCTCAATCTCATTGATGAACCAGGTCTGTCCATCACAGGCGGCAATAAACCGTTTGGCATATTCCGTCTGTGGGTTTGGCGTAAAGTCCGCTGCGCCTGCCGTGAGTGGTGCGTATAGCTGCAACAGCAAGGCTATTACAAGCAATACGCTGATTCGTGTGCGTTTCATTTTTCGATCGCTCCCTTTCTTTTGCGCCCAAACAGGTAAAAAAGAGCGCAATACCACATGGATAGTAGTCCACACAGTATTGCGCTGTTTCTTAAAATGCGGGGACTGGTTAGGCAGCTGGCTGTCATGCGATTGCAGAGCAATCGTTTAGACCCTATAGCTTTGCGCCGCAGAGTTTCCTCTGTTTTGCCATTTCTGCCATTCTCCTAAGAGTTTGGGTTTTTAGTTAATTAAATTATACTAAGTTGCTTGGTATCTGTCAATTATTACTTTGTCAATTTCAACAAAAGTCCTTTTGTACTTAAACAAGTAATTGTTCAAAATTGTAGACTGTCCGCGTCGCAAAGGGTCTACTGTTATAGACTTCAAAAGATTTCTCTCTGCGCTCGCCGCCGCGAGAATGGTGAGGGGGTGCTGCGGCTGTGGGTA
>ERZ773252.3181-NODE-3181-length-12986-cov-3.007965_pt1 | contig 12986 bp, 10 predicted proteins | sample MGYA00580517_ERZ773252 | MGnify/ENA primary metagenome ERZ773252 (study PRJEB29015, sample SAMEA2737766) | human gut metagenome | biome: human gut; feature: human-associated habitat; material: faeces | place: China | collected 2012 ... | reverse complement strand
CATCAGTGCTGTCTCGTTAGATGAAAAAAATGCTGAAAGAATCAGCAGGATAATCAATATAATCAGTTGGAAAGTGTCACTCGCGTCCACTTGAAATAATCACTCCTTTTGTATGATAAAAGTCAATTTAGATATACTCGATTAGTATACACTTTTTTCAGGTGATTTGCAAGTGGCGGCACAGTCCGGCGAGTGTGAACTGTTATTTTGGATCTGCTGCTTTTACAAAATGATGCAGATTCTGCTTTGAGTCGCTTTTCTCAGCCTATTTTATGAAAAGGGTGGCTTTACTTTAAATGTGGCGTGGTGTATGATGTTTACAGCACTTAACAGAAAAGAAATGGAGTAAAAATATATGGATTTATACAGCAGTCTGTGTACGATTACGAAGGAAGAAAATATTTTGAGAGATGAGCCGATGTGCAGACATACGACTTTCCGTGTGGGCGGACCGGCAGATTATTTTGTCACACCACAGTCAGTGGAAGAGATCCGGGGGATACTCGCAGTATGCCGGAAAGAGAATGTTCCTTATTATATTGTAGGAAATGGAAGCAATCTTCTTGTTGGTGACGGTGGATTCCGGGGAGTTGTTCTTCAGATTTTTAAAAAGATGAATGACGTCCGGGTAGAAGGCGAAAGGGTGACTGCTCAGGCGGGAGTGCTTTTGTCAAAGGTGGCAAGTGCAGCATATAATGCGTCATTGACCGGTCTGGAATTTGCAGCAGGGATCCCCGGTACACTGGGCGGTGCGGTAAGGATGAATGCAGGTGCTTATGGAGGCGAAATGAAGCAGGTGTTGGAAAGTGCAGTTGTCCTGACGCAGGAGGGAAAACTTCTGACGATCCCGGTGGAAGAACTGGGACTTGCTTACCGTACCAGTGTGGTAGAAAAGAAAGATTATGTTGTGGTGGAGGCAACACTCAGACTGAAAAAGGGCGATCAGGCAGCAATCCGTGAGGTGATGGATGATCTGAAGCAGCGGAGAGTGACAAAGCAGCCACTGGAATTTGGAAGTGCAGGCAGCACATTTAAGCGTCCGGAAGGCTATTTCGCAGGAAAGCTGATCGAGGATGCGGGACTGCGGGGATTCCGTATCGGGGACGCACAGGTTTCTGAAAAACACTGCGGATTTGTTATCAACAGAGGAAATGCGACAGCAGCCCAGGTCTGCGAGCTGATGCAGGAAGTTGTAAAGAAAGTGAAAGAGACTTCCGGAGTGACGCTGGAGCCGGAAGTGAAAAGGATAGGAGAGTTTTAGGATGCGTTTTGTTATCGTTACGGGAATGTCGGGAGCAGGAAAGTCTACGGCTCTGAAGATGCTTGAGGATATGGGATATTTTTGCGTGGACAATCTGCCGATCCCGCTTCTTCCGGGATTTGTCCAGATGTTGCAGAATACAGATACAGAGATGAAAAAAGTAGCTTTGGGACTGGATGTGAGAAGTGGACAGGATCTTTCCGGACTGAAGGAAAATCTGGAAGCAATGGATCGTGACCGGATCGGATATGAGATCCTTTTCCTTGATGCGAATGATGCAGTACTCGTGAAGCGTTACAAGGAGACGAGGAGGCAGCATCCTTTAAGCGGATCGGGAAGAGTGGATACCGGAATTGCGAAAGAAAGAGAAAAGATTCTTTTCCTTAAAATGAAGGCGACTTATATTTTAGATACCAGTAAAATGCTGACCAGAGAGCTTCGGATCGAGTTGGAAAAGATTTTTGTGGATGGGCAGAGTTTCTGCAATCTTTATATTACGGTTATGTCGTTTGGGTTCAAATATGGGATTCCGCAGGATGCGGATCTTGTCTTTGATGTGCGTTTTCTGCCGAATCCGTATTATATCGATGAACTGAAAAGACAGACCGGAAATGACAAACCGGTGCAGGATTACGTAATGGGATTTGATGTTTCCCATGTATTTTTAAATAAACTGACGGATATGGTGCAGTTTCTGCTGCCGAACTATGTGCAGGAAGGAAAAAATCAGCTGATCATCGGCATCGGCTGTACAGGCGGCAAACACCGTTCTGTGACACTGGCAAATAAGCTGTTCGAAAGCCTGAGTCTCCAGAATGATTACGGCATTCGCATCGAACACAGAGATATCGGGAAATAACGGAGGATGCCATGTCATTTTCAAGTGGAGTGAAGGACGAATTATCCAGACACCAGACGTTGGCACGCCATTGCCAGATTGCCGAGATCGCGGCGATCATCAGCATGTGCGGCGGTGTTTCCATATCCGAAAAAGATCATTACAGTTTAAAAATCCAGACAGAAAACGTATATGTTGCAAGAAAGTACTTTACTTTATTGAAAAAAGCATTTAATATAGAAGTTGAAGTTTCAATCAGGCAGGGTACATTTTCAAAAGGAAGCCGTACATATACGGTGGCGGTGTTGAACCATGAAGATGCGATACGTATTCTGAAGGCGGCCAGGCTGTTCAATGCGGATATGGAAATTGAGGAGCAGTTTTCTATCTCGGACAATCTGGTGATTCAAAAAACATGCTGCCGACGGGCTTTTATACGAGGTGCTTTCCTGGCGGCGGGTTCCATCAGTGATCCGCAGAAATTTTATCATTTTGAAATCGTATGTGCGACGGTTCACAAAGCAGTTCAGCTTCAGGAGATCATGAATGATTTTGGCGTGGACGCGAAGATCGTACAACGAAAAAAGCATTTTGTAGTGTATCTCAAAGAAGGATCCCAGATCGTAGATATGTTAAACGTGATGGGAGCTCATGTTTCTTTAATGGAGCTTGAGAATGTACGCATCTTGAAGGAGATGCGTAACTCAGTCAACCGCAAGGTCAACTGTGAGACAGCCAATATTCATAAGACAGTAAGTGCGGCAGTCAGACAGATCGAAGATATCCGCTATATTCAGCAGAAGATCGGTTTTGAGCAGCTGTCCGAGGGACTTGCAGAGATTGCAAGGCTGCGTCTGGAGCAGCCGGAGGCAACGCTCAAAGAGCTGGGGATGATGCTTTCAACCCCGGTCGGAAAGTCCGGCGTAAATCACAGACTGAGAAAATTAAGCGATATTGCGGAAACGCTAAGAGATAATGAGGAGGAAAATTATTATGATTAAGAAACCGATTACCATTCAGATTCCAAGTGGGCTGGAAGCAAGACCGGTAGCACTGCTTGTTCAGGTTGCCAGCCAGTTTGAAAGTGATATCTATGTAGAGAGCGAACAGAGACGCGTCAATGCAAAGAGTATCATGGGTATGATGACATTAGGACTGACATCAGGGGAAGACATCATGGTGTCTGCCAGTGGTGAAGATGAGCAGGAAGCAATTGCAAACATCGAGAAATACTTAAGCGGCAAGGCAAATTAAATACAAACTGCAAAAGAAAATGTGCAGCCCCGATTTTTTCGGGGCTGTTTTTATACAGGGAGGTAGCAGTGCTATGACCGATATTATGCTGGTAGACGATGAAGTACTGGCACTGGAATATCTGAAAAACATGGTGGATTGGGAAAGAAACGGCTATCATGTGGTGGGATGTGCGACGAGTGGGAAAAAGGCTCTGGAACTTTTTGACAGGACGCATCCGCAGATCGTGATCTCGGATATCCGCATGCCGGGAACGGATGGTCTGGAGCTGACAAGACAGATCAAAGAAAAAGACAAAGAAACCGTTGTGATCCTGCTTTCGGCGTACCGTGATTTTGATTATGCTCAGAAGGGAATCCGCTACGGCGTATCCAATTATCTTCTGAAACACGAGCTTTCTTCGGAACTGATTCTAAAAGAGTTGGAAGAAGTGAAAGAAAAGCTGGAGAGAGCAGGCAATAAGAAAAAAATATATCAGAAATATTTTATGAATCAGCTGATCTACCATCGGGTGACGGCAGAAGAACTGGATAAGAGCATCCTGGGCAACCGCTTCTTTCTTCTGCTTCTCCACAAACGTAATCCAGTCATTCAGGGTGAGTTTGCCGAGACAAGGTGGACCGAAGAAGAGCAGGAGGCTGTGCGGAACATTCTGGAAGAGAGCCTAGAAAACATTGTGTTTTATGCGGCAGATGTGCAGATCACGGAGAACAACTGGATTCTACTTTACCGCATTGAAAATACAGCGAGCAAATACATGGTGAACAGTCTGATCCTGCGAAAATGCCATCAGATCGCAGATCAGCTGGAGCTGTGTTTGCAGATGCATTTTAACATGGTCTACAGCTACGAAATCACACCGAAGGAGATCAGTAAGACTTTCCGCACCATATCACGCCAGATCCGTTATTCCGTGTTCTGGGAAGATGAGGCGATCTGTGCAATGGAAAAAATGCCGGAAAAAGAAAAGAAAGCAATCTGGGGCGAACAGATCCGCATACTGCGGGAAGCGATCTATGGTTCAGAAGAGGAGCTGGAAAAGCAGATCGAGGTAATTTTTTCGGAAATCCGGGAAAAGGAAGATCTGGAAGACTGCAAAATACTCCTGCCTTCGTTAAGCAATCTGCTCGGGGAACTGTGCGAGAGTGAAAACTGCAAAGAGATCGATCTGAAAGAACCGCTTTATACGATCCGTGAGATTGAACAGTATTATTGCAGGAATTTTTCGTACATACAGCAGAAATATGCAAGAAAAGCCCGGCTTGGTTATTCCAGAACGGTGCTGGATATGATCGATTATATCGAAAAAAATTATCCGCAGGAGTTAAGCCTGGAGCTGCTCGGTGAGAAATTTCATATGAACGGGGTATATCTCGGACAGATCTTTAAAAAAGAAACCGGACAGACCTTTCTGAAATATCTGACCAATGTAAGAATTTCCGAGGCAAAGCGTCTGCTGCGGGAGGAGAACAGTACGGTCGCAGAAACAGCCCAGATGGTCGGCTACCGCACAAGCCAGTATTTCAGCCAGATCTTTATGCGGAACGTAGGGATGAAACCGCAGGAATATAAAAAACAGAGGAAAGAATGAAAACAGAGCGAAAGAAAAGGGACAAAAAACATTTAAAAGGACGGATCCTGCGGAGTATTTCTCTGATTTTGATATGTTCCATGATTTTGAGTACGCTGATCGGCTATTTATATTTTAATCAGGTGGTGCGAAAACAGAGGCTTGAAGAAGAAAAAAACCGTCTGATGCAGGTTGGCAGCCAGATTGCATTTCAGGCGGAGGATAACCGCCGGTTTGCACAGAGTATTCTGGTGGATGAACAGCTGCAGTACCTTCTGGAAGAGAACGTCAAAGGGAATGAATTCCGCAGGCAGAACCAGTATGATAAGGTGACAAAACGGCTGGTGTTTTATAATAATCTGCGTACCTATCTGGAAGGGTCTGTTCTTCAGATGGCAGACGGAAATTTTTTCGGAAGCAGTTACAGCTCCAGGGACAGTGCCTATCTGAAGCAAAAATTAAAGCAGAAGGAACTGGAAGAATACACTGCAAAGAAGGAATGGATCTATTCCGATCCCTATTATGACAGTGACTCCGGAAATGATACAAGAAAAATTTGTTATGCGATCCCAATGTATGACAAACGCCGTTACGGTCATCTGAAAGCGACACTCTATCTGGAGATGAGCCTGGAGTACTTTCTGACGCAGGTGAAGGCTTATGCAAAGACACAGGATCTGGTTGCCCTGATCGGAAATGGTTCGGAAATTCTGTACCAGAAGGATAAAAAGAATGTGCTGCGGGATGCCATAAAAGAAAGAGGGCTGGATCAGGAAAATATTTATCATACTTCCGGCGGTTATCTAATCTGCATACCGGTAGAGGGGACCGGATGGAAGCTCTGTACGTTCCTTACCAATGCAGATCTTTTGGAAAACAGCAGTTTTGTGCTGAAGTTTTTTGTGCTCTCCTTTTTACTTTGCGTAGGACTGGTGCTGCTCGTTGTTTCCAAAATCCTGGAGAATATGGTGCGTCCGGTGACGGAACTGTCAAAGCAGATGGAACGCACGGAGTATGGCAAACAGCAGCCGATCCACATTGTCCATACCGGCGATGAGATCGAGATTTTATATCAATGTTTCCAGGATATGATGACGGAGCTGTACAAAGGAGAGCAGGAACGTATTGCTTATGAAAAGCAAAAACGTGACATGGAATATGACATTACGCTCTCACAGATCAATCCACATTATCTCTATAATGTATTAAATACAGTAGTATATTTATCGGCGGCCGGGAAAAATCAGGATGTAGTGAAGATCGTACACTCCCTGATCTATACACTGCATGAGACTTTAAAAGTCGGGGATGGAAATGTGGAAACCACGATTGAAAAAGAACTGGAACTGACGAAATGCTATCTGGATATTCAAAGATACCGCTATCCGGATGTATTTCAGGTGGAAGTAAAATGCGAAGAGGGATTAAAGGACTGCCTGGTGCCGAAAACCATGATCCAGCCGCTTGTGGAAAATGCGATCCTGCACGGGATCTTGCCGACGGAAGCATCCGGAAAGATCTGGATCATCATTCAGAAGCAGGGAGAAAAACTCTGTGTTATGGTAAAAGATGAAGGGATTGGTGTCAGCAAAGAACAGCTGAAGCGGTTTAAGCAGGGAGAGTCCATGGCAGAAAACAAGACGCGAAAACACATCGGTGTGGAGAATGTCTGTGACCGTATCCACTACCTGTACGGAGAGGGATTTGGAATGGAGATACAAAGCACACAAGGAAAAGGAACGACAGTCATTCTGACACTTCCGGTAAAAAGGGCGGAGGAAAAAGATTGAAAATGAGAAAAATCGGAAGGATTCTGACGGTGATGTTTCTGAGCGGAGGTCTGATGACCGGATGTCAGAAAAAGCAAACCGTGGTTTTACCGGAAAAAGAGCAAAAAGAAGAGGCAACAAAAACCGAGAGCAAAAACAAAGCAACACAGGAAATTTCTTTTGACGAAGAACTTCCGAAAGATTATGAAGGGACACTGACCATGTGGGGGTGGGATACCGACTATTATCAGACGGTCACACAGGCGTTTCAAAAGATCTATCCAAATGTTAGGTTTGAGTATACTTCCGTTGAAAACAAAGATATGCCAAAAAAATATGAAACAGCACTGATCGTCGGCGGAGAACTTCCGGACATTGCCTGGTCTGTCATCGACTCCAGAGGTGAAGTGTTTGAATTTGATATGTGGGAGCCACTGGAGCAGGAACCATACAATTTCCGTCTTTCGGAAGTTTATGAATATCTGCACCCGCATATGATCAACAGCAAAGGAAATGTCTGTGGGATTGAACAGTCGCTTTCACCGGCAGGGCTGGCGTATCGCAGAGATCTTGCAAAAAAATATCTTGGAACAGACGATCCGGAAGAGTTGGAAAAGATGATGCCGACCTGGGAAGCCTTTATCCAGAAGGGGAAAGAAGTTTACGAAAAAAGCAACGGCGAGGTCTATATGTGGTTTTCACTTGAGGATATCCGGCAGTTTACGCAGGAACAGTCCGATATGGTCTGGGTAAATGATGGAAAGATCAATGTGGAAAATGTTTTCGGCCGTTCCCTGTCGCTGATTACCCGTTTCCGTGATGAGCATATTTCAGATAATCTGATCACCTGGACACCGGCATGGAATGAGGCACTTCGGGAAGACCGGCACATTTTTACCGCCTGTGCAACCTGGTCTGTCAAATTCAGCGTTGAATCAAGCGATCCGCAGCAGAAAAATCTCGGACGCTGGGGGCTGATGAGTGCACCGGAGGGAAATGCCAACTGGGGTGGGACAAGTATGGGAATCACAAAAACCTGCAAAGATAAACGTCTGGCGTGGGAATTTCTGAAATTTGCGACACTTTCGACCGAAGGGGCAAGGACACTCAACTCCATGGGACTTATGACTACGGCAAAAAAGCCATACGAAGAAGATCCGTCCCTGAAAAGCTATAAAAGCCGCTGGTTCGGAAATCAGGATCTGGGCATCTATTATATGGATCATATCATACCAAGCATTAAAACACGTACACTTACCTCGCAGGATGGTGTGATCCATGAATGTTTGCGGATGATTTTAAATGCCCTGAACAGAGATGGAAATCTTTCTTCGGAAGAAGCGGAAGAACTGTTAAGAGAAGAACTGCAAAAAGAGCTGAAAGATATTACCGTATATTAAAAAATGCAGAAAGCTGATCAAAATCGCGTGCCAAGTCTCACGTGCGTTCGACTTGAATTTCCATCTTATCATAAAACAAAAGCGGAATGCCTTTCCGAAGCATTCCGCAAATGTTAAAATAAGAGGGAGTTATGAAAAAGAAAAATTGTCTAAAGTGTTTCTTGCTTTGACAGTTATTATAATAAAATGAAAATATGAAATCCATGTGTTGTGATTGTGAAGAAATCGTGAATAGATTTTGAACGTTTATGAAAGAATTGGACGAAATGCAGAAAAAACGGTGACCGAATTGGACGGATTGACTGTTTAAGAACGAAAGTGAAAGAAAAATGATGATGAGTTTGAAGCATTATGCATAAAAAAGATAGAAAAAGAACGAAAAAGACGGAAAAAGAAAGGAGAGTGTGACGGTGAATTATAAGATATTAGTTCAATATGATGGAACACGCTACGAAGGATGGCAGAGACAGGAGCGTACCGAATCCACCATTCAGGGAAAAATCGAAGCGGTTCTGTCCAAAATGTGCGGGGAAGAAGTGCAGATCCAGGGAGCCGGACGCACGGATGCTGGGGTGCATGCAAAAGAGCAGGTGGCAAATGTACATCTGAAGGAACAGGTCGATCCACAGGAAGTGAAACAGTATCTGAACCGTTATCTGCCGGAAGATATTGCCGTATCCGAAGTGAGAGAAGTTCCAGAGCGTTTTCACAGCAGACTGAATGCCACCGGGAAGATTTATGTTTACCGGATCGCCACCGGAGAAGTCAAAAAGGTATTTGAGAGGCGTTATATCTATGATTTCGGAGAAAAGCCGGATATGGAGCTTATGTGCCGGGCGGCAGAGATCCTTACCGGGACACATGATTTTAAGAGCTTCTGTGCCAACAGGAGGATGAAAAAATCAACGGTGCGGACGATCTACAGCATTGATCTGAAAGAAAAAGAAGGGGAAATCGTGATTACATACACCGGAAATGGGTTTCTGCATCATATGATCCGGATTCTTACCGGAACACTTCTGGAAGTTGGAATGAAAAAGAGAAGTCTTTCCTCCGTGGCAGAACTGCTGGAAGTCAGAGACCGCGAAAAGGCAGGATTTACGGCACCGGCAAAGGGACTTACCCTTGAGAAGGTCTTATATTCTCCTTTACAAAAAGAAAGCGAAACATTATAATAAAAAACAGAGTTTCCGGCAGGATACCGGAAAATAAACAGTTTAGAGGAAAGGAAAACCATATGAAAAAAATATTGGATCTGATTTCAGAAGAGGTTGTCAAAGCGTTTGAAGAAGCCGGCTACAGTGCCGATTTTGCAAAAGTGACGCTTTCCAACCGTCCTGATTTATGTGAATATCAGTGTAATGGTGCACTGGCAGCAGCAAAAACCTACAAAAAAGCTCCGATCATGATCGCAAATGATGTTGTGGCAAAACTGAAGGAAAACGGTATTTTCCAGGAAGTACAGGCAGTCAGTCCGGGCTTTATCAACCTGAAGCTTTCCGGAGATTATCTGGCAGAGTATTTAAAACAGATGCAGGCAGATGAAAATCTTTCCGTAGAAAAAGCAGAGCATCCAAAGAAGATCATCCTGGACTACGGCGGACCAAACGTGGCAAAACCGCTGCATGTCGGACATCTGCGTTCTGCGATCATCGGTGAGAGCATCAAACGTCTCGGACGTTTTATGGGTCATGAGATGATCGGGGATGTACATCTTGGAGACTGGGGTCTGCAGATGGGACTGATCATCACAGAGCTGCGTGAGAGAAAACCGGATCTGGTTTATTTTGATGAGAGTTATACCGGAGAATATCCGGAAGAGCCGCCATTTACGATTAGTGAGCTGGAAGAAATCTACCCGACTGCAAGCGGAAAATCCAAAGAAGATGAAGCCTACAAAGAAGCTGCCATGCAGGCAACCTATCAGCTTCAGCACGGTCACAGAGGTTATCAGGGTATCTTAAAACACATCCTGAATGTATCCGTAACAGACTTGAAGAAGAATTACGAACGTCTGGATGTATCTTTTGATCTCTGGAAAGGCGAGTCCGATGCACAGCCGTACATCCCGGATATGGTAAAATACCTCAAAGATAACGGTTATGCCTATATCGATGACGGAGCACTTGTAGTAGATGTCAAAGAAGAGTCTGACACCAAGGAAATCCCGCCGTGCATGATCCTGAAATCTGACGGGGCTTCCCTCTATAATACGACAGACCTTGCGACGATCATCGAGCGAATGAAACTGTATCATCCGGATGAGATTCTCTACGTGGTAGACAAACGTCAGGAACTGCACTTTATCCAGTGTTTCCGCTGTGCAAAGAAGGCAAAACTGGTAGAGGATGATACCAGACTTACCTTCCTTGGCTTCGGCACGATGAACGGCAAAGACGGAAAGCCGTTCAAGACACGTGACGGCGGCGTTATGCGTCTGGAAAACCTGATCAAAGAGATCAACGAAGAAATGTATCGCAAGATCATGGAAAACCACGAGACCGATCCGGAAGAAGCAAGAAAGACTGCACAGATCGTCGGACTTTCCGCAATCAAATACGGAGACCTTTCCAACCAGGCATCCAAAGACTATGTCTTTGACGTAGACCGCTTCACTTCCTTTGAAGGAAATACCGGTCCATACATTCTGTATACGATCGTGCGTATTAAATCCATCCTGGCACGTTATCAGGCAGAAGGCGGTTCTCTGGAAGGAATCACCATCCAGACACCAAACAGTGAGAGCGAGAAAGCTCTGATGCTGGCATTGTCCAAATTCAATGCAGTTATGGAAAATGCTTTTGAAGAACTGGCACCGCATAAAATCTGTGCCTATATTTATGAGCTGGCAAATGACTTCAATCATTTCTATCATGAAGTCAAGATCTTAAGCGAAGAGAACGAAGAAAAGAAAAAAGGTTACCTGGCACTTCTGATGCTGACAAGAGATGTGCTTGAGAGCTGCATCCATGTACTTGGATTCACATCACCGGAGAGAATGTAGGAAGTGTAAAACACGGAACTCGCGGAGCCTTTATCTTAGTCGGAGATAAGATAAAAATCAGACACTGTGGCGAAAAGCGTCATGGTGTCTCTTTTTTTGCAGTTTTCTGCGTTCGAAAGATCGGCAAAAAAACAAAAAAGAAGTATGCAGTCCTTTTTGAAAACATAGGATGTAAAACAGGACAGGCATGGAAAGAAAACATGCCGGGAAAGGAAACATGCTATGATTTTGAAAGAAAGGATCTTGTATTCAAAACGAAGAACAAGGCGGTATCATCGAAAAGAACCGTCAGCAGATAAGAAGAAAAAAATGTATAGATTTTTGGCTGCATTGTGGGGAGTGTTATCCGCAGGCATTTTGCTTTTCGGATACGTGGCAGGAGCCAGGAGCCGTCATATCACAATGAACGGGCCGGTACATATTTTACTGGAAGAAGAGGAAGAACAGACGGAGAATATCGAAGTAAAGCCGGGAGAGCAAATAGAAAAATCTGCCTGGATCACCGTTGAAAAAAGTGAAGAGAAGGTGCAAGTGCGGGTCAAAGTACTGGCAGACGGGATCATGGCACCGCAGCAGAGAGATCTGTTAGAAAACATTCAGATGGATGAAAACTGGTTCTATTGCGAAAAAGATGGCTATTTTTACTGTGCAGAAAAACTTTGTGAAGGAAAAAAAGTACATTTTCAGGCAAAAATCACAGTCCCCCCAAAATGGAAAGAATGGACAGAAGATCTGCAGTTTCGACTGGAGCTGGCAGCTGACGGAGTATAATTTGCATACATAAAAACTTATTGTTGACATTATATCACTTTTACATTATAATAGCAACATATCAAAGAAAAATCTGTTTTTCAATGCCGTTCGGCAGGAAAATCCAATGAGAAAAGAAAATAAGGAACCTGTGCGAAGCGGCTTGAAAAAACTGCTTGGGTTTGTGTATACTGAATTCGGACAGACTGCTTCGTACAAACAAAAGAAAGGGGCAGTCTTATGCAAAAACAAAAGAATCAAAAGCAGATTGTATACGCAGATGTAGCTATTCATGATATGCCGCTCAGGAGTCTTCTGTATATTGGCAGGACATATGAGCAACTTGTACCGGTAAGAGAACGCTACAGAAAAGGAATGGTAAAACTTCCAATGCCGGAGTTTTATACTTTTTATAATGGAACAGAAAAGTTAAAACAACAAGATGCGAAAACTTTAAAAAAATGGCTCAGATTTGCAGTCATGGCAGATAATATCGGACAATTTGAGAATGCCATATCAGAGTAATATGACGGCGAAAGAACAAAATCAGGAGCAGGTGCAGTGCAAAAAGCAAATGGAACATCTGTTGAATCACCATGGTTATTTTCTGATCCGCAGGATAGGACAGGGGAGGACAGGAGCAGTATGGCTTGTGTTTCACCAGGCAACCGGTGCTTTGCGGGCGGCAAAAGCCATCTTTGCAGCTTCACAGAAAGTAGCTCTTCTACGGGCATGGGCAAGTATGGAGCATTCCGGACTTGTGAAAATTTATGATCTTTTACAGGAGCAGGAGATGTGTTGTTTTATTATGGAGTATCTTGAAGGAGAGAGCCTGAAAGAGCATATCCTTACGACAGGAGAAAAGAAAAAAAGAATTTCCGGGAGAAAAGCAGCGAAATGGGGGATAGAGCTGTGCGATGCACTGTACTGCCTTCATATGTCACAGCCGGCGATTCTTTATCAGGATTTAAAACCTTCCAATGTGGTTCTGACAAAAGAGGGAAGATTAAAACTCATTGATCCGGATGGGGCGGGTTTCCAGAACGACGATTTTTGCATTATGGGTACCAGAGGATTTATGGCACCGGAACAGGAGCAGCAGAGGAGTCTTGATGCGAGAACGGATATCTACGCTCTTGG
>ERZ773252.3168-NODE-3168-length-13035-cov-4.854083_pt1 | contig 13035 bp, 18 predicted proteins | sample MGYA00580517_ERZ773252 | MGnify/ENA primary metagenome ERZ773252 (study PRJEB29015, sample SAMEA2737766) | human gut metagenome | biome: human gut; feature: human-associated habitat; material: faeces | place: China | collected 2012 ... | reverse complement strand
AGGCCCGCATCTGCGAGAACACTTTGCCGAGGTGCTTGCGTGTCACGTCGGCGCTGTCCGGCAGGTCCGCATCTCGATAGGTGACGGTCAGCACCAGATCGGTATCGTCAAAGTTGGTCGCCATCAGCATTTCCAGTTTGCGTTGAGCCGTATTGGCGTTAGTGCGCGCGACCTGCTCCTCGGTCACCTCGCGGATGCGCTTGCGCTCCTGCTTGCTGGCGTTCGGCCGCGGCACCGTGTAGGTAATGTCCCACACGAGCCGTCCGGCTCGGATTGTCTTTCTTCTCTTCATTCAGTCCTCCCGGTGTCCAAATTGAACACCACAGCGGACGAGTTACCCCGTCCGCATGTAGTTCTTAAGAATATCCGCAAAATTTGTATTTGTCAATGACTGCTTTTTTGCTTATAATGTCTGTTGTACCGTTTTATAAATGATTAAGAAAGGAAACATGTATGCTAATCTTTCACTATGCCTCTCTCGAAACATTTAAGAGTATTATCGAAAACCATTGTATCTGGCTGTGTGATATTCAAAAAAGTAACGATCCCACAGAACGTACTTATTTTGAGCATGTATTGTTAAAGGTTATCGATGATCTTCTTGCTAATCCCTCTGAAATCAAGTCATTCTCACCATATGCCGAAAAAGCTTTAGTTACATTCAAAAATACTTACCGCAATCAGCACCCTAACATTCCGCCAATTTATTCAGCGTCTTTCTCTCTTGCTGGAGATTTACTTGGGCAATGGCGTGCTTACGCTAACGATGGTGCTGGGGTATCCATAGGATTTGAGCGGGATTTTTTTGGCAAAGTCTTTGCAGGGCGCGATGGTTGGACTATTTGGTATGGATTACAGGACGCTATATCCACATGCAAAAGCCAAATCATTAGAACTCTACAAGATTTTTCACCTAAAACTGATGAGATAACTTATACTCACGACTTCACACTTTCTTTGCTGCAATTTATGGATTATAAAAACATCTTTTATAAACACGAATGCTTTCGTGAAGAACAAGAGTTCCGTATCGTTTATCGTAATGGTATACGTAATTATGAAAATCCAAAAACCAATATTAGTCTTTTTACATCTGTTGTCAAAGATATTCCTGCCGATAGTGGCTTTGTTCTATCTCAGAGACGATATCGTATTTCGAACAACCGTTTATCCAGTTATTACGAATTATCGTTTGAAAATATTCGAGAGCACATCATTTCAAAAATTATCCTTGGGCCTAAATGCCAAACCGATCCATCTGATATTAGGCTATTCTTGCAGGATAACGGGTACTATTCTGACATTCCTATTCAGCGTTCCGAAATTCCTTATCGTTAACTTGGAAACGTCTCCGTCCATGCGGACACGCTGATACTTGCCTCGCACTGTTTATCGTCGATATCCGGGAAAAACCACTTGCCGCCGCGGTAAACATACTCACCGTAGCGATTAGCGCAGCCGCACAGCTTGCACAAAACCCGAGCACCTTCCGGCGGCTTTTCCTCGGTGTACTCACGCCAAACGCTGCCGCTCTCCCGTCCGCAGATCATCTCGAACGGGTCAATACCGACCCACTCGGCCAGATCAAAAAGCACGTCGATGCCTGGCACGCTGGTTCCGAGCGGATCCGGCCCCCATATCCAAGTTGAGCTATACCGAGCGCGAAAGCCTTCCAAGTCACTAAAGTCTCGGATGTCTTTGCACGCCAGCGCAAACCGGATGTTGCGCCGAGCCTTTGCCAACGGCGAGGCGTTAAACTTTGCAAGCTCCTGCTTGTGCTTCTCCTCACGCTCAGCTTTGCACTGCTCCCGATCAATGCGCTGCTTGACCTTGCCGCACACGCGGTCACAGTTGGCGGCAAGTGAGCACTCATGGCAGCAGCCCTCGCAGTGCCCGTCTTTGACCCATGCGGCACGCTTGTCCGCTCCGGTGCAAGGCTCTATGCAGGGCGATGCCTCCGGGCAGGTCAGCGGTGTAAAGTCAAATTCCGCCGCCTTGCGATGCGCTTTAATTTTCTTGGCGTCTAAATTCCAATAGCGGTCCTTGTACGCGCCGTGCAGCTCCCTTTGCAGGTCTGCATCGCACTGGCTCAGCTCATAGGCGGCGCTGTCGTTGATACGGTGGCACTTAAAATCGCCTTGCCACGCCTTGGTCAGCCCGTTGTTGATAGCCTTTGCCCTGGCGATCTGGCTCTCGGACGTTTTGAGCACCTCGGCAACATAACTGCGCAGCTTGCCCGGCAGCTCGACCACGCCGCGGGCCTGCAGGTCCTTGAGCGCGGCCTCAATCTCCTTGGCGGCCTGACCGGTGTACTCGGCAGTCAGACCGCCGCCGCCGCGCGCCATGGTGTTGGTCCAGTGCAGGATCAGCGTCTGGATGGACGGGTCAAGGTCAGCATCGAGCACAATACAGGGAGCGGTCTTGCGGTCGAGCAGCGCCAGTGCATTCCGGCGGCGATGTCCGGCGAGCAGCAAGTACCCGCCCTCGGCCTTGCGGCGCACTACAAGCGGCTGCTGCAAGCCGATAACCTTGATGGACTCTGCCAGCTCGTCAATGCCGGTCTGCGCGTAGCTGTTGTTCTCGTTTTCCTCGATTTCGGCGAGTGGAATCTGCTCCACCCGCATTTCTCCGGTGTTCGATTTGGACACCGCCTCGCCCATCAGCTCCGCAAGATTAAATTTCTTTGCCATCTCAAAGCACCTCCATGAGTTCTTCCACCCATGCTCGGTAGTCGCGGGCGGCCGCCGAGGTCGGAGACCAGCGCGTGACCGGCTGTGCGGCGTAGGTGCTCTCGGTCACCTTGTCGGTGCGTCTGATCTTTTGCGTAAACAGCTGAATCGGGCTGTGCTCTCGCAGCCAGTCCTCGCTCTGGCGCGTTGCGTCAGCGTTGTGCCAGATGGTCAGCAGACCGAAAACACTGCGCTTGGCAAGGCCGGTGTTCCGCACGCTGGCAATCTGGTCGGCAAGCAGCCGCATACCGGACATCTCAAACGCCCCCGGCTTGATCGGCACAATTACCGTGTCACTTGCCGCAATCGCCGAGATGCACGGTAAACTGAACGACGGCGGGCAGTCGAAGATCATCACGTCATAAGCATCATCCTCGACCAGTGCGTCACGCAGATCGGCGTACACGCGGACCGCCTGCTTGCGGTCAATGTCGGCGTCCAGATCAACCGAGGCCAGCTGCATGTCGGACGGGATAATGTCCAGATCACGGTAAATGGTGTGCTGGATGACGTCCTCGTAGTAGGCCGTGCCACCGTCAAACAGGTCGGCCGTGCTGCAGGCATCAGGTGCAACGCCAATGTACTGGCTGGCGTCACCCTGCGGGTCGCTGTCTACCAACAGCACGCGCTTGCCATAATCAGCCGCCAGAATACCTGCGAGGTTTACCGCGGTGACGGTCTTGCCGACGCCGCCCTTTAAATTCACTATGCTTATGCTCTTCATGATTTTATCCTTTCTTTTTCGGTCCGGGCGACCGCATTTTTACGCCGCTGGCATGCAGGATGGCCGAGACCACAGCGTAGGCGCGCCCCTGTCCGCGCGCGATGGCGAGGATGGAGTTCCCGGCCTCGTAAAGCTCCACGATCTTCTGCCTTTCCTCCGGCGTCGCGGATGCGTTGCGCTTTGCCTCGCACCGCGCCTTGGCGTCCTCCTTCGGGTTTACCATGCGCCGCTCGTCGCGCTTCGGCGTGCGGACGGTTTCGGTGTAGCGGTACGGCTCGCCGAAGGCCTCGCCCGTCACCTCGACGGTTTCGTAAATCCCGCGCGGGTGGCGGAAGATGACGCGGCGGGTCTCAGTTGCCATTTTCCGCTCCCGCTATCTGCATCATCTGCTCATAGTCTTTCTTGATTACGCCAGACCCGATCAGAGCCATGATGTACTGCATCGCCTTGTCGGCAGTCTCGTCATTCGCCGCCTCGCAAACTACGCGATACAGCGCGATCAACACACGGCGGATGTCATCACTCAAAATCTCTCCGTCCGCGCAATCAAATCTGCCTTCGGCCTGTATTCCGTCAATTTTAATCTCAATCATGCTGTTTCCCCTTCCGATTTCTCTTGATGTATCCAAGCGCCGCGCCGATGGCCTCGGCTCTCTCTCGGTACTCTCGCGCGAGCCTCGGCTCGACGAGCTTGCTCTGTGCGTACAGCCTGCGGCGATCAAACCGCAGCTTTTGAATTGCCTTTCTTAATTTCACGCTTCTCCTCCATCCTTTTCGTCTGCACGATCACCTCGCGCTGGCCGTCCATGTACTCGGCAAACTGCTGCACGCTGCCGTCGAAATCGAGGTAAACCTTGCCGAGGCGGCCCTCCTTGTTTTTGAGCACCTGCAGCACGCGCTCGTTTGCCGGTGCGCTGTCCGCCTCGTTCTTGTAGAGGGCAAGCACTGCATCGGCGTCCTGTTCGATCTGGCCGGACTCGCGCAGGTCGGTGAGCGACGGCTCGCCGTCGCGCGCCTCGGACGCTCGCGAAAACTGCGACAGCGCCACGACCATGATCTTGCGCTCCTGCGCCATCGCATGAAGCGCGAGCGAAATATTTGTCACGATCGCGAAGCGGTCGCGTCCCGGTCCGGTAAGTTCCTGCAGGTAGTCAATAAACACGATTTTGTGCCGTCTGCGTATCGCGCAGTCCATGATGTCCTGCACGCGCCACCCCGGCGCGTGTACCAGCTCGACGTCGCTCTCGGCAATCTCGCGCTGCAGGCGGTTGAGCCGCGTCCACTCCTCCGGCGTCATCTCCCGGCAGTTGATATGGCCGAAGTCGATGATCGCGCGGTTCGAGACGATACGGTTTATCAGCTTGGAGGGCGTAGTCTCGAGGCTGTAAAAGCCGACTTTCGCGCGCCGCCCCATGTGCGTCGCCATCTGGAGCGCGAGTGCCGTCTTGCCGGCGGACGGGCGGCCTGCAAGGACTACAAAATCGCCGAAGTCGCTGTAAAGACGGCTATCGAGTCGGCTGAAGCCGTACTCGATGAATTTTCTCTTTGTCGTCTGCTCGAGGGCGAAGGTTTCAAGCCCCTGCGACAGCGAGACGATTTCCGCGCCCTGTTTTTCCGCCGTGGCCTCCATCGCCGCGGCGATGAGCTCGCGCCCTTCCTCGCTCGTGCGCACCTGCGTGAGCTTGTCAGCCAGCTCCCGCAGGCGGCTGACTTTCGTCTGCTCCTGCATGGCCTCGGCGTATGCTTTCCAGGCGCTCGCCGTGCTGCATACGTCCATGCACTCCATCAGCAGCGGCTCGTATTCCTTGCCGATGGCGGCGCGGATCGTCACCGGGTCGAGCGGCCGGCCGCGGTTGAAGATCTCGCGTGCCGCCGTGTACACCGTCCGCAGCTCAGCGCGGAGAAAATCGCTCTCGCGCGTCGCGGCGAAAAGCTCGCCTGCGATCTTCGGGTCGAGCAGCAGCGCGCCGATGACGCTGTACTCGGCGGCGAGCGTTGCTCGTTTCTCTACCACACCTCGACCTCCTCTCGCCGTCTGGGCGGCTTGTCCGGCTCGCCGGGCTGCGGCTCATCCTCCCACCGGCGGCCGTTAAGCCATGTTGCCGGGTTAGGTACGTAGCGGCCGCCGTCCCGCTGCCATGCCTCCGTGCGCGTCTGCCACTCGAGCGCGGTCAGGAGCGCATCCAGCAGGTCGCGGTCTGCGTGGAGCTTGTCCCACGCCCGGCGCGCCGGCTTCTTGGCGACGTGCTTGGGGTAGGCCGCCCAGAACTCGTCAAATAACTCGCTCTCCCCCGTGGGGGTAAGGGGGTTATTATTATCTCTTGTATTATTCTCCTTTATATCCTGGAAGTTTTCTTCTATAGGGTCAGGAAGTTTTTTCTATAGGTATGGAAATTTTCTTCTATAGGGTCAGTCACTTTTTCCATTGCTTCCTGAGCGTTCGCCTGCACCCAGATTCGGCGCTCAACGACGGTTTTTCCGGCATCTCGGATGACCTCGACACGGAGATATCCGAGCTCCGCCAGGCGCGCGATTGTGCCCGAAACTGTGCGTTTGCTCTGCTTGAACTTGTCCGCAAAATGCTCATTTCCGGCCGAGCAGTAGCCCTTGACGTTGCACATCGCCGTGATGTCGCTGTAGAGCACACGGGCGAAAAAGCTGAGGCGCTCATCGTACCGCACATCGGCGGTCAAGATGCTGTAAAAACTCGGCTTATCTGCCATACCCTGTCGCCTCCTTGATGGCCTTGCACGCCGCCGTGAAGCGGTTCAGGAGCGCCCGCATTTCGCCGTCAGGCTGTTCTTTTCTGCTGTGCTTGCGGCCGGTTCCCTGTCCGACCCACGGCAGCAGTCCCGCCCTCCGCAGCTTGGTGAGCTTGGAGTTCACAGACGCAGCGGAACGATCGAGTTCCTCCGCGATTTCGGGCGCGGTCATGCCGTCCCGGGCCATCTGGATGATGCGATCTACATCTTCCTGCGGCCACTCCTGCTTCACCCTTTTCCTTAAGGGTTGCCCCTCGAGACACAACTCTGCGATTTTCTGCTCAAGCGTGCTGCTGCCAACGCCGAGCTCTTCCGCAATCTTTCGTGCCGGTACTCCGGCCTCTCTTTGGCGGACGAGATGATCGAGCATCTCATCCGTCCATACGATTTTCGCTGGCATTTCTAACCCCTTTTCTACGCATTCCGCGCGGTGCCCGTCCACATGGCGAGCACGCCGACGGCCGCGACAAAGAGCGTCGCACGGCCGCCCAGCAGCTCCGCATTATCGGCGCTCGCCGCCGCGATCAGCAGCGCAAAGCCGATGGCGGTCAGCGCCGCACGGATATGTTTGTCCGTCAAAGATTTTCTCCGGGCTTGACGCGCCCGGGCGCTTCTGGTATTATAATAACTGTATTCGCTATGCATTTGTGTCTGCACGGTTGCCGCCGTGTGGGCACTTTTTTTTGCGCAAATTTGCATTTTCATTTCTCCTTTGAAGTTTCGCCGCTGATAACGGCCATTTCAGCCAGAAACGCCCGGCGCAGCATGCGCTTCAAAATCGCATTATATCGCGGCATTTCCTCGTCATCGATTTTGCGATCGAGGGCAATGATGGACAGCTCGCGCGCGTCTGCTCGCTCCTGGTCTGTGTCATCTACCTCCAGCCTCACCTCGAGCGCAAGCTGCTGAAGCTCGACGTTGCTCTCCGGCCGCTGCCAGAGTGTACCGAGCGGACAGCGATTGCAGTAATAGCCGCGCAGCCATGGTGCACGGTAGAGCTCGGCCATTTCGGCCACACGCACCGCCGTCGGCACGCGCTCTTCCTGCTCGATGGCCTGCAAATTACGCACGGACCACCCAAGGCGCTCCGCTGCGGCTTCCTGCGTCAAAGACGCACCCTCACGGGCAGCTTGGTAGATGTTCTGGTATCCTGCCATCGTGGACATCCCTTTCTTTTTGCTGTATTCTTTTATCAACGAACAAACCCAAGACGCTGTTGCCGCAGCATCTCGGCGTCGGCCTTTTCCCGCTCCTTTTCGTAGCGGTAGACCTCATCCCAGCGAATTTTCCACCCGCCGAGGTTCACGGCGCTGAGCTTGCCCTCCCGGATAATCATCCGGACATAGTCCGGCGAGCAGAGCCACCGCTCGGCCAGCTCGGCCGTAGTTGCGTATTTCGCAGCCATTAGATAGCCTCCTTTTCGTCTTTGAAGAGATCGTCCAGCGTGCAGCCGAGATAGATTGCGATATCCGGCATTAACCGGCACGGCGGATAGGTTCCGTCGCTCTCCCAGCCGACGATCGTGGACTGGCTGACGTGGAAGTGAGCCGCCATATCGATCTGCCGCACGCCCTTTGCCAGACGCAGCTCTTTAATTTTCTTCATTTTCTCACCTTCTTTCTGGTGTTTCCTCCTTTCCCGTGGTAGAATTTAGGGGAAAGGAAGTGTTATTATGTTCCCCTCGCGCACAGAACTGTTAAACCGTATCTACGATCACACGCTCAAGACTGGTAATCCGTTATCCCTGTTTCGAGATGAAGAAGATATGGAGCATCTTCTTACCGAAGAAATCCAGAATGACATAGAGTATCTCACGGATAACGGCTATGTGAATGATGAATATGGCATCATCGGCTCTGCACATCTGACGTTGACGGAAAAAGGCGAGCAGTTTGTTGAAAATGAACGTGCACCACAGAAAAAATCTGAAACGCAATCAACTGTTTTTAACTTCAACGCACCTGTCACCGGCAACGCTGTAATTGGTACGCAAGAGAATGTTACTCAGAATGTTAGTTGTTCTCTGCCTGAACTCGAAACTCTTTTTTCTCAGCGTCCGAACGAAGAACAGGAACAACTGAACGAAATTCTTGACCTGCTCCGCAATTTGCAAAAGGACGAGCCGTCAGTCTCCAAACATACGCGCGGAAAAATCGTGGATTTTGTTCAAAAGCATATCGAACTCAAAATCCCGATTGCGCTCACTCTGTTCGAGCACTTCTTCGGTAATTGATTGTTGCCTATAATCTTCGGCAATGCTTGCTACACACTCAAGCAACATCCATGCTGCTTCAAACTGCCGGCGAAGTGCCGCATTTTCCTGTTGCAGCTTTTTATTGGTTTCCTCAAGCGTTTCATTCATTCGGTTCACCCCTCCTAAATATCGACTTTACTTATATTTTGTATTTTCAGTATATATCGAGTTTGCCTATATGTCAAGATATTTATTCGGTATTTCCTATATTAACTTTTCTAATATCGGTTATTCTGATATAATGCGCTTAGGTGATAATATGGACCGTATAAGAGAATTACGCAAAGCCAATGGGTATAAACAAGTAGAATTTTGCAAAATGTTAGGTATCAGTCAAGCCACTCTGTCGGGATATGAGACTGGAAAATATCAGCCGGACAATACTATGCTTGTAAAAATCGCCTCGATTTTCAATGTATCGACTGATTATTTGCTCGGTAATACCGATATTCCAACACCCAGCCGTCCGACGTTAGATGACGATGACATCAAATTCGCACTTTTCGGCACGACCGACATAGACGATGCAACATTAGAGGACATCAAGGCATACGCACGTTTCAAGCGTGAGCAGTACTACAACAGGTAACTTTATGGATCGCAGAACGAGCTTATTTTTATACGCATGGGCACACCACATTGATGTGGACTACTTCCCCATGCAGACAGCCGAGGCCTTCTCCGTGCCGATCGGCGGCACTTGCGCCATCGCTCTGGATCCGACCAAGATCCACTCCGAAGCGGACGAGGCGGTTAAGCTGTCCCACGAACTCGGCCACTGTGTCTACGGCGGATTTTATAATCAGTACACACCGCTGGATGTCCGCGAGCAGCATGAGAACAAGGCAAATAAATGGGCGGTGTACCGGCTTATCCCTTGGGGTAAACTCAAGCAGGCCGTGAAGGGCGGCATGACCGAAGTGTGGGACTTGGCCGAGCATTTTGACGTGACCGAGGATTTCATGCGTTGGGCGATTACCTACTACACAGAGCGCAAAAACTATAAATTTGAGTAAAAAATAAAGGTGTCCAAATTGGACACCGAAAGGTGCATGTATATGATTACTCCTAAAACATGGAGCAATGTTCCCTCAGGGGACTCTCCCTCTTCTATTTATACGGTTATTGATATTGAAACCACAGGACTGAGTCGTCAAAATTCCGAAATCATCGAATTTGGCGCCTTGAGAGTGGAAAATGGAGAAACTGTCCGCAGCTTCTCCCAGCTAGTTCGCCCTACTGCTCCGATTCCGCTTGATAGCACAGAGATCACCGGCATTACTAACGAAATGCTAGCAGACCAGCCTTCTATTGAAACCGCACTGCCTGCATTCCTTGATTTTATTCAAGATACACCAATTATAGGTCACAATATTTTGGCCTTTGATCTGCCTATCATAAATCGAATCTGTACAGAAAATAATCTGTCTCCAATAACAAATCCTTGTTGCGACATGCTGCCTCTGGCGCGTGGCTGCCTGAAAATATCTCATTACAAGCTTTCTGCTATCGCTGACCATCTTCAAGTTGATCTCAGTCAGGCGCATCGTGCATTAGGAGATTGCGAAACCACATATCGTTGCTTTGAAGCTCTACAAAAACGGTACAATCCCAAGATTGTTTGGCAAAGCGCTAAGGAGTTTCCAATTGAACAGCAAGAGGGAAAGTCCCATAAAGCGCATATCACTGCAGAACAATTCTCGTATTACAGATCAAGGCCTAAAGCAAAAGACATTCATCCCACTGTCGATATGTTTGATCCTGCACATCCGCTGTATGACTTGACTTGCGTTATCACAGGTGAAATGCAGAGCATGGATCTACACGATGCTATGCAATGTATCGCAGACTGCGGCGGTCATAATGCAGATAACATCACCCGGAAAACTGATTTGTTGATCGTTGGTGCAAACTCTGATTCGAAACATAAGAGCGGAAAAATCACCAAAGCTGAAGAGTATATCGTTAAAGGCTTTCCTATCAAAATCATCACGGAAGCTGATTTTTTGCAGTTACTTAATAACCAGTCAGATTGCTCAGATAATAACTCGCTTTCTGAGCCTGAACGTATTATGCAGGAGTTTCTATCTGCTATCCAGCAAGCTGATTCTCGCTATGATTTGCGGAAGATTGCACTGCAATTTCGTACCCCTAAATCATCTCAGCCTTATTATGCCATTGAATGCTTTGGTCAATCCTGTATGACATTCAAGGGCAGCGTACAACTTTATCTCGAAGTTTCTCCGAAAATTCAATCTTTGTTCGCCGATTTTAATATTACACTAGATGACTCTCGCCAAAACAATTGGGCGCGTATGGTCGCTAAATCATTTTCGTTCGAGAAATATCCACAGCTTGCTATCGAAATCTATGAGAAGTTTCTCATGACCAACGGTTTTGATTGTTGCTCGCGCTATCTGCAGTGTAGTGAGGCTGGACATTGTATTCACCCTGATCTGATGACAGCCGGACAGTGTACATATCGACGTAAACTTCGCTTAGGTCAAATCTTCTACGGTTCTAAGCGTAATGTCTGAACTGCGCAGATGTTATGTTTAACCTCCGAGAATGACGGGGTGATCCGGCGTAGAATATCATTCATCCGTATATACAGCAGACCCCTGCCCTTTCTGGGGTCTGCTATATTTTCACCTGTCCAATCGAACAAATGTTCTTTTCCGCAAATTTTCCGAACCTTAGGAGAGATTACCATCATGTCCGACTACAAATACAAAACCAGCATCGTCATCGGCCACCGCCCGGACGGCAGGCCGATCCGGAAGTATATCCAGGACAACAGCAAAATGCGCTTTGACGCGAAGGTGCGGCAGGTCCGCGCGCTGACCGAGCGCGGCGGCGCGCCCGGCAAAACGACCGTCGAGGAGTGGGCGTGGCAGTGGTTCCGCAGCTACAAAGCGCCGCGCGTCGGCGCGTCCCAGCGCATCAATTACGAAACGCACATCCGGCTGCGCATTGCTCCGACGCTCGGCGCGCTCCCGATCGCGGACGTGAAGCCCTTCCAGGTGCAGCAGCTGCTCAATGAGGCACGGACGGACGACGGCAAGCCGCTCGGTGCAGGAACGGCCGCGCAGCTGCGCTACATCGTCCGCGCGATCTTCGAGCAGGCGGAGATCAACGGTCTGATCGTGGCCTCGCCCTGCCGAAATCTCGAAATGCCGGTCGCGCGTAAAAAAGAGCGCCGCTCGCTGACACACGAGGAGGAGGATATTATTCGCAAGGTAGCGGAATATCACTACGCCGGGCCGTGGGTGCTGCTGATGCTGGACTGCGGCCTGCGGCGCGGCGAGACCGTGCCAATCGGCTGGCAGGACATCAAGGACGGCCTGCTTCAAATTTCGCACTCGGTGGAATATAAATCGGACTGCAATCAGCCGACGCTCAAGGATACCAAGACGGCCGCAGGCGTGCGCTTCGTGCCGCTTCCGGACGAGCTCGCCGCGATGCTGGATAAAAAATCGCGCTACTTTTTCCACCGGAAGGACGGCCGAATGCTTACCGCGACCGGCCTGCGGCGGATGTGGGCAAGCTTCCACCGCGCCTGTGATCGCGCCGCCGGTGCCGAGATCTACCGAAACAAGATCATCACGCACGCCTTTGATCCATCCATCACGCCGCACTATCTTCGCCACACCTACTGCTCCAATCTCCGCCGCCAGGGCGTGGACCTGAAAACGGCGCAGTATCTGATGGGACATAGCGACATAGCGACGACGGCCAACATTTACAGCCACGTTACCGAGGATGACATCCGAAAAATGCAGGAAGCAAAAGACGCAGCCGATTGAGCTGCGTCTTTTGCGAACCTGGCTCAATCCTACATCTGTCCTACATAAATCCTACATCGGCCATTTTTTCGCATTGAGTGAAAGTTGATGAAATTTTAAGAGATTCCACCTGCTCCCTTGCGCGCGTCCTTCACATTTCCTACACGTGTTATCATTTCCACCGGTTTCTGTCGCGTATATCACGCATTTCACGAAAAACGCAATACACGAAATCAGGAACAATTTTTGAAGCGCGCACGCAAATCAGCGTAAAACAAAGAAAATCCCGTCATTTCTGACGGGATTTGAACTGGTGGACATTAACGGGTTCGAACCGCTGACCTTCCGCACGTCAAGCGGATGCTCTTCCAGCTGAGCTAAATGTCCAGGTTGGTGGACATTAACGGGTTCGAACCGCTGACCTTCCGCACGTCAAGCGGATGCTCTTCCAGCTGAGCTAAATGTCCAAATACAGGGGGCAGCGGACTGCCGTCCCCTGTGACCAGTTTTCAGTTGTGACCTTACTTCTTGCTGCGGCCCAGATACTCACCGGTACGGGTGTCGATCTGAATGCGCTCACCCTGCTCGATAAAGATCGGAACCTTGACGACAGCACCGGTCTCTACGGTAGCCGGCTTGAGTACGTTGGTAGCGGTGTTGCCCTTAACGCCCGGCTCGGTCTCAGTGATCTCAAGCTCAACGAACAGCGGCGGCTCAACAGCGAATACGCTGCCCTTGTAGGAAAGAACCTTAACGTTCTCGTTCTCCTTCACGAAGCGGA
>ERZ773252.3163-NODE-3163-length-13050-cov-15.078800_pt1 | contig 13050 bp, 8 predicted proteins | sample MGYA00580517_ERZ773252 | MGnify/ENA primary metagenome ERZ773252 (study PRJEB29015, sample SAMEA2737766) | human gut metagenome | biome: human gut; feature: human-associated habitat; material: faeces | place: China | collected 2012 ... | reverse complement strand
AGAATTGCTGGTTTACTTTAACTATATTCTGTTCAATTTTCAAAGACCATTTACTTTGTCGCACCGAAGCGACTCCCTTATCTTATCACTGAGAAACTTTTCTGTCAACACTTTTTTTAACAATTTTTTATTATTTATATCAATAAAAAATTTGTTTTTTGTTTTGACTTACTCATTACCTCCCTCAAGATAATAGTTATGATATCACCTAAAATCATTTATAATTTATATTATATCTCCAATATTTAAAGTTATAATATAAATTACCCATATTTTTATTAAAATTCTCTTAATTTCTTATGTTGATACACTAGGAACAGTGTCATATTTTTATTATATACTTATCCACTTAATACACATTATCCACAACCTTATATATATTAAAACTTATTATTATCAACATAATTAACATTATCCACAAGTATATATTTTCATATAATTCCTATAATTTATTTTAACTTCTGCATAAATTTTTATAATAATCAATATAAATAATGCTAAATTTTATAATTTAAATATATTTTCATATTTTTATTAAATTCTATATAAAAACTTTCTATGCAAAAAAGTGGCTGTCGCACTAAATTTATTAAAAAAATAAATCCCAAACTCCATGAGTTTAGGATTTATGGTAAAATACTTTTATGTACTAAAAAAAATCTTACACAAAAATTATACTATAAATCGAAAGTTTTATCAATTAAAACTTCCTTTTGATATAGGATGCATAATTCCAGATAATGATTCGGTGAGATTACTAAACCAGTTTGTGGATGATATGCATTTAACTGAGCTATATTCTACTTATTCTAAAATAAGAGAAAATCAAGTATCATCAATGAATATGCTGAAAATTATGCTTTATGGATATATGAATGGACTTTACTCTTCAAGAGACGTAGAAACTGCATGTAGAAGAGATATCAATTTTATGTTTCTACTAGAAGGTGCTTCGCCACCAGACCATTCAACATTTGCAAGGTTTAGAAGTTGCTCCTGAGCTAACAGACATAACTACATTGATACCATTTCTTAAAAGGATGGAAGAAAAATCAAAATTTAAATATTTAAAAATAGTTGACGATGCTGGATATGAAAGTGAAGAAAATTACTCATTTATTGAAGAAAATAATCAGATATCATTTATTAAACCTTCTAATTATGAAATATCTAAAACAAGAAAATACAAGAATGATATTAGTAGAATAGACAATATGGATTATGATTCTGAAAGTGATTTATTTATATGTCAAAATGGTAAAAAGCTAATAGCTAATGGTGTAAAGATTAGAAAATCTAAAACTGGATATGAAAGTGTAAACACAATTTATATATGTGAGGACTGTGGTAATTGCAACTATAAGAGTCAATGCATTAAAGGAAATAATTCTAAAATTTCATTGGAGAAAAGAACTAAAAAATTTGAAACTTCAAAAAAGTTTAATCAACAAAGGAAAGAAGATTTAGAAAGAATTATTACAGATGAAGGTATTTTACTTAGAATGAATAGAAGTATTCAAACAGAAGGATCTTTTGCACAAGTAAAACATGATATGAGTTTCAAAAGATTTATGTGTCGTGGTCAAAAGAATGTTTTATAAGAAAGTATTATACTTGCTATTGCTCATAATGTTAATAAGTTACATAATAAAATACAATATAACCGAACTGTTAAGCATTTGTTTGCGCTAAAAGAAGTTTAACAGTTAAATTTTTCAAGTTTTTTCTGTTAGCTTTATTAAAGTGCGTCTATTTTTAAATAAAATCTATTCATATTATAAAATATATTCTAAATATTACAAACGTATAGAAAAGGAACTATCGCTAACGGATTTTTTATCCGCTATTGCGACAGCTTCTTTTTATAATAAATTTTATATTTTAAAAGGAATTATCTATCATAATTTTCAATTAGAAAGTTCGAAAACTAATTGAAAGAAATATCTTAAACTTATTAATTAATTTAATATCCAACACCCAATATTAAATTAATATTATTAAAAGTTAATTTGTAATTAAACAACTCTCTTTTTAGGAATAACAACAGGATTGTCTATTAATCCCTTTACTTCTTCATTATCATCTACTAATGTTCCCTTATCAGTAATTGCATGATTCATCATTACATTATTTCCTATAACAGTATTTTGTAATATAACACAATTTTCAATTACACTACCTCTTCCAATATAAACATTTCTTCCTATAACACAATTCTTAACTTCTCCTTCAATATAGGAACCATTAGCAATTATAGAATTTATAACATTACTTGTTACAGTATATTGAGTTGGGCAAGCATCCTTTGGTTTTGTGTATATTGGAAACTTACTATAGAATAACTCTTTATTTACTTTCTCATTTAAAAAATCCATATTTGCATCAAAATATGCATTTATAGAATTTATACAAGCTAGATACCCTTCAAATTCATATGCTCCAACTTTTAATTTATCTATATTTCCATTAATATAATTTTTAATCTTTTTATATCTTCCACCTCTAATACATTCATATATCATATCAATAAAAAGATCTGTTTTCATTATATACATTTCCATATTAATATTAGCACTATTTTTTAATCCAACATTTTCTCCAACACCAATAACTCTTGAATTTTCATCTAAATTCAATACTTGGCAATCTATAAAGTTTTCTTCTACATGCTTAACATTCTTATAAACAACACTTACATCATTTCCTTGTTCAATATGATACTTAATTAAGTCATTATAATCTATATTACAAATCATATATGAAGAACAGATTAACGTATACTCTTTTTTGCTACGATCAAAATAATCAATGTTATCTAAAAAATTATGAACATCATCATGTACTGGAGGTTCATCACTAAAGTTAAATACCTTTAATCCATCTTTCTTACGATATATATCCCAAGGCTTTCCATTTGTTAAATGGTCCATTAATGATCTTGAATTATTCTTTGTAAAAATTCCTATTGCTTCTATACCTGAGTTAGTCATATTTGATAAAATGAAATCAACCACTCTATATCTACCAGCTATAGGTAAAGATGCTAATGGCCTATGTCTTGTTAACTCCGTTGTTTTTTTTTCATTTTCATCTAAATTAATTATACCAATACAGTTATTCATCTTCTCATCTACCCCCTTATATTAAACATCCATTGCCTTTATTACACTGCCACTTTTAACATCTTCTTTTGATGCTATAACTGATATTTTTTCACCATCTCCTATTTTGCAGTCTTTTCTAATCTTTGCTTCTCCACCTATAATAGCTTTATTAATAACTACATTATCTCCTATCTTAGCATCTGTCATAATTACAGAGTCCTTAATAACAGTGTTCTTCCCAATATATACACCTTCAAATAATACAGAATTCTCTACTTTTCCATGAACTGTACATCCTTCAACAACTAATGAATTCTTAACATTTGCATCTTTTCCTATATATTGAGCAGGTCTTACTGGACTTACAGAATAAATCTTCCAATCATCATCATAAAGATTTAATCCACTTTCTCTTTTTAATAAATCCATATTTGCTTCCCAAAGGCTGCTGATTGTACCAACATCTTTCCAATAGCCCTTAAATGGATATGCAACTAACTTTCTACCTTCATTTAACAGCTTAGGAATTATGTTTTTACCAAAGTCATTACTTGATTCCTTATCTTTTTCATCATCCTTTAATGCTTGTCTTAGAACCTTCCAGTTAAATATATAAACACCCATTGATGCCATATTACTCTTAGGATTAGCTGGCTTTTCTTCAAACTCATATATAGATAAATCATCATTAGTATTCATTATTCCAAATCTACAAGCCTCTTCCATAGGAACTTCTATTACTGCAATAGTTGCTTCAGCATTTTTTTCCTTGTGGAATTGAAGCATTTTATCATAATCCATTTTATATATATGATCTCCTGATAAAATTAATACATATTCAGGATCATATCTATCAACGAATTCTATATTTTGATAAATAGCATTTGCTGTTCCCTTATACCAGTTACCACCCTTTTCTTCTTGATATGGTGGTAGTATGCTTACTCCGCCATCTCTTCTGTCTAAGTCCCAAGGAGTTCCTATCCCAATATGAGCATTTAATTCTAATGGCTTATATTGTGTTAAAACTCCAACAGAATAAATTCCTGAATTTGAGCAATTACTTAATGGAAAATCTATAATTCTATATTTTCCCCCATATGGAACTGCCGGCTTAGCTAATTTTTTTGTTAATACGCCTAATCTTGATCCTTGTCCTCCTGCTAATATCATAGCAACCATTTCTTTTTTTCTCACTATTCTCCCCATCCCCTCTTAATTTAATAAACTACAATATTTTATTGAATTACTAAATTACATTTTCTTATTTATGTTAAATTTATTATTTAACTATATTTATTTATATAAATGAATTCCTCATTAATTTTTATTTGTTAGTTATATATTAATGTTAAACTAACATTTTCAATATTAATTAATTCAATATTTTACAAGTAAATGATTTAATAAGGCACTTTATTTTGATAAAAGTGCCCTATTTTTTATAGAACCTTTAAAATTTTATATTCATGTCCTTTTAAATTTAACTTTAATTTTCCATCTTTTATTTCATATTTTTTTTCACTATTAATTAAATCAATAATATTTTTATTACTATTAATTTCACTTAAGAATATATTTTCTTCCATTTCTATTGTATTTACTACAACTATTATTTTTTCATTATTATACAGTCTTTCATATCCTAAAATTTCATTTGGAAGCTTTAAAAATTGTATCTCCCCATTTTTTAGAGCATTTTCTGTACTTCTAATTTTTACTATGCTCATATAAAAATCTAATATTTCTTTGTTTTCTTTTCCCCAAGGATATGTTTTCCTATTACTAGGATCACCTTTTCCTAACAATCCCGCTTCATCTCCATAATATATCAATGGAACTCCTGGCAATGTCATTTGAATTATAACTGCTAATTTTAATAAACTAACATTATTATTTAAAACTGTTAATACCCTTTCAGTATCATGGTTTCCTAATATATTCATAGTTGAATAAAAATATTCCCTAGGATAATTTTCTTTAAGAGACATATACTTTTTTATAAAATAACTATTTCCTATAAATCCTCTAACTATATCTAAAATAATTTGCCTTAAAGGATAATTGGTAACAGAATCCAATTCATTTCCAAATAAGTATTCTCTCTTTCTGTTATAACTAAATTTGTTAGATGCATCCTCCCATACCTCACCAATTAAAATGCCATCTTCTTTTACGTCTTTAAGTTTTTTCTTTAAAATCTTAATAAATTCATCTGGAAGCTCATCAGCAACATCTAACCTCCACCCACTAGCTCCAAGCTTTAACCATTTTTCTATTATTGAATTATCTTGCCTAATAATATAATCTAAATAACTAGGATTTAACTCATCAACATTAGGCATATTAGAGAATCCCCACCATGACTCATATAAATTTGGATAATCATTAAATATATACCATCTATAATATGGTGATTGTAAAGATTGATAGGCCCCTAAAGAATCGTAATTCCCAAACTTATTAAAATATTTACTATCACTTCCTGTATGACTAAAAACCCCATCCAATACGATCTTTATACCTAACTTCTCTGCTTTACTGCACAATTCCTTAAATATATTTTCATCTCCAAACATAGAATCAATTTTTTCATAATTACCTGTATCATATTTATGACAGCTTGGTGAATCAAATATTGGGTTAAGATATATTGTGCTAATGCCTAAAGATTTTATATATTTTAACTTTTTAATTACCCCTAAAAGATTACCTCCATAAAAATCCCATCTAACTATATTTCCATTAATATCTTTTATATACATAGGCTCATCATCCCATCTTCCATATATAAAAGTATTTTTTTTAGGATTTAATACTTTTCCCTCTTCTTCACCATTAAAAAATCTATCTACGAATATTTGATATATAATCCCCTCTTTATACCAATTTGGTACTTTTTCATTAGAATATATAGTTATTTGATAACTTTTGTGATCATTAAAATATACTTGTCCAACTCCACCTAATGCTTCTATGTTATTACCATATATAATATTTCTACCATAATAATTTATTCTAAAATGATAATATATTAAGCCAAAAGAATTACTAGTATCTACTTCAGTTTCATAAATCCAATTATTTATTTCTTCATTCCAACCTAATTCATTCATTTGAAGTTCTATTTGATTATTATAAAAATTAATTAAACTAATATAAGCTGCACATCTTTTACTAGTCCATAATCTAATTTTTACTTTAGTCCCTGTAATAACTGCTCCAAAAGGGCTTCTTAATTTAATATTATGTGAGTCATGGAAAATTTGTATATCATCCAAATTCACATTCCTCCTATAAATTCTTATATATTACTGTAGATCCCCAAATTCCAGTTGCATATTCCTTAATAGTTCTATCTGATGAAAATATACCTGAATGAGCTATATTAATTCCACATATTTTTTGCCATTTGTTTTGGTTCTTATAAAGTTCATTAACTCTATTTTGAGCTTTTAAATAAGATTCAAAATCCTTTAGTACAAAAAATTCATCATTATAAGTTAATAAATTTTCATATATGCTTCTAAATCTATCTTTATCACTACAATACTTACCATTAATCAAGTCATCAGTTACTCTTTTTAGCTTAGGATCATTATTACAAACTTCCCATGCAGAATACCCACCATGTTTATGATAACTAAGAACTTCTTCTGCATTTAATCCAAAAATAATAATATTATCCTCTCCAACCTCATCTTTTATTTCTATATTAGCACCATCTAAAGTTGCTATTGTAATTGCACCATTCATCATAAATTTCATATTAGATGTACCAGATGCTTCTTTAGTTGTAGTTGATATTTGTTCACTTAAATCAGCTGCAGGAATTATCTTTTCTGCTAAAGATACTTGATAATTTTCAAGCATTACAACCTTAATTTTATCATTTACTCTAGGATCATTATTTACGGTTTCTGCTACCCTACATATTAATTCAATTATATTTTTAGCTAAATAATATCCTGGAGCTGCTTTTCCTGCAAATATAAAGGTTCTAGGTAATATATCTAAATTTGGATTTTCAATTAATTTATTATAAAGATCCATTATTCTTAAACAATTTAAAGTTTGTCTCTTATAAGCATGTATTCTTTTTATTTGAACATCAAAAATTGAATTAGTATCAATAATTATTCCATTAGTTTTATATATTTCTTTTGCTAATCTTTCTTTATTATCTTTCTTTATTTGAGCAAGTTTTTGTAATACCCCTGAATCATCTAAGTGATTTTTAAAATTTTCTAAATCTGTTGGATGTTTTATAAAGCTATCTCCAATTGTATCTATTAGAAGATTTGTTAATTTAGGATTAGATCTAATTAACCATCTCCTATGAGTGATTCCATTAGTCTTATTGTTAAACTTAGATGGATATAAATAATAAAAATCAGACATTTCTCTTTTCTTTAAAATTTCTGTATGAAGTTTAGCAACTCCATTAACACTATGGCTTCCTACTATAGCTAAATTAGCCATTCTTACATATCCATCCCCTATAATAGACATCCTAGATATCTTATCCCATTGTCCTAAATATTTATTCCAAAGTTCTTCACAATATCTTCTATTTATTTCTTCAATAATCATATAAATTCTTGGTAGCAATCCCTTAAACATATCAATGGGCCATTTCTCTAAGGCTTCTGCCAAAATTGTATGATTAGTATATGAAATTGTATTTTGAGTTATTCTCCATGCAGTTTCCCAAGATAACCCTTCTTCATCTAATAATATTCTCATTAACTCAGGTATAGCCAATGTTGGATGTGTATCATTAATATGAATTGCTATTTTTTCATCTAATAAATTTATATCTCCATTATGCTTCTTATAATGCCTTACAATACTTTGTATTCCTGCTGATACAAAAAAGTATTGTTGTTTTAACCTTAACATTTTTCCCTCATAAAAAGAATCTTCTGGATATAAAACCAAAGAAATTGCTTCTACAGAATTTTTATAAGATATAGCCTTTAAAAATTCTCCTCTACTAAATGATGAAAAATCAAATTCATTTGATACAGGTTCTGCACTCCATAATCTTAATGTATTTACCGCCTCATTTTCATATCCAACTATAGGTGTGTCATATGGAACAGCTAATACAGGCTCATAATTCACATGTGTAAATGTAAGTTTTCCATTAACATAATCTGAAATTATACTTCCCCCGAATTTTACTATTTCAGCCTTGTCCTGTTTTTTAATCTCCCACACATTACCTTCTCTTAGCCAATTATCAGATGCCTCAACTTGTTGACAGTCAACTATTTTTTGTTCAAAAAATCCATATTTATATCTTATTCCACACCCATGCCCTGCAATATTTAATGATGCCATTGAATCTAAAAAACATGCTGCTAATCTACCAAGACCTCCATTACCTAAACCTTGATCATGTTCTAAGCTCTCAATTTCTTCAAGCTCAATTCCTAGTTCACTTAATGCTTCTCTACAAATATCTCTTATTCCTAAATTTAAAAGAAAATCACCTAATAACCTTCCTAATAAGAATTCCATTGAGAAATAGTATACTTGCTTTTGTCCAGTTTGATTATATCGCTTATTAGTATCCATCCAAGTACTAATTACATAATCTCTAACCAAACTGCCTAATGCTTCATATTTTTGTTGATTACTTCCTTCTTTTAATTCCTTACCATGTAATTGAACGAATTTATTGTTATAATCTCTTTTAAATGAATTCTTATCTATTGATAGCATATATCTACCTCCTAATAGCTTGTATCCATTAAGGTGTTTTAACTAATCCTTCATATAACTTCTTGTATTGTATAGCTGATTTATCCCAACTGTTATCTGAATTCATGGCTTGTCTTATTATGTTTTTCCAAGCATCCTTATCTTTATAGATCTTCAATGCATATTCAGTTATTTGCATTAATTCATTTGAATTGAAATTTTTAAATCCAAATCCGTTTCCTTCTCCAGTATATTCATTATATGGAGATATTGTATCTTTTAATCCTCCAGTTTCTCTTACAATAGGTATTGCTCCATATCTTAAAGAAATTAATTGTCCTAATCCACAAGGTTCAAATAATGAAGGCATTAAAAACATATCCGTTCCTGCATATATTTTATGAGCTAATACATTATCAAATTTAATATTTGCTAAAACCTTATCTGGATATCTATATTGCAAGTTTTTAAATGTTTCTTCATACCAATAATCTCCGGTTCCTAAAACAACAAATTGTATATCCTTTTGAAGAAGCCTATCAATAATACTTACAATTAAATCACATCCTTTTTGATGCGTTAATCTTGATATTAATCCAATCATAGGAGTATCTTCTTTTTGTGGTAATCCTAATTCCTTTTGAAGCGATAATTTATTTTCAATCTTATCTTTTATATTATTGCAGTTAAAATTCTTAAAAATGAATTTGTCCTCTTCAGGGTTAAATTCTTCATAATCTATTCCATTTACTATTCCCTTTAAAATTTCACTTTTACTTCTAAGTAATCCATCAAGGCCTTCACCACCTTGTTGAGTTTTTATTTCTTCTGCATAAGTATTGCTTACTGTTGTAATTTCATCACAATAATTAATTCCACCCTTTAAAAAACTTACCATTCCATTTAATTCAAGACTGCCATTAGCTAATGGCATATAATCATATCCAAATAATTCTGGTAAAACTTGAGGTATAAAATTGCCCTTAAACAATAAATTATGAATAGAAAATACAGTTTTCATTTTAGAATAAAATTTGTCATTTTTATATTCTAAATTTAATAGTACTGGTACCATTCCTGTTTGCCAATCATTACAATTAATTAAATCTGGTTTCCAATCTATTTCTTTAATAAATTCCAAAACTGCCCTATTAAAGAATGCAAATCTTTCTCCATCATCATAATAGCCATATAGACCATCCCTATTAAAATAGTACTCGTTGTCTATAAAATAATAAACAACATCTTTATATTTATATTGGAAAACTCCGCAATATTGATTTCTCCAACCAACAGGAACTGTAAACCATTTTATAAATTGTAAATTTTGCTTTAGTTCATCCTTTATATTTTTATACTTTGGTATTACTACCCTTGCATCTACACCTAGGTTTGCTAAAGATTGAGGTAATGCCCCCATCACATCTCCTAAACCACCAGTCTTAATAAATGGATGCGCTTCTGATGCTGCAAACAATACTTTCATCTATTCACACTCCCTATTTAGAATTATTATTCATTTTTTTTAAAATAATAGCCGCCATTGGTGGAACCTTTATTGTTATAGAGTATGGTTGATTATTAAATGTCACTTCTTCTGCAATTAAAACTTCATCAATAGTTTGTCCTGAACCTCCATAAATTTCACTATCTGTATTAAAATCTTGTACATATTTCCCTAACTCTGGAACACCTAATCTAAAATCATATCTAACAACAGGTGTGTAATTACATACAAATATTAAAGATTCTTTCTTTTTCTTATCCATTCTAATAAAAGAATATATACTTTCTTCAGAATTATCTGGATCAATCCACTTATATCCTTCAAGATTATAATCATTGTCCCATAATGCCTTATGTTCCTTGTAATAATGATTCATGTCCTTAAAGAATAACTGTGTTTTTTTATGCATTTCAAATTCTTCAATTAAGTTCCACTGTAATTGCTTATCCTCATTCCATTCTTCAAATTGTCCAAATTCTGACCCCATAAAAATTAACTTTTTCCCTGGATGTCCAATCATATGAGCTAAATAAAGTCTCAATCCAGCAAACTTATTCCAATAATCTCCCCACATTTTATTAACAAGAGCTCCTTTTCCATGCACAACTTCATCATGTGAAATAGATAATATAAAGTTCTCTGAATAGTGATAAGCCATAGAAAATGTCATCTTATTATGATGATATTTTCTATATATAGGATCTTCCTCAATATATTTTAATGTATCATTCATCCATCCCATATTCCATTTAAAGTTAAATCCTAAACCATCTTCTTCAACTGGTTTTGAAATTTTAGCCCATGCTGTAGATTCTTCTGCAATAGTCATTACAGTAGGAAATTCTTCATGAATTGCTGAATTATAATCTTTTATAAATTGTATTGCTTCTAAATTTCCATTTTCACCATAAATATTAGGATACCATTCATCATTTTCTCTTCCATAGCTTAAATATAGCATATTGGAAACAGCATCATTTCTAATACCATCTATATGAAATTCTCTTATCCAAAAAAATAAATTTGAAATTAGAAAACTTTTAACTTCTGGTTTTCCTAAATCAAAATTACATGTACCCCATCCTTTATTTTCTCTTTTCCATTCTTCATCATATTCATAAGTTGGAGTTCCATCAAACATATATAAACCATGAGAATCCTTGCAAAAATGGCTTGGTACCCAATCTAATATTACTCCTATTCCTGCATTATGAAGTTCATCAATAAGGTATTTAAAATCATTTGCATTTCCATATCTACTAGTAACAGAATAATACCCTACACCTTGGTACCCCCAAGATGCATCTAATGGATGCTCTATTATTGGTAATATTTCTACATGAGTATATCCCATATCAACTAAGTAGTTTGGTAGTTGTTCTGCAATCTCTCTATATGTTAAAAACTTTTCATCTTTTGTTTTCCATGAGCCCAAATGCATTTCATAAATATTAATTGGACTTTCATACATATTAAATCTTTTTCTTTTTAACATCCAACTTTTATCATTCCATTTATATTTATCAGTTTCTCCAACAATAGATGCTGTATTAGGTCTATTTTCTGATTTAAATGCATATGGATCTGACTTTAAATTATAATGTCCATATATATTTTCTACTGCATATTTATATTTTTCGCCTTCATTAAGACCTTCAATAAATATACTCCATATACCTTTATCTGATACCTTTTCCATTTCATATTCATCTTTTATTTTAAAATCAGAAAAGTCTCCTACTACATACATTCTTTTTGCTCTTGGAGCCCAAGTTGTAAATCTTACACCCTTTTTTCTCCTTTCAGAAACACAATGTGCTCCCATAAATCCATATGACTCATAATGCTTTCCTTCATGAAATAAATCAATATTTTCCGAAGTTAATTCACATTTTACCTTTTTTCGTATTGTTCTACTTACTTTTTTATTATCTAAACTTTTTTTATTATTGTTTTTATTTATTGATTTAACATCTTCAATAGTCTTTTTGGTACTACTTTTCTTAACAGCTACTCCATTTTCTCCTCTCATGTAAATACCCCCTCATTTCTAATTCTACTTTATCAAATAATATAGAATTTAATTCCTTTATTATATAATTCTACCATTAAACATTTATACGCTTCAACTTCTTTTAAGCGACATTTAATTTAATAATTCCTTTTAGTTATTTAATTATTATTTTTATTTGTGTTGAAATTTGTAGTTTATGTACCTTTATTCTTATTATTTGTCCATATCTTTGCACCCTATTCCATTTTTTACCTATCATATTTCTTACACTATTTTAAATATATGTTTTTATGATATTTTTTATAACAATATAAAATGATTTTTGATTTATTGTAAATTTTATTAATTCTTAAATTTAAAAAGAGGCTGTCTCACTAAAAATTTTATACACAATATATTGTTTTAAAAAATAAAATTAATATAATATATTGTAGTATTTATTCTTAATGCGACATCCCCTTAGCTAGTGCAACATTACTTTATACAATTTTTTACGCTCTAATAAATTTTCACTAAATCACCCAGTAAAAGCATAACATGCTTTTACTCTATAAAAAATATTTTTGAAATCGAGTAGGAGGAAAATAAATTATTTTATATTCCGTCCTCTCACACCACCGTGCATACCGGCCTGGTACACGGCGATTCTTTAAGTTTAATAAATTTTAATATACTGATGTGTTAGGCTTTTCAAGCCTAAGTCCGTAACCTTCATC
>ERZ773252.3157-NODE-3157-length-13066-cov-4.440166_pt1 | contig 13066 bp, 26 predicted proteins | sample MGYA00580517_ERZ773252 | MGnify/ENA primary metagenome ERZ773252 (study PRJEB29015, sample SAMEA2737766) | human gut metagenome | biome: human gut; feature: human-associated habitat; material: faeces | place: China | collected 2012 ... | reverse complement strand
TAATTAATTTTAATTTTTTCTGTATCAAGCTAAAAAGAGCCTATTTCTTATAAAATTTATTTTTTTATTATATATATACCATTTAAAGTGAAAAATAGGTGTAACTGTGTAACAAACCGATATATTCTTAGAACTGTAAGTGATTGAGAGTTACACAGGAGATGTATCAGAAGGTGTAATGATACACAAAGGAGTTCGAAAATGGAAAAAGAATTAGAGAATATAAAAAAGACTTTGACACAATTTATTGAAAAGTATCAGTTAAAGACTTTAAAAATTAATACAAAAATAGAATATCATTCAAGACTTAATACAAAAGATGATTTGAAATGGGAAGTAGAAAATTATTCAACAGTAAATAAGATTGATATAAATTTAACGAAATAGGAGGATACAAATGCAAAAAGTAAAAGAATTATACAATAAGACATTACAAAGGTGCTATAACGGATGTAATTATATATCAGAACATATAGATGAAGCAGATAAGTATTTACCAAAAGTTTTAGAGCTATTAGATATACTAAATCAAATATTAAAACGAATACCAGCAACAGAGGAGGAGATACTTGATGGATTTAAAGCTTAGAGATTATCAAAAGGAAGTATTAGAAATAATAGATAATTTAAAACCTGGTTCTTATTTGATCCAAATGGCAACTGGATTAGGTAAGACAGCAACATTTACAAATATAAAAAGAAAAGGTCGTGTATTAGTTTTAGCACATAGAGAAGAACTAATAACACAACCAGTTAAATATTACAACTGTCCAGTTGGAATTGAGATGGCTAGTCAACATTCCAATGGAGAAGAAGTTGTAATCGCTTCAATAATGAGTTTAACACATAGATTAGAAAAATTCAAGTCAGACGAATTTGACATGATAATAATAGATGAAGCACATCACGCTGCTGCACAAAGTTATAAAAAAATAATAAATTATTTTAAGCCAAGACTTTTATTAGGATTTACAGCAACGCCTAACAGAGGGGACAATGTGAGATTAGATGATGTATTTCAAAAAATAATATTTCAAAAAGATTTGAAATGGGCTATACAAAATAAATATTTAACTGATATTGAATGCTTAAGAGTTAATATTGGATATGATATTTCAAAAGTAGCAAGAAGAATGGGAGATTTTGCAACTGGTGAATTGGACAAAGCTATGAATACAGAAGTCTTAAACGGTGCAATATCAGAAGCATATCAAAAATATGCGAAAGGACAAACATTAATATTTGCAACATCTGTAGAACATGCACAGAACATTGCTAATTTAATACCAGGAGCAGTAGCAGTAACTGCAGAAACAAAAAATAGAGCAGAATTAATACAAAAATTTACTAATAGAGAAATACCAGTACTTGTTAATTGTATGATATTTACAGAAGGAACTGATATGCCACTTGTTGAAACTGTAATGATTGCAAGACCAACAAGTAACAGCAGTTTATATACACAAATGGTAGGCAGAGGATTGAGACTTTATCCTGGTAAAGAAAAACTAATATTAATAGATTTAGTTGGAACTACTGGTAGAGCTAATCTTTGTACAGCACCTACATTGTTAGGAATAGATATGGAAAATGTACCAAAATCAAAACAAGATGAAATTCAAGGAGATTTATTTGATTTACCAGATCTTATTCAAAAAATCTCTGATGTTCCAGAAAGTTGGATAAAAAATATAGAGATAGTAAATCTTTGGGCAAAAGGACAAAACTATAATACACATGATGTAAATTGGTTTAAGATGCCAAATGGAGATTTTGTATGTACATTAAAAAGTTTTAGATTAGTAATACCTGCACAGGATGAAATTGGAGAAACTACATTGTATGGTAAGAAAATGAAAATGCAAGAGGCTTTTGACTTAGCGTATACATATTTATGTGAAAATTATTCAGAACAAAAATACATATGGGATGTAAAACAAATAAAAAAATGGGGAAAATCAGAAGCAAGCGAAAAACAAAAAACAATAATAAAAAGAATGTATAAAGACTTGGATGTTAGTGAGCTAACAAAAAGTGAAGCAAGTCAAATATTAAATAGATTATTATACAAAGGAGTGTAAGGTGCAAAAAGGAAGAAATTTTGAAAGACAAATTGAAAAAGTAATAGATTACATAGAAAAATTAGGGTTCCATGGACATAAAAATTACGCAAAAAGAACATCAGAAGGACTTTACTTAGAAGGGGAATGTTTTGATTATGAAATATTTTTGCCGAATAGACATGACTGCTTTGATGCAAAACAATGTCAAACAGATACATGGCACATAGTAAGAAAAGATATTAAACAAACTAATGAATTAAAAAAATGTAAAAATGCAGGGTGTAATGCTTATTTTCTTATATGTTTTGAAAATAGAGATGTAAGGCAAATTGATGTAGATGTAGTTATTGATTATTTAAAGCAAAATAAAAAATCAATAAAAAAACAAGGATTACCAACATGGGAATTAATAAAGAAATTGGAGGAAAACGAGTTATGAGTGATTTAACAAACGAAGAATTAATAGCAACAAGAAAGTTGCACGGATTAGATGATGATTTATTTAAAATAGAGAAAGAATCTAAAACAAATAAGCAAGAAAAAGAACTAAATGATTTAGAAAATTTTGCAGAGTTATTAAGACCAGAACAGAGATATTATACAAACATAATTAAAAAGTTGGTTGAAAATGCTAGAAGTGGAGGAGCAAATAGGTGTAATAGAATGTGGGGATTTTGTGAATGGAATGGAAATTTTGCATATAGAAGATAACGAATTGTATGTAGAATGGAATAACGAATTTGAAGAATTTACAGGTTTTCTAGAAAATAAAGATATAAAAACAATACTAACAAAAGAAAGTTATATGGCTAATTGCTATAAAGTAGGAGGAGAAGATGAATAGAGAGATAAAGTTTAGAGGAAAAACAAACGCAAATAATGATTGGATATATGGGGATTTTATACATCAAGATAAATTTAATAGACCTATGATAAAACAAGATAATTATACGGCTTGTGTTAACGAAAGTACATTAGGACAATATACTCGGACTACACGATAAAAACGGAAAAGAAATATATGAGGGAGATATATTAAAATCTATACAATGGAATGATATTTATTTAGTTAAATATATAGGAACTGCTTTTTATTTATGTAGAAAAAGAAATAACGGATTTAATAAAATAACAACCTGGAATAATGTAGAAAAGGCAGAGATAATAGGAAACATTACAGATAATCCAGAGTTGTCAGGAGGAGAATAGATATGTCAAAAATAAGAGATGATGTAGATTTAAAAGAACTTGAAACGATATGGAGATTTCAATATTTTGATAATTCTGGGCAATATAAATTTACTGAAAGAAATATTGATGGTGCAACTTATATTTATATAAATACGTGGAATAGAAAGATTGTGTATAGAAAAGAAAGAGAAAACGATAATATGTGCTTAGAAAAATTATATGATTTAATCAAAGCAAATTTAGTAGTAAAGGAGTAAATATGAGTGAAGAAGAAAAAATGAAAATTGCAATGGATTTAGCTAAACAAGGAATTGATTTAGAAGATGTTGAAAAATGGGTATCAGAGATATATAAAGATTTAAAACCATTTTTTGATTTAGTGGAAAAGAACAAGAAAATACTTGATAAATATTGTAAAAGAAAGGATAAAGAAAATGAATAAAACAATAGCATTTATTGGAGAAATAATATGTATTATAGCAATATTAATATCTTTAACAATAATAACAATAGTTAAAGATGAAAGAAAAACAAAAATACAATTATTAGAACAAAGCTTAAATGAGCAGATTCAAGAAAAGCAAGTATATATGAATATGTTAGAGGAGAGGAGTAAATAAGATATGAAAGTAATAGTAACTTTAAGTGACATAATAGCAATAGTAGTTTGTATAATTTTTCTAATCGGAGTTGTTGTATATGTTTTTATAATAAAGATTTTAGAAAAAATTAGAAGACATAAAAATAAAATAAAAAGGGAAAGGAGTAATACATAATGAAAGAAAAAACTGCAGATGAAATATTTAAACAATTATATTTTGAAAAATATGAAGACAAGTATAATATAAAATACTTTAAAGGGAACAGAGAAATATGGTTTTACAAAGAAACACGAGAAGTTGAAAGCAATAAACGTATAAACATGCAACAACTTCGAGCAATAAATAAGAAAGTAGAGGAATTGGGGGGATAGAATGAAAGAAGAAGATAAAAAAGCAAAGATACAAATATTAGCAGATAAATTAATGTCGTTATTACCAATTGGTTGATAGTTTTATGGGAAGCTTAACTGATGAAGATTACGAATTACTAAAAGAAACTAGAGCTTGTTTGCAAAATAAAATAAATTACGGAAATAGTGCTTCTGTTGTAATAATGGCGTTAGGTGAAAATTATGACGATACAGAAGATAGAATGAAAATAAGGACATTGGATTGTTTAATAGATTTATTGAAAAGTAGAAAAGAATATAAAGAAGCGGTATTAAAACAACAAGAAGAACAAAAAAACAGACAAGAGGCTATTGCTATATTTAGGACAATGGGAATGTTTTAGGAGGTGTCTTAAGTGAAAGAAAATATTGAAGAAGATATAAAAAGAATAAAACAATGGATAGAAGATGAAAAGGAATATTTTGAATACGGATTACAATATAGTGAATATTTAGATTTAGAAAATTCGTTTGACCATATTTTATCAGATTATAAAAGAGTATTAAAAGAGAATGAACAACTTAAAAATGATATTGAAAATATGTATGATGAAGAAGTTGTAATAAGTATTATAGAAGATAATTTTAACCTATGTAGAAATGAAGTTTTGGAAGTGTTAGGGAGTGAGGAATAAATGAACGAGGAAGAAAAGGAAGCTGTTGAAATATTAAATACATTTGAGTTAAGAAGAAAGACAAAAAATTATAAAGAAATATCATTAGAAGATTCACAAAGCGTAGAAACAATATTAAATCTAATAGAAAAATTACAAAAAGAGAATGAAAAATTAAATAAATTACATATACAAGATAATAAACATTTGGACTTTATAATGAAGCATAGTATTTCAATTCAAAAAGTAAAAGACAAGATAGAAAAAGAAATAAAATATCATGAAAGAAACATATTAGAGATAGAAAATATAACTATGTTAAAGAGTAAAACAGCTAAAGAAGAAGCGGAAATTGAGTTCAATAAATATGCAATAGTAGTTTTAAAAAAGATTTTACAAGAACTAATAAAAGAAGAGGAGGAAAATCATGAAGAAAATATATAAAGGCTGGGAATTATTAAAAGCAATAGCAGATGGAGAGATAAAAGAAGGAACAAAATTTAAATGTTTAAATGAAAAGCCTATGCAGTATTATACAGACAGTAATATATATAGATATGAACATGGCAGCTTGTTAGGAAGATTTGGTGGATTCAATATATTAAGCATAGTAAATAAAGATTTTGAAATAGTACAAAAACAAGATGAAATAGATATAGATAGTATAAAAGAATTAGAAGGAATAGTAGAATATGCAACTGAACAAGATACAATTAATAAATTAATACAAGCAGTAAAACAAATAGATAAAAGAGTAAAGAAGTTAGAAGGATAAGAAAATGAGTAATGTTTATGATATGTCTGGAAAAAAGAAAGTTGTTATGAGTGAAAAAGAAGATGAAGATATTACATACAAAGAAATAATGAAAATAATAATACAAAATGCAACAGAGGATGGATGCCACCAAATATTTTGCTATGGTGGAATAAATATGTGTCCATCAGATATATTCGGTTCAGAGAAAATAGATAAACAAAAAGAAGAAGATACGTGTAATTATGAAAGTATAGGATGTATTAAGTGCTGGACTAATGCAATCAAAAAAGTAAAGAAGGAGGACTAATCTATGACAAATGAACAAGCACAAAAAGTACTAGATAAAATGCAAGGTATAAGACCAGAGATGCTAAATGGCGAGGCTAAAAAATTATTTGAAGCAATAATGCTAATTGCCGACGAGCGAGATGAGTACAAGGACGAAGTAATAAAAAAAGACAATAGAATAAAACAACTAGAAAATATGAATAAATTTCAAAGTAAAGATATTAAAGAAACAGTAGATTATACCTTTGAATTAAATAAAGAGATAGAATTAAAAGACAAAATAATAGATTTAATGTCAGATGAAATAGAATCTTTGCACAGTAGTCTGATAGGAGAATTTGGAGAATGGACAACAAAATATTGTCAGGGCGGAGAGGAAACAACAATAGAAGAGATAAAACAATATTTTGAAAATGAAGCACTTAAAGATTAGTAAAACAAAACACCTATAAAATATAGGTGCTGTGTGGAGGTAACGAGATTCGAACTCGTAAAGATAAAATCTACTAGTTTGGTAAACTAGCGTGTTTACCAATTTCACCATACCTCCATATTGAAATATTAGCATATTATTATAAAAAAATCAAGATAAAATTTATAAGAGGAGAAGAACAAATGAAAATACCAAAAGTAATAAGCAAAAATGGACATGAGTACATATTTGTAAAACAAAACAATGAAAAGACATATTTATACAAAGATATGATATACGGTTGGAATGAAACATTTACAGATTATGATTTGGGATTAGTAAAAGAAATAGTAAAACCACCAAAATCAGACTTAAAAGTAGAAAAAGTAAAAATTTAAGGAGGGTACATATGACACGAGAAGATCTAAAAGACTATAAACATAATCAAGAGTGGATAAAAGGAAGATTAGAGTACATAGAAGAATATAAAACAAGTATAACAAATATAACATCAGTAATATCAGATATGCCAAGAGGGAGTAAGGAAGTACAAGACAGCATGGCGGAAAAAGTTGTAACATTATTAGACAATGTAGAAGAATTACTAGCAAGAATAATTAAAGAGCAAGAAAAACAAAAATTAATATTAGAACAATTAGACAAAGTGGAGCAACCTTATAAGTTGATTCTAGAGAAAGTATATATACAAGGGAAATCATTAGTAACAGTTGCTAGTGAGATGAATTATGATTATAAGTATATATGCAAACAACACGGAATTGCATTAAATAAATTTGAAAACACGACAAAAGAGGTTGAAACACTATAGTAAAAGTTGATAATATATATAATGAAAAGAAACAAAGTACAGGAAACCTGTTGACTAATAAACAAGCTATTTTTTTGATAAGAGCAGATGTTTTTAATGTTTGCTCTTTTTTTATTGGTATTAACAGATACTAGATATGTTGATATAAATATAAAAAGAGTAAAAGCGAGTCAGCTTATAGCATCCTTATTTATTGTTCAGAGCTTTTCTAGTGAGCTCTAATATATGTAAGATTAATTCAAGAGGTTTGAAACTTGTTTGCTAAACAATGTGTACCTAAAAAAGGTATGGGGTTCGTGTCCTCAGTCTTACGCCAGAGGCAGTTGATGGGTCTGTCGGGTACCATAAAATCCTGGAGTGTCTTTTCGGTGGGACTGTAAAGAACCGTACATATTTATTTTTGTAAGTTATATGCAGTGATATAAAGGTATGAAGTGAAGAGAACACTGAACCTATAATTGCAAAAGAAAAAACAAGTGAAATACTATGAGGTTTGATTGTTTGCTTATAGTAACACAAATAACAATAATAATGCAAATTTATATCATTGCATAGAGCTTATAAAGAAAAGAGTAACATATGAATATGAAATATTGTATGAAGAACAAATGCCAAGGCTGTAGAAGGTATGGCATCTGTTTTAATTATAAACCGAAAAGGAGAAAGAAGAATGATAGAAGGAAAAGTAATAAAAGAATTTAACGATAAAGAGAATAACTTAAAAAAATATACTGTAGGAAAAAGGTTTAAAGCAGAAAGTCAAAGATATAATGAATTAAAAAGCAAAGGTTTTGTGGACGAAGGCAAAGAGGTAGCAACTAAAAGTAGCGAGTAGGTGGTGAAATGGCTAAATACGATTGGAAAAAGCTAGAAAAAGAATACATATTAGGTGATTACAAATCAGTAAGTAGCTTTTTAAAAGATAAAGGTATAAACAACAATGGGACAACAAGAAAACACACACTAGGATGGAAAGACAAAAAGAGACAAAAAGAAGACAAAAAGGCGACAAAAATAATAGAAAAAGTCACTGAAAAAGAAATAGAAAAAGAAGTTGATATAAACACAAGACATTTAAAGATATATGACAGTTTTCTCGATGTATTAGAAAGAAGTTTTAAAAATCCAAGCGAATATATGTATTTAGGAATGCCTGATTATGACAAGTTGAAAAAAATGGCAGATATTTTAGAAAAAGCTCAAAAAGGACAAAGATTAGCAAAAGGATTAGATAAAGAAGAAAATAACAGTGAAAATGAGTTAAAAAATGCGAGAGAAGTCCTAATAAAAATAAAAGAGGTGGCAAATAATGGACAAGACAATTGAAATAAGTAGTAAACAAGCTGAATACATAAGAAACGCTACACACAGATGGAACTTCAAAATAGGAGCAACTCAATGTGGAAAAACATATATAGATACATTATTTTTAATACCTGAGCGAATTAGAGAGAGAATAGGTTTGAAGGGGCTTGTCTTTATCGCAGGAGTATCAAAAGGAACTATTCAAAGAAATGTTATAGAACCATTACAAGAAATTTGGGGCGATAAGTTAGTTAGCGACATAGGAAGCAATAATATTGCTACAATTTTTGGAGAAAAAGTTTATTGTATTGGTGCTGATAATGTTGGAATGGTAAGAAAATTCAGAGGAGCTAGAATAAAATATTTATACATTGATGAAGTTGTAGATATTAATGAAGAGGTATTTGAACTATTAAAATCAAGATTAAGCTTTGAATATAGTGTTGGTGAAGGAAGTGGAAATCCACAAAGCAGAACACATTATATTAAAAAATTCCTAGAAAGTGATGTTGATGTATACGTTCAACATTATACATTATTTGATAATCCTTTTTTACCTAAAAAAGTTGTCGAGGAAATGTGCAAAGAATACAAAGGCACAGTATATTATAATCGATATATATTAGGACAATGGTGCAATGCAGAAGGACTAATATTTCAACAGATTGCAAATGATGACAAAAGATTTATTACAACTACAATTCAATATAATTCTATAATAAGTATAGGAATTGACTGGGGAGGAAATAAATCAAAACATAGTATAACTGCAACGAAAATAAGCAGAGACTTTAAAAGTGTACAAGTATTAAAAACTAGTACAATGAAAGCGACAGGAACAAATACAAAGCAAGTATTTAGATGGATAATAAATTTTATAAAAGAGATACAGGATAAATATGGAACTGTATCTTTTATTTTTGCTGATAGTGCAGAACAAGTATTAAATAATTCATTAAATGGAGAATTAAGATCTAACAAAATTAATCTAATTGTCCAAGATAGTTTGAAAATAGAAATCAAAAACAGAATTGAACTTTGGAACAGATTATTAAATTTAGACAGATTAAGTTTCGTTGAAAAACAATGTAACACATTAATAGAGGCATTGCAAACAGCCTTATATGATGAGAAAGCTAAAGACGATAGATGGATAGATGATGGAGAAACATCAGATATAGATAGTTTAGACAGTTTCAATTATTCATTTGAATATTGGTTTGAAGAAATATCTTATTGTTTAGGAAAGGTAGCATAAAATGAATAATGTTATATTAAAGTATTTAAGAAATAAAGGATACGATACAGTATCAACAGATTATTATAAATTTATAGATATTTGGGAAACTTGGTGGAAGAATCAAGTAGAATTTCATAAATATCATGACCAAACAGGCAAGGAACGAAAAATGTTCAGTTTAGGCATGGCAAAAAGACTTGCAGAAGACTGGTCAAGCATATTGTTTACTGAAAGAGATGAAATTGCAACAGAAGCTAAGACGAAGGAACAAACAGAAGTAAATAACAAATATTTAAATGAACAGTTAAAAATATTAAAGGTATACAAAGATTTACCTGTTGCTATAGAAAAAGCTATGGCAATGGGGACCGCAGGTGCAGTAATAAGAGTAAAACATGCAAAAGTAGATAAACAAGGCAGACTGTTTGCAGATGATAGAACAAAGTTAGATGTTATTTATCTTGAAGCAAGCCAAATAGTACCATTAAAAGTAGAACATGGTGTAATAATAGATGCGGCATTTGTAAGTGAAAATACGGTACAAGATAAAAAAGAGTATTATGTAGAAATACATCAGCTAAAATACAATGAAGGACAAAAGAAAGAAATATATGAAATATCGAATAATTATCTAGATGAAAATGGAAATGAAATTGAAAAAGAAGGTATTGCAAAAACATACACAATTAATTCTAATATCCCGCTATTTAGCATATTAAAACCTGCAATAGCTAATCCGTTAGAAGTACAATATAATACAAATGGAATGGGATTTAGTATATATGGAACTGCAATAGATCAACTAATGGCATGTGATATTACATATAATAATTTTGTTATGGACTTTTATTTGGGAGGAAAGAAAGTATTTTATAATAAAAAAATAACGAGAACTAAAACAAGACAAATAAAAGATACAAATGGAAATATAAAAGAAGAAGAATACGAGGTATATCCTGACGATATTATGAAACAACAATGGACTGTATATGGAGATAGTGAAATAAGCAACATAAAAGACAATCCAGTTGTAACAGAATATAATCCAGAATTAAGAGTAGAAGAAGACAAAGCAGGAATACAATTTGCACTAAATATATTGAGCTTTAAAGGTGGGCTAGGAACTAAATACTATGAGTTTAATGGAAGTTCTGTAGTAACAGCAACTCAATATGTTGGAGACAGACAAGATCTAATTGAAAATGCAAATAAACATCGTAAAAGTGTAGATGAGTTTGTAAGTGGAATATGTAAAGCAATTCTTTTGTTGGGAAGAATGTTATTTAAAGAAAATGTTACAGAAGATTGCGCAGTTACAATTACAGACAAAGATGGCTTTATGGTAGACACAGAGACTGCAAAGCAAGAATTTAGACAAGATATAGCACAAGGAATAAGACAAGCTTGGGAATACAGAGTTAAATTCTTAGGAGAAACAGAAGAAATCGCAAGGGCAATGGTAGCAGATGAAGAAATAAAAGAAACAGAAGAATAGAGGTGTTTTGAATGTTAACACCGGAATATTTAGAGACTATAGAATTTAATAAAGTTGTAGAATTATACAATAAATTGAATATAGAAATTACAGCAGATATAATTCAAAGAATTGCAGGAATGAATGATATAACATCAACTACTAAAGATGAATTGAAAATATTAGTACAAACGAATGGTATAGAGGTATTTAATAAAGCATTAGAAAAGACATCGTTATTAACAACAGAAAGAAAAAAACAGTTAAAAAGACTTTTTGAGGATATGATACAAGAAGATATGCAAGACTATAAAGAATTATATGATTATCGAAATAAAACATTTAAATTAAGTGAAAGCCAATACAAGATTTTAAATCAAAACTTAAAATCAACAGATAAAACATTAAAAAATTTGACAAATACAATAGCATTTCAAAGTCAACAGATGTATGTTAATGCAGTAGACTTGGCATATATGCAAGTTGCAAGTGGGGCTCTTGACTATGCAACGGCAATTAAAAATGCAGTACAAAATTTAGCGGATGCCGGAATTACATTAAAAGACAGAGCAAGAAGGAAAGTTCAATTGGAAGTTGCTGTAAGAAGAAATGTAATGACAGGTATTCAGCAAACAGCTAATTCAGTAAACAGAGATATTGAAGAATATCTTGGTTGCGACGGATATGAAGTAACAGCACATCTAGGAGCTAGACCAACTCATGCTGAAGCACAAGGAAAACAATATGCGTTAAATGAAGAGGATTCGAAGAAATACAACATAGGACTATGGGCAGATGTAGAAGATTTGTGGAAAGAATATAATTGTAGACATACATATTTTGGAATAATATTAGGAGTATCAGAACCTAAATGTACGAATAAAGAATTAAAAGAATATAGAAATGCAACAGTAGAATTAAATGGAGAGAAGATACCGTATTATGAAGCTACTCAAAAGCAAAGACAACTTGAAAATGCAATAAGAAAAACAAAAAGAGCAATACAAACATTAGAAAAAGCAGGAGAAGACACTGAGGTTTCAAAGAGTAGATTGGCAACATTAAATAAAAGGCTTAATGATTTCTGTAAAGAAACAGGGTTAGAAAAAGATCATTCAAGAACAACTGTTGCAAAAACTCGAACAAATACACAGAGTAGATATAATGATATAACTAATCAATTTAATTTGACAAAGCAATATGAAGTAAAAGAAAAACAATATTATAAAGCTGAAGATGGTACTAAATACAATGCTGATGGAAAACATGTTATATTGAGCCCAACAACAAGAGAAAAAGAAGTAGCTGAAATACTTGGAAAAGTTTATGGCGGACAAGTTAATATAATACCAAGAGTAAATGAGCCATCAAACATAAAAACACCAGATTACATTATTAACAATGAAAGATTTGATTTAAAAGAAATTACCGGCAGTGGAAAATATGTAATAGAAGGTAATATACGAAAAAAGAAAAATCAAGCTAATAATTTTATAATAGATATAACAAATACCCAAATGGATATTAAAGAAATAGAAAGGCAAATAGTAAGTATTTACATTTCAAAGAGATATTTATGGGTTGATAAGATATTTATTGTGAAAGAAGATTCAATAATAAAAATATATAAAAGAAAATAGTTGAAGGTCAACTGCGAACCAAATATATGGGGTTCTCAACTGACCTTCAATAATAATATTATTAACTTAATTATACTATAAATGAGGCTAATATTCAATAGTTTATGCAAAAATAATACAATTATTCTAGTTATTAATATTTTAATATATAGAAGCTGACGAGCTTCTTTTTTTATGGGTTTTGTTAATAGTTACCTTAAATAAATTAACAGGTGGGCATACATCGTCAAAAATAGCGAATATTATCAAATTCAAGGGAAGA
>ERZ773252.3155-NODE-3155-length-13070-cov-5.317941_pt1 | contig 13070 bp, 12 predicted proteins | sample MGYA00580517_ERZ773252 | MGnify/ENA primary metagenome ERZ773252 (study PRJEB29015, sample SAMEA2737766) | human gut metagenome | biome: human gut; feature: human-associated habitat; material: faeces | place: China | collected 2012 ... | reverse complement strand
CCGGCAGATGGCGGAGTATATCAAGCAGGTGGACGCGGTGTGCGAGGTGGTAGACGCACGCATTCCGCAGGTCTCGCGCAACCCGGACATGGACGAAATCGCGGCAGGCCGTCCGCGCATGATGATCCTGAACCGCATCGACCTGGCCGACCCGAACAAGACGGCGGTCTGGGCGAAGCATTTCCGCGATCAGGGCATGGCGGTCATCCAGACCGACAGCCGTGCAGGCACAGGCACGCAGGCGTTCTCGAATGCGGTGCGCACGCTGCTCGCGGACAAGATCGAGCAATGGAATGAAAAGGGCCTGGTCGGTAAGGCCGTCCGCGTGATGGTCGTCGGCATCCCGAACGTCGGCAAGTCCACGTTCATCAACCGCATTCTGGGTCGAAAGTCCGCGAAGGCGGCCGATCGCCCGGGCGTGACGCGCGGCAGCCAGTGGTTCCGCGTCGACAGCGGCATCGACCTGCTCGACACGCCGGGCATTCTGTGGCCCAAGTTCGACGACGAGCGCGTCGGCATTCTGCTCGCCTGCACGGGCGCGATCAAGGACGATATTCTGGATGTCGAGACGCTCGGCTGCAAGCTGATGGAGCTGCTCAGCGTACAGGCGCCGCAGACCATCGTCGACCGCTACAGCGTCTCCATTCCCGAGGAGGAATGCGATTTTCTCGGCTACGAGCTGCTCCAGCAGGCCGGAAAGCGGCGCGGCTTCCTGCTGCGCGGCGGCGAGATCGACACCGAGCGCATGGCGCGCATCCTGCTCGACGAGTTCCGCGGCGGCGTGCTCGGCCGCATCACGCTCGAGATGCCCGCGGCGGAAGAGCAAGGAGCGGACGCATGACCTGGGAATATGAAGAAAGAGCATGGAAAAACGGCTTTGAGGCGGTCTGCGGCGTGGATGAAGCGGGACGCGGTCCGGTCGCGGGGCCGGTGTGTGCGGCGGCGGTCATCCTGCCGGGCGGCATCGTCATCGAGGGTCTGAACGACTCGAAAAAGCTCAGCGAGAAAAAGCGGGAAAAGCTGTTTGACGAGATCACGGAAAACGCGCTCGCGTGGTCGGTCTCGCTCGTGGATGAGCGCGTGATCGACGAGATCAACATTTTACAGGCGACCTTCCGCGCAATGCGGCAGGCGGTAGACGGTCTGACCAGACCTGCGGATTTCGTCTATGTGGACGGCAACCGCTCGCAGGGGCTCGACCTTCCGCACGAGTGCGTGGTGTCGGGCGACGCGAAGATCCCGTCCGTCGCGGCGGCGTCCATCATCGCGAAGGTCACCCGTGACCGGCTGATGCGGCAGTTCGCGGAGCAGTACCCGCAGTACGGCTTTGAAAAGCACAAGGGCTACGAGACCAAGGCGCACGATGAGGCGCTTCTCGCGCACGGCCCGTGTCCCATCCACCGCATGAGCTTTTTGAAGAAATTCTACGAAAAACATCCCGAAGCGCCGCGATGAAGGGCGCGTGGGGTGAAAAAGCGGCAGCGGAATGGCTCGTCTCGCGCGGCTGGCATATACTGGAGCGGAATTACCGCACCCGTTTCGGAGAACTCGACATCATCGCGGAAAACGAGCGGTTTCTCGTCTTTTTCGAGGTGAAAACGCGCCGGAACGCCCGGTTTGCGGCGGCCTGTGAGGCGGTGACGCCGGCGAAGCAGGCGCGCCTCATTGCGGCGGCGGAGGCGTGGCTTCAGAGCAGTCCGGCCGAAAAGCAGCCGCGGTTTGATGTGATCGAGGTCTACGGAGAGGAAGGCGCGGCCGCGCCGCGCATCCGCCAGATCGAAAATGCGTTTGGAGGGTAAGAATGAAACTGTTTGATCTTCACTGCGATACCCTGTATGAATGCTGCGAGACAGGAAAGCACCTGCGCGAGAACGATCTGCATGTCAACCGCGCCGCAGCGCAGAGATACGAGCATTATGTGCAGTTTTTCGCGCTGTTCTGCGGTGCATATCCGCCGGAGTCGCAGAAAAAGAAACGCTCCTGCCTGCTCGACACGCCGAAGGACGAGCGCCTCGCGCGCATGCTGCAAACCGCGCAGACGGAATTTGCGGCGAACGCGGACTGGCTGACGCTGTGCCGCAGCGGCGAGGAGCTGACCCGCGCCGCAGAAAGCGGCAAAGCGGCGGCGTTCCTCTCCATCGAGGGTGCGGAGCTGCTGCCCGAGCGGGAGGGCGCGCTCGATGAAGCATATGACGCTGGCGTTCGTCTGGTGACGCTGACATGGAACTACCGCAGCCGTTTCGGCTGCCCGTCCGCCATCGACCAGAACGAGGGCCTGACTGACGGGGGACGGCAGCTTGTGCGCGCGCTCGACGCAAGGCGCATGCTCATCGACGTCTCGCATCTGTCCGATCGGGGGTTATGGGATGTTTGCGAGGAGACGGCGCGGCCGTTTGTTGCGACCCACAGCGACAGCCGGGCGCTCTGCCGCAACTCGCGCAACCTCACCGACGAGCAGTTCGCCGAGATCGCGCAGCGAGGGGGCCTTGTCGGCATCAACCTGTATACGCCCTTTCTCGTGCGGCAGAGCGACTCGGTGCTCGACGATGCGATCGATCATATCGAGCGCTTTATCGGCATGTACGGCGAGAAGATCGTCGCACTCGGCTGCGATTTCGACGGCTGCGACCAGCTGCCTGTCGGCATCGAGGGCCTCGGCGATATGTACCGTCTCGCAGACCGCATGCTCGCCCTCGGATACCGGGAGGAGACCGTTCGCGGCCTGTTCTATGACAACGCTTTCGCGTTTATACAGAAAATGCTGTGATAATCGACTGCATTTTTTCGCATTTCGCTATTGCCGAACCATACCGGTTTGCTATACAATAATAAGGTATGGATTTTCCATGCGGCGATCAACAACACGTAGTATACAATACCACTGCGGAGGTTATGATAAATGGATTATGTAAGCACAAGAAACAGAGAACGCAAGGTTTCCGCGGCTTATGCCATCGCCAACGGCATCGCGCCGGACGGCGGTCTCTACTGCCCGACCTCGTTCCCTGCACTCACCGAGGCAGACTGGAAAACGCTTGCGGAGAGCGACTACAAGGGACGCTCTGCGCTCATCCTCGGCAAGTTCCTGACCGATTTCTCGGCAGAGGAGCTCGCGGACTTCGCAGCGAAGGCTTACGCTGACGAGAAGTTCGGCGGCGCGGACACCGCTCCGGTCGTGAAGCTCTCCGAGGGCAAGAACTTGCTCGAGCTGTGGCACGGCCCGACCTGCGCATTCAAGGATATGGCGCTCCAGATGCTGCCGCATCTGCTGACCGCGTCCCTGCGCAAGACCGGCGAGACGCGCACCGCGTGCATCCTCGTGGCGACCTCGGGCGACACCGGCAAGGCAGCGCTCGACGGCTTCCACGATGTCCCGGGCACCAAGATCATGGTCTACTACCCGGTAGACGGCGTTTCCCCGATGCAGAAGCTCCAGATGGCGACGCAGGAGGGCGCGAACGTCGAGGTTATCGCCATTCACGGCAACTTCGACGACGCACAGAGCGCAGTAAAGCGCATCTTCACCGACGATGAGACCCGTGCACAGCTCGACAGGGACGGCATGATGCTGTCCTCCGCGAACTCCATCAACTGGGGCCGTCTCGCGCCGCAGATCGCGTATTATGTCTCCGCATACTGCGACATGGTCAAGGCCGGCACGATCCGCCAGGGCGACAGGATCAATGTCTGCGTCCCGACCGGCAACTTCGGCAACATCCTCGCCGCTTACATCGCAAAGCAGATGGGCCTGCCGGTGAACAAGTTCATCTGCGCGTCCAACCGCAACAATGTGCTGACCGACTTCTTCAAGAAGGACGGCGAGTACAACCGCAACCGCGATTTCTATACCACGACCTCCCCCTCGATGGATATCCTGATCTCGTCCAACCTCGAGCGCCTGCTGTTCTTCGCGTCTGACTTTGACGACAGGATGGTAGCCGAGCTCATGGCGAAGCTGAACGGCGAGGGCAGCTACAAGGTTGCCTCGGACGTATTCGCGAAGATCGCGGCCGACTTTGATGCCGGCTGCTGCGACGACGAGCACGCAGCGGAAACCATCCACAGGCTGTGGACAGAGGAGAAGTACCTGTGCGATACGCATACCGCCGTTGCGGTCCGCGTATACGAGGATTACCGCGCGCGCACGGGCGACGAGACTCCGACCGTGATCGCCTCCACCGCATCTCCGTTCAAGTTCTGCCGCGCCGTCATCGAGGCGCTCGGCGGCACGCTTGAAAAGGACGACGTGACCCAGCTCGATGTTCTGACCGGTCTGACGGGCGTACCGGCGCCCGCGCCGCTCGCAGCCCTCGCAGGTAAAACGCCGCGCTTTGACCGCGTGGTGGACAAGGCGGACATTCTCTCGACTGTCGCCCTGCTCAAGGATCTGTAATGGCGCTTTACACGCTGGCCGACCTGCATCTTGCCACCGATGTCGCCAAGCCGATGGATATCTTCGGCGGCCGGTGGGAAGGGCATACGGACAAGATCATCAGGCATTGGCGCGAGCTGATCGCGCCGGAGGATACGGTGGTACTGGGCGGCGATATTTCGTGGGGCATCAGCCTCGCGGAGGCAAAGGGCGATTTTGCCCTCATCGACTCCCTGCCGGGCAGAAAGATCATTCTGAAGGGAAACCACGACCTGTGGTGGGAGACGGCCTCTAAAATGCACCGCTTTCTGGACGAGAACGGGTTTTCGAGCATTGATTTCCTGCACAACAACTGCTTCTTTTACGGAAAAACGGCGCTGTGCGGCACGCGCGGCTGGCCGTTCGAGGAGGATTTTTCCGACCCGCACAACGAGAAGATCTTCAGGCGCGAGCTGCTGCGGCTGGAGGCATCCTTGAAGCTCGGCGCGGCAAAGGCGCCGGAGGAGATTATTTGCTTCCTGCACTATCCGCCGCTGTACTCGACCTACCGCTGCGAGGCTATCGTCGAACTGCTCAAAAAATACGGCGTAAAGCGCTGCGTTTATGGGCATCTGCACGGAAACAGCCTTAGATATGCGGTCACAGGCGAGGCCGAGGGCATCGAGTGGAAGCTCGTTTCGGGTGATTTTGTAGATTTTACCCCGGTTTTTCTGAAAAAATAGAAAAAACTATGGAAATCATGAGAAAAATCTGATAGAATGATTTAGATACAATCGAAAGTATTTAGTAAGGAGATTGGCAACATGGAACTGAAAAACACTGAAAAGCTCGAGCACAGCGTCGTAGCTCTCACGATCGAGATCACCAAGGCTGAGTTCGAGGCGGCAAAGGACAAGGCATTCAAGAAGAGCGGCAAGAACATCACCGTTCCGGGCTTCCGCAAGGGCAAGGCTCCGCGCAAGATGATCGAGAAGCTGTACGGCGAAGGCGTATTCTTCGAGGAAGCTTTCAATATTCTGTATCCGCAGGCTATGGATATGGCTGTCGAGAAGTCCGGCATCAAGATGGTCGGCCGTGCAGACGTAGATCTGGGCGAACCGGCAGAAGAGGGCGGCCTGACCATCATCGCCAAGGTACCGGTTGAGCCGGAAGTTGAGCTCGGCGAGTACAAGGGCATCGAGGCGGAGAAGGAGACCGTAAAGGTACTTCAGGCTGACGTAAAGGCTGAGCTGAACCGCATGGCACAGCGCTTTGCACGCACCGAGACCGTTGAGCGTAAGGCAAAGAAGAACGATACCGTTGACATCGACTTCGAGGGCTTTGTAGACGGCGTTGCATTCGAGGGCGGCAAGGCTGAGCATCATGAGCTGACTCTGGGCTCCGGCGCATTCATCCCGGGCTTCGAGGATCAGCTGATCGGCTGCAAGGCAGGCGACGAGAAGGACGTAGTCGTAACCTTCCCGAAGGAGTACCACGCTGAGGAGCTGGCCGGCAAGGAAGCTACCTTCAAGTGCAAGGTACACAAGGTAGAGGAGACCATCCTCCCGACCCTCGACGACGAGTTCGCAAAGGACGTTTCCGACACCTGCGAGACCCTCGACGACCTCAAGAAGGAGATCACCGAGCGCCTGAAGAGCGAGCGCCAGGAAGCTGCTGACGCTGCATTTGAGGAGAAGCTGCTCGACGCTGTCATCGCGGGCATGAAGGCTGATATTCCGGAGGCTATGATCGACTCTCAGGTCGACACCATCGTTCAGGACTTCGGCTACCGTCTCCAGATGCAGGGCATGGGCCTCGAGCAGTACCTCAAGATGACGAACACCGAGATGGGCGCATTCCGTGCAATGTTCAAGGATCAGGCTGAGCGTCAGGTCAAGACCCGTCTGGCACTCCAGAAGGTCGCAGACCAGGAGAACATCACGGTTTCCGAGCAGGAGATCGCTGACGAGTACGCGAAGATGGCTGAGCAGTACAAGATGGACGTTGAGAAGATCAAGACCATCGTTGCAGAGTCCGCTCTGTCCGGCGACCTGCGCATCTCCAACGCTCTTGAGTTCATCAAGAAGAACGCCAAGGTCAAGAAGGCTTCCAAGAAGAAGGCTGAGGAGACCGAGGAGACTGAGGAGACCGCTGAGTAAGCATCTCTCCATATGATATCACATGGAACCGGCCGTATGGCCGGTTCCATCAGCGTATCAGCGAACAAATTTTCTCCGCAATGCGACACGCATCGCGGAAATCCGAGTACAAACACCGACTCTTTTTCGAAAGGAGTTTTTCCAATGAGCTTAGTCCCAATGGTAATCGAGCAGACCGGCCGCGGCGAGCGTTCGTTCGACATCTACTCCCGTCTGCTGAATGACCGCATCATTATGCTGTGCGAGGAGGTCAACGACACCACCGCATCGCTCGTTGTTGCGCAGCTTCTGTATCTGGAGGCGCAGGACCCGGACAAGGACATTTCTCTGTATATCAACAGCCCCGGCGGCTCTGTCACCGCAGGCATGGCGATCTACGACACCATGAACTATATCAAGTGCGACGTTTCGACCATCTGCATCGGCATGGCAGCGTCCATGGGTGCGTTTCTGCTGTCCTCCGGCGCAAAGGGCAAGCGCTATGCGCTGCCGAACGCTGAGATCATGATCCATCAGCCGTCCGCCGGCACGCAGGGTCAGATCACGGACATGGCGCTTCACCTCAAGCGTCTCGAGATCATCAAGGAGCGCATGACGCGCATCCTGGCCGAGAACACCGGCAAGCCGTTCGAGACCGTTCACGCCGACTGCGAGCGCGATAACTTCATGACCGCGCAGGAGGCTGTCGAGTACGGGCTGATCGACAAGGTTTTCGATAAGCATTGATGAAATTCTGCTGAACAGAGGTGCAGTATGCCGAATTATAAAGATGAAAAGTCGCTGAAGTGCTCCTTCTGCGGCAAACCCCAGAACCGGGTACGCAAGCTGATCGCGGGTCCGGGCGTGTATATCTGCGATGAGTGCATTGGCGTTTGCACCAGCATTCTGGAGGATGAACTGGACTTCATGCCCGAGCAGCACTGCGGTCAGATGGCTGCGGCACGGCCGGAGCATCTGCCGACGCCGCAGGAGCTGAAAGACGTGCTCGATCAGTACGTGATCGGCCAGGATCGCGCCAAGATCGCGCTCTCCGTTGCCGTTTACAACCATTACAAGCGTATCTACCATCCCGAGACCGAGGTGGAGCTTCAGAAGTCGAATATTCTGATGCTCGGCCCGTCCGGCTCGGGCAAGACACTGCTTGCGCAGACGCTCGCCAAGACGCTTCAGGTCCCGTTCGCCATCGCGGACGCGACGACGCTGACCGAGGCCGGCTATGTCGGCGAGGATGTCGAGAACATCCTGCTCCGTCTGATCCAGGCGGCGGACTTCGACATCGAGCTGGCCGAGCACGGCATCATCTATGTCGATGAGATCGACAAGATCGCGCGCAAGAGCGAAAATCCGTCCATCACCCGCGATGTCTCGGGCGAGGGCGTTCAGCAGGCGCTGCTCAAGATGCTCGAGGGCACGACGGCCAACGTTCCGCCGCAGGGCGGCCGCAAGCATCCGCATCAGGAGTTTATCCAGATCGACACGACCAATATCCTGTTTATCTGCGGCGGCGCCTTCGACGGTATCGAAGGCATCATCCAGAAGCGCACGGGCAAGCAGGGCATGGGCTTCGGCTCGGAGATCAAGGGCAAGGAAGAGGAGCAGACCGACCGTCTGCTCGCGCAGATCGAGCCGCATGATCTGATGAAGTACGGCCTTATCCCTGAGCTGATCGGCCGTCTGCCGGCTATCGTCTCGCTCGATACGCTCGACAGAGATGCGCTCGTGCGCATTCTGCAGGAGCCGAAGAACGCGCTCGTCAAGCAGTATCAGACCATGTTCGAGATGGACAACGTCAAGCTGAACTTCGAGCCGGAGGCGCTCGTCAAGGTAGCGGAGACGGCGCTCGAGCGCAAGACCGGCGCACGCGGTCTGCGCGGCGTACTGGAAAACGTGATGACCGACATCATGTTCAGCATTCCGTCCGACAAGACGGTTTCCTCGGTCACCATCACCCCGGAGGTCGTCATGGGCACGGGCGAGCCGGTGATCGAGCACGACGCGATGCCGGTGGACCCCGAGCCGCCGAAGAAGCGCACGCGCAAGACAACCAAAAGTGCATAATAAGACCATCACAGCATACGCGGACAGGATGTTTTTTCCTGTCCGCGCTTTTTATGGTGACGGCCTTTATTCGTGAACAAAGTGTAAAAAAGTGAAAAACAGAGGGATTTTGCCGGTTTGTGATAAAAAGACAGAGGAAAACCGCTTTACAAATGCGCGCAAAAATACTATACTGTCTTTATATACGAATTTTCCCTGCAAGGAGATACACTATGACAGAACAGCTTGGAACGACTGTAAGCCGCCTGCCGGTGCTTCCGCTGCGCGGCCTCGTTGCGTTCCCGAATATGATAATCCACTTCGATGTGGGCCGTCTGCTTTCCATCCGCGCGCTGGAAGCGGCGATGAAGAACGGTCAGACGCTCTTTCTGACCGCACAGCGCGACCTCAAGACGGATAATCCGTCCCCGAGCGATCTCTACCAGATCGGCACCATCTGTCAGGTCAAGCAGATCCTGCGCCTGCCGGGCGACAACATCCGTGTGCTCGTCGAGGGCAAGCAGCGCGCGCTCGTGCATCAGTTCTTCGCGGCACAGGACGACAAGACTTGCATCTATGCTGAGGTCGAGCAGCTCGAGGACTATGTTTACGGTGTGACCGAACGCCGTGCGCAGGCGCTTGTCCGCACGGCGCAGGAGCGCTTTGCGGAGTACGCTGACAATGCGCAGCGCATCTCGCCCGATGTGGAGCTGACGGTTGCCGAGGGCGGCGACGCAGGCTTCCTCGCGGATTACATCGCGCAGAACATCAGTATCGAGGTCGCGGCCAAGCAGGACATCCTTGAGGAGCTCAGCATCACGCGCCGTCTGACCATGGTCATCCGCCTGCTCGGCGAGGAGACCGAGGTGCTGAGGCTCGAAAACGAGATCCAGGACGAAGTTAAGTCCCAGATGGATAAAAATCAGCGCGAATACTACCTGCGCGAGCAGATCAAGGTCATCCAGACCGAGCTGGGCGAGCAGGATGCAGCGGCGGAGGCTGAGACCTACCGTCAGCGCATCCTCGACCTCAAGCTGCCGCAGGAATGCGAGGAAAAGCTCATCCGCGAGGTGGACCGCTTCGCCAAGCTCGGCGGCTCGAACGCGGAGCAGGGCGTCGTGCGCACTTATCTCGATACCGTGCTCGATCTGCCGTGGCGCAGCAGGAGCGAGGAGCGCCTCGATCTCGAGGAGGCGCAGCGCATCCTCGACCGTGACCACTACGGCATGAAAAAGGTCAAGGAGCGCATCATGGAGTTCCTGGCGGTCCGCATGCTCGCGCCCAACCTCAAGGGACAGGTGCTCTGTCTCGCAGGCCCTCCGGGCGTGGGCAAGACCTCTATCGCGAAATCCATCGCGGAGGCGATGGGCCGCAGCTATGCCCGCATGAGTCTGGGCGGCGTGCGGGATGAGGCCGACATCCGCGGCCACAGAAAGACCTACATCGGCGCAATGCCCGGCCGCATCATGGACGCGCTGCGCCGCGCCGGTACATCCAATCCGCTCATCCTGCTCGACGAGATCGACAAGATGGGCAGTGATTTCCGCGGAGACCCGGCCTCCGCGATGCTCGAGGTGCTCGACACCGAACAGAACGTCGCGTTCCGCGACCACTATATCGAGCTGCCGTTTGACCTGTCCGATGTCGTGTTCCTCACGACGGCGAACGATCTTTCGGCCGTTCCGCGTCCGCTGCTCGACCGCATGGAGGTCATCGAGCTGCCGAGCTACACCGAGGAGGAGAAGCGCCGGATCGCGCTGAATCACCTGCTGCCGCGCCAGATGGACAAGCATGGTCTGGGGAAGGGTCAGCTGGTTATTTCCGAAGAAATGCTCGCGAAGGTCATCACGGGCTACACCCGCGAGGCCGGTGTGCGCCGTCTGGAGCGCGTGCTCGCCAAGCTGTGCCGCAAGGCGGCGCGGCATATCGCGGACGGAGGCCGCAGACTGACGGTCTCGAACAGGAATATTGAGGAGCTGCTCGGCGTTGCGCCGTTCAAAAAGGATGTCGTGTCCGCGAAGGATGAGGTCGGCATCGTAAACGGCCTTGCATGGACGAGCGTCGGCGGTGAAATGCTTGAGGTAGAAGTGGCGGTCGTGCCCGGAACAGGCAAGATCGAGGTCACGGGCAACCTCGGCACGGTCATGCAGGAGAGTGCAAAGGCGGCAGTCACGTTCGTGCGCTCGCGCGCGGAGCAGCTGAGCATCGATCCGATGTTCTACAAGAACAACGACCTGCACATCCATTTCCCTGAAGCGGCTATCCCGAAGGACGGCCCGTCGGCCGGCGTGACCATTACGACGGCGATCATTTCCGCGCTGACCGAGGCGCCGGTGCGTCATGACGTCGCTATGACGGGCGAGGTAACGCTGCGCGGCCGCGTGCTGCCGATCGGCGGTCTGCGCGAGAAGACCATGGCGGCCTACCGCGCAGGCATCAAGACCATCGTCATCCCGAAGGACAACGAGAGCGATCTGCAGGATATTGAGCCTGTGGTACGCGAAAACGTCGCGTTCGTCGTCGCGGAGCATATGGACACGGTCATGGAGACGGCGATCGACTTCTCGCGCCGTCCCGGCAAAAAAAAGAAAACATCGCGTCGCATGCCTCCCAAGGCTGACGCTGAGACAACGGCGGTGGTACAATGAGCAACGAAAAAAAGGCACCCAATCTTCATAATGTGGAATTCCTGCGTTCGGCGGTCAAGGAGAGCGATTTTCCGTTTGACAGCCTGCCGCAGATCGTTTTCGCCGGCAAATCCAATGTCGGCAAAAGTTCGGTCATCAACAAGCTGCTGAACCGCAAGAATTTTGCGCGTGTCAGTGCGCAGCCGGGCAAGACTATCCACATCAACTACTTTACCATTGACAAGCAGCTGTACTTTGTCGACCTGCCGGGCTACGGCTATGCGCGCGTCTCCAAGGCAGAGCAGCAGCGCTGGGGCGCGCTGATGGAGACCTATTTTGCGATGGGTCTGCTGACGCTCGGCATCCAGATCGTTGATATCCGTCATAAGCCGACACGCGATGACATGACGATGGCGGAGTGGTTCCGCGCATCACGCAGGCCGTGGGTGATTATCGCCAACAAGCTCGACAAGATCAAAAAGAGCCAGCTTGAAGGCAATATTGCAGAGATCCGTCAGACGCTGCTCCTGCCCGAAGAGGTTCCTGTCATCCCGTTCTCGGCGGAGAAGGGCATGGGCCGTGAGGAAGTCCTGTCGATCATCTTTGATCACGTCGCGCGAAAGGAAGAGTAACATGAATTTTCTGCGCCGATTTATGGCAGGCCGGTACGGCAGCGATCAGCTGAACAACGCGCTGCTGCTGCTCGCGATCGTTCTCATGGTGATCGAATGGGTGATGAAGTGGAACTGGATGAGCATGTTCATTCTCGCGCTGTTTATCCTGTGCTACTTCCGCATGTTCTCGTGCAACATTCAGGCGCGCTACGCCGAGAATCAGAAATTTCTCCAGAAGTGGGAGCCGGTCTCGCGCCGCCTGCATAATGCTGTGCTGCGCTTCCGGGATCGGAAAACGCATCGCTACTTCAAATGTCCGAACTGTCATAAGCGCCTGCGCGTCCCGAAGGGCCGCGGCAAGATCACGATCACCTGCCCGCACTGCCGAACACAGTTTGTCCGGAAAAGCTGAAAAACCGTTGATTGCGCAGATACAAGACGGTTTCTTGATTTTTGACGCGAAATATAGAAATGTCGGACGTTATTCTGCGTAAAATCTATGGAATATTACCAGTTAGCTCTTGCAATTTCTGCAAAATGCCGTATAATAAGGGTAACATAATATTCAGGGGGCGAGTCCGATGGCCATAGACCAGTTAACAGCAAAGATTTACAATAAGCTCAGCAAAGCCAACCTCGCAGGTGCAGAAGGCAAGGTTGCCGTTCAGTTCAATCTTACCGGCAAGGTAACGGGCGTTTTCTATATCGAAATCCTCGATGGCGTTCCGTCTGTAATGCCGTATGAGTACATCGATCATGATGCAATCGTGTCCGGTTCGCTGACCAACATCGAGAAAATTTTCAGCGGCAAGCTGATTCCGCAGGTTGCAGTCGCAGAGGGCAAGATTAAGATCGAGGGCAACTTCGACAAGGTTATGCTTCTGGCCGAACTGATGAAGTAAAGCAGATAAAACAGGATAATGAAAAAAGGCTCGCCGCAACGTCCGGCGAGTCTTTTGTATCAAAAGATACGGAAAGAGGGTAAAATATGAAGAAAACAAAAAGAAATCGGAACGGAAAAAGGATTGCTGTTGATATTGTTGCGTGTGCATTGTCTGCGGTGAGTGTGGCTTTTTCCATTGCGGCCTTCGTGATCAGCCTGGTTAGGAAAAATTCCGACTGAATTTTAGAAAATAATGCTTGACTTTATGCCTCTCACTGTGGTATTCTATTAAAGCTGTCGCTGAGAGGCGCGGCGGTCGAGCGGAAAAGCGGCTTGAAAAGAACGCTGAGTAGCAAGAGTAAAATTAACACAAATTGATAGAAGATTTTTAGGCATTGT
>ERZ773252.3143-NODE-3143-length-13114-cov-4.432116_pt1 | contig 13114 bp, 8 predicted proteins | sample MGYA00580517_ERZ773252 | MGnify/ENA primary metagenome ERZ773252 (study PRJEB29015, sample SAMEA2737766) | human gut metagenome | biome: human gut; feature: human-associated habitat; material: faeces | place: China | collected 2012 ... | reverse complement strand
AACACTATTTGTTATATCTGCACAATTTAATCAAGATTTATGACAGTTTCGCAAACACCCAATATTAAAAAAGATAAAAGGAGAAAAGTATGAGGTACAACAGAAGATTAAAAAAATATTGTAAGAGACTGACAGCGGCAGTTTTAATAGCAGGAATGACGATTACAGGAAGTTATTATGGTGATCTTTCAACATATGCCAAAACTGGTAAACAAAAAGTTGCTTTAAATGCAATATCAAAAAAGATTCAAAAGGGAAAGACTTTTACATTGAAAGTCAAAAATGTTCCCAAAAATATCAAATCAAAGAAGATTAAATTTACGAGCAGCAAAAAGAGTGTTGTTTCAGTTACGGCAAAGGGCAAGGTAAAAGGAAATAAGGTTGGAAAAGCCGTTATCTGGTGTAAGGTTTCCTATAAGGAAAAAAAGAAGATTAAAGGAAAGACAAAGTGGAAATCCTTTAGCAAAACATTAAAATGTAATGTAAGAGTTGTGGCAAAGAAGGTAACACCGACAAATACGCCAAAGGTGAGTGAAAATCCGATGGTGACAGCTAAGCCAACAGCGACAGCGGGTCAGACCACGACAGCTAAGCCGACGGCAACAGCAGGTCAGAATACAACGGCTAAGCCGACAGCGGCAGCGAGCCAGATACCTGTGGCTGCTCCAACGGCGGCAGTAAGCCCGACACCGACAGTTCCCCCGATAGCAACATCAAGTCTGACACCGACAGAAACGGCAAGCCCGACACCGACAGCCACTCCGACAAGAAGACCTGCTACGGAGACAGCTTCCGAGGCATATCAGATGGTTCACGACCTCGGACTTGGCATAAATCTCGGAAACACAATGGAGAGTGTGTCACGTTATAAACTTGGCAGTGTTAATGCCTATGAAACTTGCTGGGGAGCACCGACCACGACTAAGGCAATGATTGACGGTATGAAAAATGCAGGTTTTAAGACGATAAGAATACCTGTGGCATGGTCAAATATGGTTTCAGATGATGGAAATTATACGATAAGTGATGGTTATTTTAACAGAGTTGAAGAAATCATGGGTTATGCCCTCGACAATGATATGTATGTTATAGTAAATATCCACTATGACGGTGGATGGTGGGGACAGTTTGGTGCGTGCAAAAAGGACTCTGCCGGAAATACAGTTGCCGATGAGACAAGGCGTGCCGTTGCATGGAAACGATATGAGAGTTATTGGAAACAGATTTCTGAAAGATTTAAAAAATATTCAGGTCATGTCATTTTTGAGAGTGCAAACGAGGAACTTGGTACAAGATTAAATGATGCACTTAACTCAAACGGTTACGGATTTACAGAAGGCATGAGCAGCGATGATATTATTTCGGGAAATCTGACAGACGATGAAAAATACGCTCTTGTCAATCAGATAAATCAGAAATTTGTCGATATAGTGCGTGCATCAGGCGGAAATAATGCAAACAGATTTCTTCTTATAGCAGGATATGATACCGACATATCAAAAACCTGTGACACAAGATACAAGATGCCGACCGATACTATAGAAAGTCATCTTATGGTTTCAGTTCACTACTATTCACCATATGGTTACTGTGATATAGCAAAACCTTCAAAAGAAGGGTATATTGCATCGTGGGGAAGTGATGATGAGATAAGCACGCTTAAAAGTGACTTTAAGAAAATGAAGCTTAGATTTGTCGATAACGGTTATCCTGTGATTATAGGTGAATACAATGTCTGCGATACAGAAAATTCCGACGGAACATATACAAGAAAAACAGGCAGGGAAGTGTTTATAAGAAATGTATGCGAATATGCACTTGCAAATGGAATGTGTCCTGTTTTGTGGGATACGGGTATGGGTTACAACCGTTCACAGTGCAGAATGTCAAATGACATTGATAAGGAATTGTTTGAGGGACTTTATAAGAAAGCTGAGAGTGGAACAGCATATGTGCCTGATGAGACAAAAAATGAATATGTATGGACTGGAAATATAGGTGCATCAAGCTGGAATGCAGTGGCACCGGTTGCTACTGATGATGACTGGAATCTGCCTGTTAGTTCTGTTGGAGCTGCATATCAGATTAGTGGCATAGACTGGACAAAATTTACAAATCCGTATCTTGAGATAAAGATAAATTCGCTTACAGCGGGTAGCGGCGGTAGTGTGGACTACAAAGTGGCTAATAAAGTAAATGAAGATAATCAATACTATAAATATATAAATGCCTCTGATGCAAAGGCGAGCGGAACATTTAAGCTGAGTACAGGAGAAATGTTAAAGATTGATTTGTCAAAAGACGGGCTTTCGGGTTATGATAATATATATATTGGCATGGTTGATAAAGGTTCTAAAGCAGTAGCTTTTAATGCCAATGTTACTATTACAATAAAAGACAGCAGCAATTAAATAATTTATTGTGGCAAATGCAGATGGTAATGTGCATTTACATACAGATTATTATCTGGCGGATTGCCCTTAACCTGAGATTTTTAGGATATTTTTTGCGGCAGGCTGTCTGAAAATGAGGTGAAATAAATTTGAAGATGATATTACCTAAAAATGTTTCATATATTATTAGTAAACTTGAACAGGCAGGATTTGAAGCCTATGCGGTAGGCGGCTGTGTGAGGGACACTCTGCTTGACAGAAAACCGCAGGACTGGGATATTACGACCTCCGCAAAACCTTTACAGATAAAGGAGCTTTTTAAAAAGACTATCGACACGGGAATACAGCATGGCACGGTAACTGTCATGCTCGACCATGTCGGTTATGAGGTGACGACTTACAGGATAGACGGTGAATATGAGGATAACAGGCATCCTAAAAAAGTAGAGTTTACCGACAATCTCAAACTTGACCTTGAAAGACGCGATTTTACGATAAATGCCATGGCTTATAACGATAATAGAGGGCTTGTCGACGAATTTGGGGGTATTAAAGACCTCAAAGATGGTATAATAAGATGTGTTGGTGATGCGGGTCAGAGATTTGACGAGGACGCACTCAGGATGTTAAGGGCAGTGAGGTTTGCAGGACAGCTTGGTTTTGCCATCGAGGAAAAGACAAGAGAAGCTATCGTTGAGAGAGCAGACCATCTTAAAAATATAAGTGCCGAGAGGATAAGAGTTGAACTTACGAAACTGCTTGTTTCTAAAGAAGCAGGGCGGATAAGGGATGCCTATAAAACAGGCATGACAAAATATTTTCTGCCTGAACTTGATGCTGCGATGCAAACTGAACAGAAAAATCCGCATCATATCTACACGGTCGGAGAACACAGCATATGCGGTATAGAGCTTATGAACTGTTTCTTTGGGATTACTTCCGATAAAAAGATTTATGATAAGATACCTGAGAATGTACTTGAAACGGCAAAAAAACTTGCCGCTAAAATGGATAAAAAACAGCAGACGGTTTTGTGCATGACGATGCTTCTTCACGATATAGCAAAACCAGCAGTCATGACAGTCGATGAAAAAGGAATCGGTCACTTTATCGGTCATCCGGCACAGAGTGAGAAAATGGCAAAGAAGATAATGAGGAGACTTACTTTTGACAATGACTCCATATCAAAAGCGTGCAGGCTCATAAGATTTCATGATTACCGTATGGAAGATAAGAGCAGGGCTTTCAGGCGTGCCGTGTCAAAGATAGGTGCTGACATTATGGATATGCTTTTTCTTGTCGAGTATGCCGATGTTCTGGCACAGAGCGATATGCAGCGTGATGAAAAACTTGCAAAGATAGACGCAGGTGTTAAGAGATTTGAATATATTATGGCAAATGCACAGCCTTTGTCGATAAAAGACCTTGCGGTGACAGGTTCAGACCTTATAGCCGCCGGAGTAAAACCGGGACCAAAGATGGGAGAGATACTTAAGGCAATGCTTGACAAGGTACTTGACGAACCTGAACTGAACACGAAAGATGGTCTGTTAAACTATCTTAAATGTGAGAAGGGCAATAAAAATGTTGAGGAGAACGAAGATTTATAGTAAAATAACTGTAAATGTGTTTAGCACCTGTTACATTGTAAGGGATAATGATAACTTATGATGTGGCATAAGTATTAAGTTAGTTTCACTACTTCTATTTATTTTAGAGCAAAGATAAATAGTATTATAAATAAATTGCTCGGAAATGGGGATTATTATGGATTTAAATGTAAGGCTTGCGAAGATGACAAAAGCTATGAAGACACAGCTTTTTATCGACAATCTTACAACGATATTTAACCCACAGGCTCTTTTTAGTGATGGTACGGCACAGTATCGTATTCCGCCTGAACCAAAAGCAAATGAGAGTGTAAAGCTCAGATTCAGAACCGGCAGGGAAAATATTGACAGAGTGGTTCTTGTTGTGTGTACTGATACGCGCATCGAGATGAAGAAAGTATATAATGACAGACTGTTTGATTATTATGAGAGTACGGTCGAACTTTCTGACAAGATGATAGATTATTATTTTGAGGTGACGAGCGGAACGGTCACTGTCTATTACAACAGCGTAGGTGTGTGCAGCGGAGTTGAGCCGTATTATAATTTTACGATAACACCATCATTTCACACTCCTGACTGGGCAAAGGGTGCAATATTTTATCAGATATATGTTGACCGTTTTTATAACGGTGACAGGTCAAATGATGTTGAAAAAGATGAGTATGTCTATATAGGTGAGGGTACTGACAAGGTGACTGACTGGTTTAAGTATCCGGCAGCAATGGGTGTAAGGGAATTTTACGGCGGAGATATAGCAGGAGTATGGCAGAAACTTGATTATCTGCAGGAACTTGGTGTAGATGCGATATATTTTAATCCGATTTTTGTATCACCGTCAAACCACAAATATGATATTCAGGATTATGATTATATAGATCCTCATTTTGGAAAGATAGTTAAAGATGAGGGTGAAGTGCTTCACAGGGACGAAAATGGAAATCTCATGTGTGACGGTACTTACCCAAACAAATATGCAACAAAATATGTGTGCAGGGTTACAGACAAAGAAAACCTTGAGGCGAGCAACCTTTTTTTTGCTGAGTTTGTCGAAGAAGTTCACAAAAGGGGCATGAAAGTTATTCTCGATGGAGTTTTCAATCACTGTGGTTCTTTCAATAAATGGCTTGACAGAGAGTGCATTTATGAGGATGCCGAGGGTTATGAAAAAGGGGCTTATATATCCGCAGACAGTCCTTACAGGACTTTCTTCAGGTTTAATGAAGATATGTGGCCGTACAATTATCGCTATGATGGCTGGTGGGGACACGATACACTACCTAAGTTAAATTATGAAGATTCACCGCTTTTATTTGACTATATCATGCATATAGCGAGAAAATGGGTTTCACCGCCGTACAATGTTGACGGCTGGAGACTTGATGTGGCGGCAGATCTTGGTCAGTCACAGGAGTACAATCACTATTTCTGGAAAGAGTTTAGAAGAAATGTCAAGGAAGCAAATCCAGAAGCTATTGTTCTCGCAGAGCATTATGGTGATCCGACAAGCTGGCTTCAAGGCGACCAGTGGGATACCGTTATGAACTATGATGCGTTCATGGAACCTATTACATGGTTTTTGACAGGTGTAGAAAAGCACAGTGATGAGTACAGGGAAGATCTTCTTGGTAATGCTGATGCGTTTTTTGGTTCTATGCGAAATTATATGACAAGATTTAATACACAGTCGCTTCAGGTTGCCATGAATGAACTTTCAAATCACGATCATTCAAGATTTATGACGAGAACAAATCACAAAGTCGGAAGAACGGCAAGTGTAGGACCTCAGGCGGCAGATGAGGGCATAGATAAGGCTCTTTTCAGGCTTGGTGTCATGATACAGATGACATGGCCGGGAGCACCGACTATATATTATGGTGATGAGGCAGGACTTTGTGGATGGACTGACCCGGATAACAGAAGAACTTATCCGTGGGGCAGAGAGGACAATGAACTTATAGAGTTCCACAGACAGCTTATAAGGATACACAAGGATTATCAGGTGTTTAAGACAGGCTCGATAATGTTCTTAAAAGGTCAGTATAAACTTATAGGTTATGGACGATTTGATGAAAATGACAAGATAGTTGTTATGATAAACAGCAGCGATGAGGTACGTGAAGCTGACATACCGGTATGGCGAATGGGAATTATACAGGAGACACGAATGGCAAGACTGATGCTTAGTGACAGGGAAGGTTATTCAGATGAAGCAAAGGTATATCCGGTCGTAAATGGACTTATCCATGTTGAATGTCCTCCGATGTCGGGAATGATAATAAAAGATATAGAAAGCATGGGATAGATGAGGTATGGGAAAGATAAGAGACTGGATGCACGGCAGTGGAAGAAAAACCGTCATAGCAGTTGTGATAGTTATTGCGGCTGCAATAGTCATACATTATTTTGTGGTGGAAAGGCATGGCAAATGGGGACTTGAGAGTGCCTACAGTGCAGGTGTCAATGAAACGGTATCACCAAAGCCACAGAAAGATTATTATGTCGGCGGCAGCAGTATAGGCGGAGTTGACAAAAATACGAAAATATCTACGGGTGATACCATAAAAAAGACTGATGAGTAGAGAGTGTGCGGTAGTTTCTGACAATAATTATATTGTATTGCTGCCGCAAAATAGGACAGCAATAATTACACAGCAAAAAAGTTGTCCGTTATTTATATATTTTCATTGCTTTTATAATTATAATTATAATATAATGTGATGAAAGGGTTAAAAATATATAGCAATGTATGTCTACATACAAATTGCTTGATACAACAAGCACTGACAATAAGATTGGAGGTGTTTGCGGGGTTATAAAAATAACCCGGACGGAATAAAGTGCCGGATGTAAAAACGGCGGAACGGAGGAAAAAATGTACAGTTTAATTCCAGTGGTATGTGCACAGGATATCACAGCACTTGTTCGTGCACTGCCTGGTTCTGTAGCCCAGGGTCTTATCTGGGGAATTATGGCGATAGGAGTGTTTTTAACATTTAAAATACTTGATTTTGCCGATCTTACGGTTGATGGTACTATGGCAACCGGTGGTGTTGTTACGGTAATGCTTATATTGAAAGGATGGAATCCGGTTGCAGCAGTTGCAGTTGCATTTGTTGCGGGTATGCTTGCCGGACTTATAACGGGTATTTTACATACGGTACTCGGTATTCCGGATATTTTGGCAGGTATTCTTACACAGCTTTCATTATATTCGATAAATCTGAACATATCTGAAGGAAAAGCAAATCAGGCTGTAAATGTAGATATGTATAAACTCGTTGTTTCAGGCAGAGACAATCCTGCCGCGATAGTTACGGTCGTTATCATACTTTTGGTCGTTATCGCACTTATGTACTGGTTCTTTGGAACAGAGCTTGGTTTCACTATCAGGGCAACAGGATGCAATCCAAATATGTCAAGGGCACAGGGAATTAACACAAATGTTGCAAAGGTACTTGCACTTGTATTTTCAAATGGTCTTGTTGGATTTGCAGGCGGACTTCTCTCACAGTATCAGGGTAACTTCGATGTAAACATGGGCAGGGGTTCTATCGTTATCGGACTTGCTTCTGTTATCATCGGTGAGGTACTTGGAGAAGCTATATTCGGAAAGAAACTCAATTTCAGCGGAAGACTTGCATTTGTTGCAGTCGGAAGTATAATTTACTACATAGTTATACAGTTTGTATTGTGGCTCGGTCTTCCTACAATAGATATGAAGATGTTCTCAGCTATGGTAGTTGCGATATTCCTTGCGGTTCCTTACCTCAGGGGAAAGGCTAAAAATTCATACAGAAAAGCCGCAAAAGGAGGTGCCGGAAAATGTTAGAGTTAAACAATGTGTATAAAACATTTAATCTTGGTACTATAAACGAAAAGAAGGCATTAAATGGTGTCAATTTAAAACTTGAGGATGGAGATTTTGTTACCGTTATCGGTGGAAACGGAGCGGGAAAATCTACCACTCTAAATGCTGTTGCAGGTGTATGGCCTATAGATTCGGGAAGTATTATTATTGACGGAGTTGATATGACAGGTCTTTCAGAGCATAAGAGAGCACCTTATCTTGGCAGGGTATTCCAGGATCCGATGAACGGAACAGCGGCGACAATGGAAATTATAGAAAATCTTGCTCTTGCGGCAAGACGAGGACAGCACAGAGGTCTTAAGTGGGGCGTTACTAAGTCTGAGAAGAAAAAATACAGAGAAATGCTTGCAAAACTTGATCTTGGTCTTGAAGATAGAATGACATCAAAAGTCGGACTTCTTTCGGGCGGTCAGAGACAGGCACTTACACTTCTTATGGCAACGATTAAAAAGCCTAAGCTTCTTCTTTTAGATGAGCATACGGCGGCACTCGATCCAAAGACCGCAGCAAAAGTGCTGGAATTATCAGATAAGATTATCGCTGACAATCATCTTACTGCGATGATGGTAACACATAATATGAGAGATGCGATAATACACGGAAACCGCCTTATTATGATGAATGAAGGAAAGGTTATTCTTGATATAAAAGGCGAGGAGAAGAAAAAACTTACTGTCGAAGATCTTCTTCAGAAATTTGAGGAAGTGAGCGGTGAGGAGTTTTCAAATGACAAGGCGTTGTTAGGATAGGTTTTAACAGAGGGATGTCACAAAAAAGTGACACCCTCTTAATAATATATATAAAAGTTTTATATTTACATAATTAAAAACGGAAATGAGGGAAAAATGGGTCAGACTATTGCAAATGTATTTTATAAGCAAAGAGCAGACTTCTTAGAAGAACAGAAAGAAAGAGACAAAAGGCTTAAATTTCCGGATGATGTTGAAGAAATCAGAGATATTCAATATCTTAAAGATGGATTAAAAGCACACCATCTTGATGTCTACAAGTCTAAAATTATAACACCGGAGCAGGAGCATAGAAAGCTTCCAGTCATAATAAATGTACATGGAGGTGGACTTATTCTTGGAAATAAGGAGTTTAACAGATATTTTTGTGCCAAACTGTGTAAACTCGGATATATTGTATTCAGTGTGGAATACAGACTTGTGCCTGACTGTATGTTTTATGACCAGTGTGAAGATTTGTCAAGAGCATTAGATTTTATAAACGATAATCTTTCAAATTATAATGGAGATGCAGAAAGGATATTTGCAGCAGGAGACAGTGGCGGGGCGTGTCTGCTCACATACACTGCTGCGATGATGAAATGTGCCGGTATGGCAAAGGGGGCAAAAGTAAAACCGGCTCAAATAGACATAAAGGCAATGGGACTTATAAGTGGAATGTTTTATACAAATAAATTTGATAAATTAGGATTGTTTCTTCCGAAATATCTTTATGGAAAAGATTATAAAAAGAGTGCATTTGCTAAGTATGTAAATCCGGAAAATAAAGAGCTGCTTAAAGCCTTGCCGCCATGTTTTCTTGTATCAAGCAGAGATGACAATCTTAGAAAATATACACTCAACTTTTATAAAGCACTGAAACAGGTAAATACAAAAAGTGAATTGTTATATTTTAAGAAAGATAAAAAACTAACACACGCATTCAGTGTTTTTGAACCTGAACTGGCGGAAAGTCATGAAACGATGAAAAGAATGTCGGATTATTTTGCACGAATCATTGTATAGTTTGAGGATAAAATTGAAAACTAATTATTTGCTGTTCTTATAGAGTGAATAAAATTTAACATTGATTTTGCAATTATCCGAACAGTTATAATATACGGAGGTAAAGCTGTTATGGATTATAATGAAAATGAATTTAAAGAAAAAGCAAACAGAAAAGCAAGGCGTATTTGGTTTGTTTTTGCGATACTTCTTTCAGCAAATTATGGTTCGGATGTATCTAAAGGATTAAATACCGCATCATATTATTTTGTATTTCTGGCACTTTGCTGGATTCCGATAATAGCCGGCGAGATATTGCTTAGAAAAAAAGGCTGGGAAACGGATTTGTATAAATATGACCTTGTTGTCGGATATGGGATTTTTTATACTTTTGTCATAAGTACGACTGAGTCACCTATAGCATTTACATATGTATTGCCGGTGACAAGTCTTTTGGTATTGTATAAGAACCGTAAATTTATGATATATTGTGGAATTGTCAATTCTATAATAATCATTATAAGTTCTGTATATCATGTAATGTGTGGTTACAATTCGGCAGCAGATATGAAAAATTACCAGCTTGAATTTTCAGCTACAGTGCTTTGTTATATATGTTATGTCATGTCGATACATCATCTTAACGAATCAGATGGTGCAATGACAAACAGTATAAAGGCTGACCTTAAACGAGTTATAACTACTGTAGAGAAAGTTAAAAAGGCAAGTAACTCTATTATGAGCGGGGTTTCCGTTGTAAGAGAGATTTCAGTTGAAAATACACATAGTGCAGGTGTTGTTGCCGATGGAATGGTTACATTGACAGATAATAACACAAAGCTTGAAAATACAACCGATTCATCGGTGGAAATGACAACTGACATAAGTTCGCAGGTAGAACGCGTGGCAGAAATGATAGAGCAGATGGTCAGCCTGACAGCAGAGTCAACAGAACACGCAAAGACAAGTTCGACAGATCTTGAGAGTCTTGTGGAGACTACTCATGCTATGACAGATCTGGCATCTGATATGGGACAGATTCTTGAAAATTTCAGGGAAGAGTTTGAAAGAGTTAAGGCTGAAACAGGCAAAATTGAAGAAATAACTGAACAAACAACATTGCTTGCCTTAAACGCTTCTATAGAAGCAGCAAGAGCAGGTGAAGCAGGAAGAGGTTTTGGAGTAGTTGCACAGCAGATAAGTTCATTAAGTACAGAAACACAGTCATCATCAGGAATGATAGAGGATGCACTTATAAGACTTCAGGAAACATCAGACAAGATGACGGCTTCTATGGAGGAGACGATAAATCTTGTTCAGGAAACATACAAGAAAGTTACAAAGACCGGGAAAAATGTTGGCAAGATAAATAATGATTCAAAACAGCTTGAAAGTCATATTCAGGAAATTGATATTGCAATGAAAGAGGTTGAAAGCTCAAATCATCAGCTTGTGGATAACATGGATAGTGTATCCGGAATTGTTTCCGATATGACAGGATGTATATTATATTCAAACGAGATGAGCAGCCGTATGCTTAGTAAATATGAAGAGTCCATGACCAATATTAATGATATTGAAAAAACAGTGGAAGCTCTTATGTGTGAACTTGGTATTGGTGGTTTTATGGGAGTTGAAGATATTATGCCGGGAATGAAAGTCCAGATAACGATGGATGGTGCATCAGCAGAAGTATATCATGGTGAAGTTGAAAAGCAGAAAGATGACAGGATAGAAGTAAATCTTCCTAAATTAAATAGCGATTTGGCAAAGGATAGATTATGCAGGATGCAGATTACGGTTGGAAATGTATTATATATATGGAAAGATGCGAAAGTTGTTTCGTCAGCTTCACAAAATTCACATTTATTTGAGATACTCGTGACATCAAGACCGAAGATAAAGAACCGCAGAAAGTATCCTCGTATGGATATAAGCAATAAGTGTAAGATATTTGTTGAAGAGACCGGAAAAGAGATTGATGGACAACTTGACAATATAAGTGCAAATGGTTTTGCATTGCTCACGAAAGAGTCTTATTTTAAGGAAAACAAAGGAGCAAAGATTAAGATAACCATAGAAGATTTTGATCTTCCAAAGCATAATGTTCTCGAAGGTAAAGTCATCAGGTGCTCTGAGAATGAAGGTGTGTTCATAGTGGGATGCCAGATGCCGGAGGATGACAATGAAATAAGAGAATATGTTAATAACAGTATTTAAGCAATATGCCAAAAACTCTCAGAATCTTTTGGTTCGTGATAGTTTTTGGCATATTGTTATTTTATTCTAAGATGAAGTAGACAAAAGCTGCATTGCAATGGATAGCAGGTTTCATAATATAAGAAATACAATATCTGACTGTTACGATGCAGGATAGATACTGATAAGATTTATTGTTCTCTTAGTTGATGGTGAAGAACTTTATCTTTATACATTTCTTCGTCAGCAGCTTTTATAAAGTCATCAAGTGAAATCTCCGGAGTAGGAATCCCGGTTATTATGCCGATACTTGCACTTACATCATAAGGATGGTTATGCATTTTATTATAAATATTGATATTTTGATGAATTTTATCCAAAAAATCATTAGCATCAAGACCATCGGCGAGGGGACCTGCCATGACAAATTCATCACCGCCAAATCTTGCACAAGTCTCATCCTGAAAGCTTGAATTTATAAGTATGTTTCCTATTGCAGAGATAGCAATATCACCATCTGAATGACCATATGTGTCATTTATCTTTTTTAATCCGTTCAAATCAACAGAGATTGCGATAAAATGTTTTTCTTCATTTATGCACCGATTAAAATCAGGCAAAACTTTTTGATAAAAACCGCGTCTGTTTAAAAGACCGGTAAGAGGATCATGTATATATTTATTTTCAAGACTGGATATAATATTTTGCTGTCTCTGATGTACTTTCATGGTTTCAAGTGCAGTACTTACATTCATAAGAAACTGGTAGAGCTGTTCCATATTCATTTTGTCAGGTTCATACACTAAAGCCGCATATCCAATCGTATGATCCAGTACATGCAATGGAAGAAATAGTATATTATCTTCCTCTTCAAGCACGGATTCAATATTTGGCAGAAGATTTGAAGTTTCAAAGTCAGTCATTCCCTGCCATATGGTATCGTGTTTTGATAATACAACATCCATATGATTTGAATATCCGAAATGAAGTGATGCATTATCGTCCAAAATGTCGGACAATTCTTCATCTTCTGTCAGAAAATTATCAACAACGCAAAGCCAGAAACGATGGCTGAAAAAATTTTTTGCATACCGTGTGAGTTTGTCAAACATACCTTGAAATGAAGAATTGTCGTTAAGGTCGGCAGTCATGTTTATCTGGTCTTTATTAAATTGAATCTGAGCGTCATACCTGTTGTTTAGGTTATATGAAAGGTTATTGTATTTTTTAATGCTGTCATAATGACATCCGCATGAACCGCCTATTATAACATTAGAATTTATATAGTTGGTGGCAGGAACTTCCTTA
>ERZ773252.3141-NODE-3141-length-13121-cov-3.051814_pt1 | contig 13121 bp, 3 predicted proteins | sample MGYA00580517_ERZ773252 | MGnify/ENA primary metagenome ERZ773252 (study PRJEB29015, sample SAMEA2737766) | human gut metagenome | biome: human gut; feature: human-associated habitat; material: faeces | place: China | collected 2012 ... | reverse complement strand
TGATCGACTGAGCTGCCAATCGGAATAAATCAATCGAATAAAAATTCGGCCTGCTACCGCACCAATCATGCGATGGCAGGCCGAAACCATATAAAACCGGCTGTCGCCTGTCGATCATAGTCCGTCGACTAGCGCCCGGCTGCTGTCGCTCGCCGGGCAACTATCAGTCGGCTACTGCTCGTCGGGCACGAACGCTTCGAAGATGTGGCGGTCGAACTGGTCGCAGCACTGCGCGTATTCGTCGCGGCTGCGCACGGTCCACGACACCGGCACCGCACCCATGAACCGGGCCAGCTTCACCTGCGGGCTGTTGCCGCCCTTCCAATCGTAGGCAACGAAATCAGGACGGGAAATCCAGTCGAATACCAGCGCGCCGGCCGCGTATTCCTTGCCGAGCGCCACCGGATCGGTGGGCTTGTCCTCGCCGTACGGCCACCAAGACAGCTGGCCGCGGCACACTTCCGGACGGTTCTCCTTGTACCAGTTCACGGCCGCCGGATTGAACGATTCGATCACATACGCGCCGGAATAGGCCTGCAGCAGCGCGTCGCCCTTTTCCATAAGCTCGACGTCGCGCGGATCCCACTTGGAATTGTCGTCGAACTTGTATTCGACGATCAGCGGCACACGACCCGCCACTACCTTGAGCACGTCGGCGAACAGTGGCACATGCTGGAAATACCCTTCCGGAGCGCTGTCAGGTGTGGTGACCAGCGGCGGATTTTCAAGCGAACCCGGCAACGGCGCTGCCACAGCGGCACCGGGGGCGTCGGTCGGGAACAGCGGGATGCGGGTCAGCTCATCGTACGTGAGATCGGCGATACGGCGTGGATCTCCGGCGACGCGCATCAGATCGCCGTCATGCACCACCACGATTTCGCCGTCGGCGGTCATCTGCAGGTCAAGCTCGATGCCATAGCCGGCTTCGCAAGCCGCTGCGAATGCCGCAAGCGAGTTCTCCGGAGCGATCGCACCAGTCACGCTGGGGCTGCCATAGCCGGCCTTCATGGCCATGCGACGTGCCAGCGCCACATACTCGCCGCTCTCGTTGGCATACTGCGCGGTCAGACCGGAACCCGCGTCATGCAGGCCGCGATGCGCATACCACACGTCGGGAATGGACGGCACATAATTGCGGCGCTTATCGGAGAAGGTACGCGGCGCGATCGCCCACACTGCGGCGCCTGCAGCGACTGCGCCGCCGAGCAGCGCCTTGTTGACGAATGATTTGGACATGGGCTTTCCTCCCTTACGCGGCCGCTCGCGCATTCTCTCGCGTTGGTTCTCACCGTTCGCGGCCATCGAATCTGTCTCTTCTGAGATTAGCCCATAAATCACAAAAACGGCGACCACCTACGCGATCCGCGATCGTATGTCGCCGTCTCAAGCCACCAACAGCCGAGCCATATCTCGACTATATATGGCAGATTTTGAGTCTCGTCACGAGGCATCTCACTTATATATGGCAGACTGGAGTCAGAAAACATGCGTTTTCATACCCCCTATATGGCTTTTTAGCGAAGTCTTCTGCCATATATAGGCGAGATGCTTCCTGACAGACCCGCAAATCTGCCATACATAGGCGAGTTATGAGCAAAATGGGGTCCGATGACGTCCGAGTTCACACAAACGTAGGGGTCGGACTCCAAAGGTCGGCGGCTGAATACGTGTGCTTGATCGTAGGCTTGGCCACTGAGCCGTGAAGAGGAAAGCCCAGTGGGTTTTCCTCAGGCGAAGTGAGCGGCTTGCCGCGAAGACCGCGTAACGGTACCTTGAGTGCGTCAAGCACACATATTCAGTCCAGAGGCCGAGGCTGAGAACTTACCACTTTTATGTTGGATTCAGTTACGCAGCTTGCCCCGCTTGGCTACGAAGATGCAGCACCCCGCCGTGGCCAGCACCGTCATGGCAATGACGATTGCCGTAGTAGCGACGCCTGTAGAGCTTAGCTTCTTCTTACGTTGAGACTGAGATTGCTGCGATGATTGCGGTTTCGCAGAAGGCTTGGCATTATTACCGTCCTGCTTGCCGTTGTTATCGATATCCGGAGTCGGCTTTGGAGTTGGCGTTGGTTCCGGCTCGGGCTCAGGCGTCGGATCCGGAGTCGGTTCAGGTGCATGAACCTGCCATTCGGCGGCAGCCGGCGATGCACTGCCGGATTGAATCACCATGCGCAGCTTAGTGGTCTTCACCGCGTCAGTCCAGGTTGCCTCGCTCCATCCGCCGTTATCGGTACCGTAAGCGCCGGGAGCATTGGTGACCAATGTATATGTGGCATCGGGAATATCCACAAACGCATTCGTTTCAGCATCCCAATACTGCAGTTTCCACGACGCCGGCATTCCCAAGCCCCCTCCATCGGAGATGAATTGCACACGGCTGGAATCGATGGTGACTTCGCGATCCCATTCGTAGTCGAGCTTCATTTCACCGGTATTCGGCCACGTACCCCAAATGCAGGCGTTATCAACCGTGCAATCGCCCGGAATGGTTTTGCCGTCGTTAAGCGCGGCAACACCAGCTGTCCAAGAAGACGCTTTTTTGTCCACGTCAGTAGCAACGGCATCTTGCTCGATATAGCCGGCCAACGGCACCGACGTATCGGATGGAATATCTTTGACGCCCGCAGCCGACATATTGCCAGCAATGTCCGAAGCCCGATAGCTCACCGTTTCGCGCTTCGACGAAGAAGCAGTAATCGCCGCGCCTTCTTCATATTGCTGCCATTCGCCGTTTCCAACCCGGTATTCCACCGTTTTCACACCGGATCCAGCACCATCTGAGGCGGTCAATGTCATAGTGCGGGAAACCGTATCTACCGAGGCGGTTACCGTAGGAGCCGTAGCATCCACACGCGCTTCCGCAGCAGCGATTTCGCTCACATTGCCGGCCGCATCAGTGGCACGCGCACGCACACTCACTATACCCTCGCCAGTCACAGCCTGTACCGCAGTGTTCACATTCGTTCCGACGGTCACCCATGCGCCATCCCCGACCGCAAGTTCGAGTTCTGCGATCGGCGCAGCCGCATTGTCGGAAGCCGTAATAAGAGCGATCGGTGAAGTGACCAGCCAACCATCATTGCCAGCCGTGCCAGCCAATGTCACACGCACGGCAGGAGCAATGGTATCAGCCGGTTTTACGTAATCGTCGGAAACATGTACGGTCACGGCTACGTTGCCGGCTGTCAGATCATCAGCCTGCTGCTTGGTTTCAATGCCAGCAACCACACCTTGCACGGTGAACTCACCCGCCTGCGCATACGAAGAAGCAGACACCGTGCGCCACAAAACCGGAGTTTCCACTGTTTCCGAGCCGTACGCGACTTTCACCGTGTTCGACAATTCCGGCGCGTCTCCGGTCTTGGCGTAGACGTCGGCTGGCCGTTCAGCCACAACTGCTCCCTGTTGCGCGTATACTTCCCATTCAGGAACGCCAACGGAAGCATAGCCCCCGTCAACGGCTTGCGCGGTCATGTCAAGTTTGAGCGCAGTGGTGGTCACTGCGTCGAATGTCACTTCATTAGGCGCGTTCTTGCCTGTATCCACGCCGTATTCGCTGGAATTGGGCACGTCCTTCCAGGAACCGTCTGCGTCAAGATATTGCAGTTTCCATGAGGCAGGGGCACGCAATGCGTTCGCATCGGTGTCAAACCAGACTTTCGATCCATTCACACGTACAGCGCCATTCCACTGGTAGATCAGTGAATCGGAGGATTGTGTTTGTGGCATCTTTCGATAGTTCGTCCAATGGTTCGGCGGTACTACAGCAGTTTCCAGCACTCGCCCGTCGTTCACGGAACCCTTGTAGGCGGGTGTTTCGGTGTAGGTCGCATCCACTGACGCATAGGGGGCCACGTTGCGTGAGGGTTGCAACCGTTCGGCTTTGGTCGGATGCGAAACGGCGTTCATGCGCCCGCCATTCCACGTCACTTCATCGATGCAGACTGCACGGCGGAAGTCAGTACCACCAGTCTTGTCTCCAGTGTGGTAGGTGACCCACCATTTGCCGCCGAATCGTTGAATCGACGGATGCATGGTGGTGGACGATCCCGATTCGACGATTACGCCTTGGTACGTCCACGGCCCAAGAGGGTTTGCCGACGTGGAGTATTGCACGCACGCCTGATAGTTGGATTCCACGCAGGTCGCCACTCCCGACCCGGGTTTGCCACCGTCGTACACGTTGTAGTAGGTGTCTCCTTCACGGAACACCCATGCCGCCTCAAAGAAGCCTTTGGGCCCGTTGGCATAAGCGCCGCCGTTGTTGCCCAAGGTCAGCGACGCGTTCACTTGGCTCGCATAGTCGCTGCCAAGCACGTCTTTGCTGGCATCGTAGTCGGGTATGTTGGCGAGCGCGTCGGCGTCACGCATATTGTAGATTTTCGGCGCTCCGTCCGCCGTTCCGTCCATGGTTTCCACGGCAACATATGAGGTGCGGCCAGTGTTGGCGTCCCGCTGCATTTTTACGGCGAGTTCGCTGTTGAAGGTGCCGAAGTGCAGATATCCGGTACCGTCATTGTCCACGAAGAATGCGGGATCGATGGTTTCGATTTGCGTCTGCGTGGTAGTCAGCAACGGCGCTCCGATGGCGTCGACCCATGGTCCGAGGGGGCTTTTTGATTTGGCCACGCCGATGGAGAACGGGTCGGCTCCCGCGGCTGCGTTCTTGTCTTTGACTGGAACGTAGTAGTAAAACCAGTCGTCGGCCGTGTCTGCGGTGCCAGCATCGTCGACTACTACTTGTCCTGCGTAGGCTCCGTCGCCGGTTGCCCAGTCGAACAGGTCGGCTTTGGCGATGGTCTTGTAGTGCGTCCATTTGCCGGATTCCGGATTGTCGGTTACGTAGACGCCCCAGTCTTTCATATTGAAGGACCCGTAGGTTGGTTCGGCCTCGTCGTGTCCGGTGAATACGAAGAGTTTGCCATCGTATTCAAGGGTGGATGCGTCTGCGGAATAGTAGTTTTGCGACAGGTCGTTGGGGGTATTGGTTCCTTCGTTCTGCCCGATGGGGTTGCGAAGGGTTGCCGGCAACGCACTGTTGTCGATTTGTGTGACGGTGACGTCGGGATTGCCGACCGGCAGATCGTTGTAGGCGTGTCCGGCGACGCTGGGCGCGGTACTTGCGTCGGCCGCGTTGGCTGTCTGCATGGTTGCGATTGCTCCCGTGCATAAGGTGGCTGCGGCTGCGATGCCTGCCACCAGCGTCTTCATCGACGCATGTGAGATGTGCGAAAAGCTCATGAATATTCCTGTTTTCACGATTGGATATTGAAAAGTCCTCTTACGGATTGCTTAGGTTACGTTGGTATTCCTCGTGCGATCCGTAAGAGGACTTGAGCAATTGCTAGCGCTGGTCGCGGTTGCGGCGCGTCAGCATGATGGCGCCTCCCGTCAGCAGGACGATCATTCCTACGACGGCGATGCCGATGACATTGCTGCCGGTGCTGCTGATTGCGGCACTGACTTCAGACTTGGAAACCGGCTTGTTTCCAGGCTTGGCATTCGGCTTGGGGTCGGTCTTGTCGTCGTCCGGCTTCGGTGCTGGCTTGAGTTCAAGTCCGGCGATGGCCTCGGTCAGCTGCTTGACTGCGGCATCCGCATCAGCTTGGGTGGCGTTCTCATCGTTCAGCACCTTGGAGGCGGCATCCACTGCTTCAGCCAACTTCTTGGCGCTGGCTTCGGTGTAGAGGTCACCGCTGACGCCCTGTGCCTGGTCAAGAACCGTCTTCAACTCAGTGGTGTCGGCTTTCTTCACCAGTGTCTGCTGGGCTTCTTCAAGCTGCTTGATGGCCGCATCCACCTGATCCTGGGTGGCGCTCTCGTCCGCATACACCTTTTGAGCGTTACCCATGGCTTCGGAGAATGCCTTCCAGCTGTTCGGCGTGAAATTAGCTTGTTGCACGGAACCGGCTGCGTTGATGGCGGATTCGAGCCTGCTCTTGTCCACGCTTGGTTCCGGATCAGGGGTTGGATCCGGGTCAGGAGTCGGTTCTGGATCAGGAGTGCTTTCCGCAGCATGCACGCCCCACTCGGCAACCGCCAGACCGAAGGTGACGCCCTCGGCGGTCGGCGGATCAAGCACCAAGCGCAACGACGTGGTCTTCACCGGAGTGAACGTGGCCACGCTCCAGCCTTGAGCATCGTCAGAGGCACGTGAGGCCGGGGAATTACGCACGGTGGTGTATTGCGCATTCTCCACATCCTTCCATATACCATCAGAAGCCAAGTACTGAATCTTCCAGCTGTCCGGAACATCCAAACCACCCTTGGCATCATTACGCTCCGCGAAGTTGGCCCAGAACTGCACACGGCTGGAATCGACGGTGGCTTCCTTGATCCAGGTGTACTGCGCGTACATGCCAGCGGAAGCTTGACCCCAGCTGCCCCACACGCGGCCATTCACATCGGCGTCATCATCAGACGGCCACGTATCGTCAACCAGCACACCATCGTTGAGCTTGCCGGAAGCCGGAGACCAGCTCGCCTCGGCACTCACCGTGGTGTCAATGGCCCTGCCTTCAATCCAACCAGTCAACGGAGTATCGGGCTCCGGCTTGGGATCCGGCGTCGGCTCAGGATCAGGATCGGCACCACCATTCGGATCGGCGACCACATGCACTGTAATCTTGGCCTGCGAGCTTGAACCCTCAGCCGTGCCGGACACCTCATAATCGCCGATGGTGTCCAACTTGACGCCGGCAACACTTGCCTCATCCCACATAACCGTGCGATCGTCAAGCATGCCGTTGGGGAATCGCACCGGAACCACAGACGGCAAAGCCACCGACTTGGAATTCTGGTACACCGTCTGTTCGATCGGCTGAGCCGCACCAGCAGTCTGAGACTGCGCGTCGGAACGCACGCCAATAGTGGCCTTGGTTCCAGCGAGCGCGCCAATAACCGTTCCGGAAACCGCAAACTCGCTATCGGAAGCAAGCTGATCGTCAGTGATGGCATCCCACGCAACACTCAAGTCACGACGGGAACCGTCCGTATAGCTGGCACTCACCGTCTTCGGCAGATTCACATCGGCAGCCTTGCTGCCAGTCTGCACCATACGATTCACGCCATCCACGCTCACCGGATCAAGCGCATACGCCTCAAATTCGGTAGCACCAACAATGGCACCCTTCGGGAACAGCACACGCAACTTGTTCGTCTCCACCGTTTCGGCAAAACGAACCTCATTGCCTTCACCCTGCATCGTGGTATAAGACTGGCCGGCGGCAAGCTTCACATCCTGCCAATCGCCATTCTCATCCGCATACTGCAACTTCCACGACTTGACCATCGGCACACCGCCACCGTCAGTCCAGAAGAACAGCTTCGCCTTCTTCAACGGAACAGTGCCATCCCAGGCAAGCTGCAGCCACGGCTCGGTACCGGTATTGTCACCCCAATTATTCCAAGTCTCATTCGGAGTATTGGTATACAACACCTGACCGTCGATAACCTTCTTGGCATTGTCCTTCGCCTGATATGGATTGGTGAAGCTGGCGCTCGCAGTGGACTGTGAAGCCACATTCACCGTGCCGTCGGAAGGAATGCCGTGAACGGTGACTTCCTTGAAACCGGTCTTCTCACCGTCGAATGCGGTGAGTTTGAGCACATAGTCACCCTCACGGTTGAACGTGACCGTAGTGTTGGCAGCGGTTGCGTCGACGAACTTCGCTTCGCCGTTTTCAGGGCCAGACACCTGCTCCCATGTGGTGGTGAGCGTGTCAGACGGCAGGCCGTCGTCCTTCACCGTGCCCACCAGCTGCGCACCGGACGAGGTGCTGCTGGCAATGTAGGCGTCAACGCTTGGCGCCTGGTTCGTAGGTTCGCCTTCCGGCACAATGTCGGTTTCGTAGGCCTGAATCTCCTTCAAGCCAATGGCCTGACCTGCTTGCGGAGTGAAGGTGGCACGAATGGCTTTGGCCACGACCTTGGAGAACTGCACGCGGTTGTAGTTGGCTCCCGCGTAAGTAGGCGTACGCACCTGGTTCGGCAGGACATGCCATGCGCCGGCCTCATCCTGATATTCAAGCGTGTACACCGACGGCTCACTGTAGCCGGCAATCGTCTGGCTGGACGAGGTCTGGTAGAAGTACAAACGCACGTCGTCGATGTTCTGCACGCCATTCTTGAACGTTACGGTCAGCGAATCCTTGGCGTTCTTGGATCCCTTGGTGCCCCAGAAGGATTCCATCACGTTCTTGCCGTCCACTGCATTGGTTGCCGGGTAGCCCTTGGTTTCGTAAGTGGCTTCCACATCGGCGTCCTTGGCCACGTTGGTCTGGCTCTTGGACGCTTCGTCCACGTTCTGTCCGGACTGCGCGAAGATCTGCGTAACCCTGCTGTTCGATGCGTAGGTCACTTCGTTGGCGTTCGGCATGGTGGCGGTGGTCGCGCCGGTGATCACCGCTCCGGAATCATCGGCAACCTCAACGGTTCCACTGGCCGGATCGTAGATGAGGTGGGCGAGCTTATCGGAGGTGAACACGGCGTTGCCGTCCACATACAGGGTGTATCCCTTCGGAGCGTTGTAGGTGCCGTCGTTGTTCCATACGATCGACAGATCCTGCCCGTGGTAGCTCAGGTTGTTGACGGTGAAGTGGTTCCAACCGGGAATCTCGATCGGATTGAGTTCAATCTTGTTGTCTTCACGCGGAACCATCCCTGCCACGTCTTCCACAATCGTCCAGTTGGTGGTGCCAAGCTGGGTGTGGTGAATCCAGGAACGGTAGGTGATCTTTCCACCGTTTTTGCTGGCGTCGGCGTTCTTCTCCGGAATCGTGCTTCCTGCGGAATTATTATCCATATTCCAGAATTCGTTCTGGTCCGGATACTGGTTGTCGCCTCCCTGATAATGCGAGAACGCCACCCAATACAGCAGTTTCTTGAACGATTCGTTCGTGATATATCCGTTGTCTGCAGCATTATAATCACGGATTCCCGCAGAATAGATTTGCAGCAGCGGAGTTGCATTGATAATGGAGAAATTGTTTGATCCTGGGAAATTCAGCGCCTTCTTGTCTGCCTGATTCGCGGTGAAGAACGGGAAAATCGGGAATTCGTCGGCATCTTCGAACAAGCGCAACGCACTATCGTAATCATCATTGCCGGTCGGCATCAGACCTTCGGAATACGGATAGTAGTTGTTGAGTTCCTTGTATTTCGCGAATTGACCGTCGTTCAGCCACTTGTGCAGCAGCAGTTTGCTGTCGGAATCCCACAGGTTGTCGAGCACATCCTGCTTGATGGCGTCGGCGATCTGCTGCATTTCAGCGGCTTTTTCGGTGTCTCCGGCAGCCTTGTATGCTTGCGCGGCGGCATTGGCGTTGGCCCACATGTTGGCGGAACCGTCGGCACGGTCCATACGCTGGCCGGAACGACCGGGCTCGGAGAACGACACCGCGTCGGCATCGTTGCCGGTCATGGACCACCACGACCAGTCGATCAGATTGTTGCCGTTGCTATTCTGGTTGTCGTTGCTGTCTGGCTCGCTTTGCGAATTGAGCAGACCTTTGACATCTTCGGAACCGTAATCACCCAACGCTTCAGCCAATGATGACGGGCCGCCGTGCACCTTGTAGGAGTCCCAACCGGCCTTGGTGATGTACTGCGTGTAGCTGTGGTTCCAATTGGCTGGATCGCCCGGATTGTCGTGGTAGTAGTAATACCCGGACTGGCCTTTCTTAGCTGTCTGCCCGGCCGACACCCAAGTGCCGTACGAGTATTCGGCGTTACGGAACCACTTGGTGTCGTTGATGAACATGCCGGATGTCAGCACGATCTGGTTGTTGTATCCGAGCACGCCTTCGATGGAGGTCGGATACTGGAACGTATTGCCCGGCATATTGGCGTCCAACATGTTGAAACGGCTCAGCCACCAGCGGTAGAACACAGTTTTGTCGATATTGTGTTCCTGGGTTTCCACGTAAGGAATGTTATCGACCCACCACTGGTTGTAGGTGGTCACGGAATCCTTGTAGGAAGCGGCCGGATCGGTGAGATCGCCGTTGAATCGGGCTTCGTATTCCGCGGTGGAGTCCGGCAACTCGTTGGCGATCAGGCCAAGCTGCAGCTTGGTGGTTTGTGGCACGTTCGCTTCCAAGGTGAGGGTGGAAGCGAGTTTGCCGTTCTTTACGGTGAAACCGTTGCCGGAGAACCGTGGATAGATGGTGGTCAGATCGTTCTTCACATTGAAGCGACCGGTCAGTTCAGTGTCGCCGTCATTGCCGTCTTGTGCGAATGGCGAGGCTGCTGTCAGCGTTACGTCACCGCCGGTGGTGCTGGTGATGGTGAAATTCGCGACCATCACATTGGTGTAGGTGATGTACTTGACTTCGGTGACGGTAATGGTCTTGTCGCCGTTGGTGAATTCCGTGGTGAAGTAGCTTGGCGTCTGCTTGCGCTTGTCGGTGTTCTCGCGCAGGGTCTGCTTGGAACCGCCAATGCTTACCTCAACGGTAAAGCCGTCGTTGCCGGTCTGATCCCAGTATGCGACATCTCCTACGAAACCAAGTGCTTCCGGCGTATGCGTGTACATGAATGCGGCACGGCCACGTGAGAACAGATATTCGTTCTTGTCTGCGCCCGCATAGTTGTAGTCGCCAGCATCGTTGGTGCCGGTACCGTTTGGTGCGGTGCCTGTGCGCGTCAGCATCTTGTCGATCCAGAAGTCGTGTGCGGTGTCGGTTCCGGCACCGTTGGCAACATCCGCATCGAACACCTGCTTGAGGTAGCTTGTCGAGGGATCGAAAGCGACGCCGGTGCCCGGAATCGGGTCGGCGGCCCCCTTGAAACTCGGATACCCCATGGCAGAGTTCGGATTGGTCAGCGCGTCATTGGCGTATGCGGTCGTCACACCGCCAGACAACAGTGTGGCCACTGCCGTCAGCACGCCCAATGACGTGACAATCCCTTTCTTCCTCGTTGATGGTGTCATCAATTCCTCCTACATGGACCATCGTTGGCCCTTGGTTGCCAAGGCTCGTTCCCTGGCATCCAACTTTCTTTCTGTAGGAATGAGAGTCGTGCGATGGACATGAGATTGGAGCGTCCACCGACATTTCAAGAATACATGACGCGAATACGGTTTCGCAAATTTTCTTTCAGTTTTCTCCAATGCTTTCTAAGTGAACTGCCATACGATGGCTTTTATGCGAAAAGGAAAGTTTTCGCATTTTCCCGTCTTATACTAGGGGCTATGACAAAACCGGCCACCCCATAAGGGGCAGCCGGTCTCTCATTCCAGTCAGCGCGGCGCATTCGGCTCCAATCGATCACGCCGCGCTCACCCGCTTCCCGGCACCATGGCACTCATAGCGCCGGGTAGCAAGTCTTTCTTTTGTTTAGCTGCGCAACCACACGTTCATTTGGCCGAGTTCGCGGTTGGCCCATGCGTAGTAGGGCACCAGCTTGAGCGACGTCCGCTCATCTGAGGCGTCACGCTGAGCGGACATGTACAACGGGGCGTCCACGGCATCCGCAGCCTCACGAACGGCAGGCAACGTCACCGCGTCAACACCTCCAAGCAAATCACTCTCGAAAGTAACCGTGGCATCCGCAGCATCCACGCCATCAGCAAGACGGTACGTCCACAGATCGCCGGCATTATCGGCTTGCTCCGCGCAATAGACGAGCGGACCGCGCATCACCGCAACACGACCTGCATCGCAACGCACATGAGAGTTGGCACGCACCAATCGCACTGCCATATCAAGATCCAGCACCACATGCAATGCAGTTCCCGGAGCAACTGCGAAATATACGAAACCGTTTTCCGGAGCCGTCTTCACAGCAACACCATCGCATGTCAGCGCATAGGAATCAGCCGACCATGTGGGAATACGCACGCCGAAACGTACCGAATCAGCCGCCTCAGCGGGCAATTCCACCATGTACTCAATATGACCGTTCCACGGAAAATCGGAACGCTGCTCCACATGCAACCCAGAATCAAAACTTGCCTGATTCGCAATGAACTGGTGAGCGAGCACGGTGCGACCGCCGTCACATTCGGTATACACATAACGGTCCACCGACGCGATCAATCGCGCGACATTAGCTGGGCAGCATGCGCAGCCAAACCAATCGACACGATGCGAAAGCACATGATGCCGATCCGGATTGTCCAAACCGTCCGGCGAAGTCTCCAACGCATTCACATAGTAATACTGCTTGCCATCAAGGCTGATGCCCGCGATGGCACCATTGAACAGCTCACGCTCAAGCACGTCGGCATATTCACCATTCGGTTCCAACAGAAGCATTTGGCGGGCAAACATGCTCATCGCCACAGAAGCGCACGTTTCGCCATACATGGTGTCGTTCGGCAGATCGTAATCGTACGTGAACGACTCCCCCACATGTGTGGAACCGATCGCACCCGTTACATACATGCGTTTCGACACGATGTTGTTCCAAAAACGATGCGCCGCATCCAGCAAGCCCTGATCGCCGGTAATACGCGCCACATGTGCAATTCCAGTGCATAAATAGGCCACGCGCACAGCATGGCCGTCAGCGGTCTGCTGCTCGCGCACCGGCTGCGCGGCTTGGAAGTACGTGGGCTTGTAGAATCCCAGATCCCGGAAAATGTAGTCGTTGTCGACAGCGGCGATCTGCTTGGCGTAGAACTGCGGATCCTGACCACGCACGTCGATGAGATACCGCGCCAGATTCAGATAGCGCTCCTCACCGGTCGCATCATACAGCTTCGCCAACGCCAATTCGATTTCCGGATGCCCATCAGCACCGTGGATCTTGCCGTCCTCCGGGCCGAAATTGGCATCGATGCAATCCGCCATACGGCACGCCACGTCAAGCGCCTGCTGGTTACCGGTCACCTCATGATAGGCGACAGCAGCCTCAATGTAGTGGCCCATGACATACATTTCATGGCTTTGCTGAATCAGTGTGAAACGCTCACGATGCGCCCATTCACCGGTTTTGATTTGGTACGGAGTGTCCAAATATCCGTCCGATTGTTGCGCACGCGCGATGAGGTCGACGGTTTCATCGCACAGTTCCCGCAATTGCGGATCAGGATGATACGACAGTGCGTAAGCCGCTTCCTCCAACCACTTATATATGTCGGAATCCTGGAAGACCATGCCATGAAATTCACCG
>ERZ773252.3137-NODE-3137-length-13137-cov-3.078963_pt1 | contig 13137 bp, 9 predicted proteins | sample MGYA00580517_ERZ773252 | MGnify/ENA primary metagenome ERZ773252 (study PRJEB29015, sample SAMEA2737766) | human gut metagenome | biome: human gut; feature: human-associated habitat; material: faeces | place: China | collected 2012 ... | reverse complement strand
CGCTTTTTCTTCATCAATTCTCTTTAATGTCTTGATCGCATAAAATGCATCTTCATCTGTATGGCGGATTCGCACTTTTCCTTTGATATAGCCATGTTTCTGACAAAAAGATACACTTTCATATGCCCTTGAATTATTCATAAACCAGCGGATCCTACGCTTGGCCGGCATATGACATACCGGACAGCGGGTACTTGCAACCTCCCGGTCTTTCATTACCTTTTCTTTGTCTGCAAACTCACGTGACACATACTGATCATACGTGGGATACGAAATAAAAATCTCTTCTTTTTTATTCTTTGGATTCTGATAAACATCAATAGATGAATTCACACAGACTGCTGCAGGTTCCAGTGTTTTAAAAATATCCCCGGTATACCGGGCATCCGTTAATGCCCTGTGAAAATCCTGCGCCTTCGGGATTCCCATCTGGTCAATGGCAAATTCCAGGCTCCTTCGTCCGCCGGCCTCTTCATGACAGATTCCGTATATTTTCTGCACATCATAATATGTGACCGGTCCTGGAAGCAGCGAAAGCATTCCATAATACTTCATATTTCGCTGTAGTTCCATAACATCCTGATTTCCCCAGGTACAGAAAACATATTCCTCTCCGCACCACTTCAGAAATTCTCTGACCGCCTGCTGGAAAGGTACTCCATCAGCAAGATCCTTATAATCCACATGGATCACTTCATGTATGCTGTCATGAATCCAGTTATATACCTGTGGCTTCACAAGTCTCTGAAAAACATCCACAACTTCCCTCTGCTCATTCATTTTCACAGCACCGATCTCAATGATCTCAAAAGGCAGACGACTGTTGGAATATTTTTTTCCACCGGGACTCTGATTCCACTCCAGGTCAAAAACAATATAATTCATACAGTATTTCCTTCTTTTTATTTAAACAGTTACTTTGGATTTACTCTGTTGTCTAGTATAACAGACAGACTCTTTTCTTTCAACACAAGCAGAAAAAGACCGGTACAATTCTCTGCACCGGTCTTTCCTGCTTATAATATTATATTTTTACGGAAACAAATTTTCCCGCAAGAAACCTCTTTTAATGACAGTTAATTAAGGAATCCAAAGAACTGTTCGTAAGCAGTTCCATCCGCCTGCTGATTCTCAAAATCCTGCAGAAGGCTGTCCGTACTCTGGTCTTCCTGATCCTGTGAATCGTCCTGAGAATCCTCAGCCTGCGCATCATCTTTAGATGATGTATCCTTTGAATCGCTGGAATCTGCATCCGGATTCTCACCGAGTGTTACTGTAACTTTCTTCTCTTTATAAGAATCACCATCTGCAACTTCCAGAGTTACCTCTACTTCTTCACCTGGTTCATAGTACTCAAGACGGCTTACCAGTTCATCAATACTGCGAACTCTCTTACCATCAAATTCTGTGATGATAGATTTCTCTTTGATTCCGGCTTTGTCTGTTGCTCCGCCATCTGTTACTTCGGATACAAGAACACCTTCCGGAACTCCATAATACTGGGAAGCTTCATCACTTACAGACATACCTGTGATACCAAGTACACCATGGTTATCTACTTTATCTCTAGGTGTTTCATTCATCAGCTGCTCCAGAGTATCTGTTACATCTGAAATTGCAATCGCATAACCCATACCTTCAACTTCTGTGGAAGCAAGTTTTGCAGAATTGATACCAACCACTTCTCCATCCATATTCAGAAGAGCACCGCCACTGTTACCAGGGTTAATTGCTGCATCTGTCTGAATCAGATTTGTTGCATCAGAATCTTCATCCTGCTCAATGCCCTGATCGTTCATTTTACGGTTCTTTGCACTGACAATACCGGTTGTTACGGACTGTCCGTAACCAAGTGCATTACCAATTGCAACAACCTGTTCACCGACTTTCAGATCATCAGAACTTCCAATCGTAGCTACCTCGATCTGATCCATCGTGTCATCAGAAATATCAGAGAGCGGTACGGAAACAACTGCAAGGTCTTTATCTTCATCATAGCCATTAACGGTTGCTGCATAGGTTTCCCCATCAATGCAGGTAACAGATACGGTATCTGCACCACTTACTACATGATAGTTGGTAGCGATCAGAAGATTGTCATCATTCTTTCCGACAATGATACCGGAACCGCTTCCTTCAACTTCCTGCTGTGTTGTATATCCCTGGCTTCCGCCAAATCCATAATATCCAAGATAGTTCTGTACATCCTGAACAGATTTTGTTGTAATAGATACAACAGATTTCATTCCTTCTGCTGCGATATCAGAGACATCCAGACTTCCTTTTGTCTTTGATTCAGAGTCATCTTTGCTTTTCTCTTTGTCATCTGATTTCTTATCGGAACTCTTCTTCTTTGATTTTGTCTGAAGAAGTGTTGTATTTTCTTTATTGGATGCAGCTTCTACTGTGCTACTGTTCCATCCGGTCAGTGTATTGATTCCTTCAAAGGAGCCTGCTGCAAGTCCGCCGGCAAGTACTGCACAAAGAGCAATACCTGCTGCTTTCTTTACTTTTTTTCTCATTCTTTCTTTCGGATCGTTGTCGTTGTTCATATTGTTATTCATATCATTGTTCATCATTACGCTGTTATTTTTATCGCTCATCAAAATCCCCTCCTTAGGATCATTACTGTTCACTTCATAAATCATTTCCCGTGAATAGCTATCTCTGTTTCTGTTTTCCTTTTATGCTTAAGAGTATAGGGATGATTTGTGTTTACTTTGTGGGAAAAATGTGATGAAATTGTTAATTCTGGAAACTTCATCTTCCGCCAAAAGCAACATTATCCAAAAAGAGCCACATCCGCTTTTACAGATGTGACTCTATATAATCAGAACACTCTTCTATTATGCATATAAGACTGCCTTTATGCAACCCCTTTTTCTTCCAGCCAGTCGAGAAGAACCAGTTTGCCCTGTTTCTTTCTTCTTGCCATATGGTTGAACTGAAGGATTGTTAATATTGAGAAAATGATCGTCAGTCCGATCAGAACGATTACAGCCTGACGGATGCTCTCTCCTCCGCATATCGTGCTGCGGAATGCATTTACTGTATAAGTAAACGGCAGATAATAGTGAATCTTCGCCACAAAGGACGGTGAGATCTCAACCGGATAAGTTCCGGCAGATCCTGCAAGCTGAACAACCATGAAGATCAGCATCAGGAAACTTCCTACCTTACCAAATGTAATGTTGAAGAAGTACATAATAGATGTAAAGCATGCACCAGTCAGTGCTGCAAACAGGATTGTCTTCGTCATTTCTACCGGAGTAAATCCATCAAATACATGAAGCAGAAGAATCAGAAGTACGCCCTGAAGGATTGCTACCGGATAAAGTACAGAAGCTTTACTTGCCCACCATGCAAATCCGGATTTCAGTTTTCCTTTATACTCTGCAAGCGGATACATCAGGCAGAATGCCAGGCATCCTACCCAGAGACCTACAGACATCATATAAGGTGCCATCGCGTGACCGTTGTTTTCTACTGTTGTGATCTTTGTTTCTTCATCTGTGATCGGTGTTGCAAACATGCTGATCGTATCATCAGATGCATTTGTTTCTTTTACTTCTTTTGCACCGTCATTCAGACTGGTTGCAAGTGTATCAGAACCATCTTCCAGTTTTGTGATACCATCGCCCAGTTCTTTGGAACCGTCATAAAGCTTGGAGGAACCATCCTGAATCTGTCCGGCTCCGTCTGCAAGCTGGTCAGCACCACTGTTAAGCTTACTGTTATTGGAAACCAGTTTCTGTGTTCCTGCATGAAGTGTCTGTGTACCGGATGCAAGCTGGTCGGCTCCATCTGCAAGTGTCTTTGCTCCATCTGCAAGCTGCTGTGTTCCACTTGTCAATGCTTTGTTATTGCCGGCAAGAGTAGCTACACCATCTGTATATGTTTTCAGTCCATTGCTGAGAGTTGTCACACCAGATGCAAGTGTCTTTCCACCGACACTCAGCTGGCTGATACCGGATGTCACACTGCTTCCGGCTGCTTTCAGACTTGCAGCTCCTGTTGTCAGAGTTTCATCATTTGCTGTCAGAGTTTCAAAACCTGTGTTCAGTGCTTTTACACCGGCTGCTGCCTTCGGGAAATCTTTTGTTCCTGCTTCCAGTGTATCCAATGCAGAAGAAACGCTTCCTGTGCCTGCATTCACTTTCTGTGCACCTGCATAAAGCTGATTTACTGCTGCAGTTACCGTATTGATCGGATCAGAAGGTACTTCCGGAATCGAAGAAACTCCTGCTTCCATCTGTTTTGCTCCGGCACTCATCTGAGAAGCACCATTGCTCATATCAGAAGATTTTGTTTTTAATGTCTCTGCTCCACTGTTCAGTCCGGCTGCTGCCTGATTTAACTGTGAAGCTGTATCATTCAATGATGCCTGTGCAGATGCCAGCTGGCCAGAAACTGCACTGACAACCGCCTGTGCCTGACCTGTATAACTGTCTGCACTGATTCCATCAACGCCTGCGACTCCTGCATCTGCCTGAGTAAGAGAGCCGATCACCGCACTGAGACTTTCTGCGGAAATCATTCCATTCTCATCAGCCTGACCCTGCAGTGTACTTAATGCTGCTGCAGCATTTGCAATCGTCGCATTCGCGGCTGCTGTCTGATTATTAGCTGCCTGTACCTGTGCGTTCGCTGCACTGATCTGGTTATTGGCATCCTGTGCACACTGCTGGACGATGCCTGTCATGCTGTTAGCTGCTGCAGCAACCGGCTGCGTTGCACTCTGCATACCGGATGCTGCCTGGGAGATACCTGCACTGGCTGCGCTGATTGTCTCGGCTGCCGTATTCATCCCGGATGCTGCCTGATTCATACCATCTGCCGCACTGCTCATTCCTGCACTGGCAGATTCCATACCCGTTTTAGCTGTGTTTAACCCGGATGCGAGCTGTTTGATACTCTCTGCGGTTGTACTTCCTGCCAATGTCTTTAACTGCGATGACAGCTGTCCAAGTCCACTTTCCAGCTGCTGTGTTCCACTTGTAAGAGAACTGTTTCCGTCAGAAACTGCTGCATTCAACTGTGAGATTCCTGTAGAAACCTGATCCAGATTTTCCAGTGCAGATAACTGTTTCGCACCTGCTGCAAGCTGTTCTGCTCCTGTAACATACTGAGTCACACCATCTGCCAGTGTATTTGCTCCGCTTACATACTGTGTAGTACCACTCTTTAATGTATCCAGCCCTGTCTTCAGGCTTTCTGCTCCTGTCGCAAGACTGTTGACACCAGATGTGAGCTGAGCAGAATTTGCATTCAGTGTTGCAACTCCGTCAGTATAGCTCTTTACTCCATCATTTAAGGTATTTACTCCGCTTGTCAGTGTCGGCACTTTTTCAGTCAGTGTGCCAACACCTTCATCAAGCTGCGCTGCACCGCTGTCTACCTGTGATACACCATCTGTGTATTCTTTCAAACCTTCCGTCAGTGTCTCAGCACCGCTTTTGAAAGTCAGCGTGCTGTCTGCAAGTTTTTTCAGATTGGTTGTAATGGTTTTATTTCCATCAGAGGCTGTTGTCAGACCATCTTTAAGCTCTGTTGATCCATCGGCAGCTTCCTGCATGCCGTCTCCGACTGTACCTATCTGATCGAACACTGTCTGTGTGTATGTTTCTGTTACTTTGGAAGCAACCGCCTCACGAATCTTTGACAGAGCAGTTTCGCTCATTTTGGAAGCAATGTAGTTTGTTCCCGGGTTTGTTTCATATTTCAGTTCCATTTTCTTCGGATTGTCATCCATCAGTGTAGAAGCATCAGAAGAAAAATCTTCCGGAATCGTGATTACCATATAATAGGTTCCATTTTTCAGTCCCTGTTCTGCCTCGTCGCTGTCTACAAAATGGAAATCCAGTGAATCGTTGTCTTTCAGTTCATCCACCATATCTGAACCGACGCTTAACGTCTTTCCATTATATTCTACTGATTTGTCATTGTTGACTACTGCTACCGGGAGTTTATCGAGATTTCCATATGGGTCCCACATGGATTTCAGGAACAGTCCCGCATAGATCACCGGAATAACAATGATCGCCATCACGACAATGATCAGAATCTTATTATTCCATAAGCTTTTCCACTCATTTTTGATCATAATTGTGCCCCTTTCTTTCTAGTAAAAGTCTTTAGATCTATTAATCAACATTATGTTGTTTTTCTTTGCAGACCGTATTATACTAGACACAGGAAACAGTTACAACCGACAAACACTTTTCTTTTTGTGCATTAATGGACACATCAAAAATATTTGTCTATTAGATGTCAAAAATTGACATTTTACATAAAAGCTGTTTGTTTTTGGTAAAAAGATTGGGGGATTTTTACATGGCAGAAAAAATGGACCGCCGCGTCCGCAAAACGAAAGCACAACTCCGAGAAGGACTTGCCCGGCTCATGCAACAGAAAAGTATCAAAGAAATTTCCGTAAAAGAACTGGTAGATGAGGTCGATATCAACCGTTCTACCTTCTATTTACATTATACAGACATCTATCAGATGCTGCAAAAGATTGAAGAAGATGCAATGCAGAACATTACAGAAGTTATGAAAAAATATCCGATCAACTCAGACAATCCGGACACGGTACTGCAATTTATTGTCCAGTTCTTCTCAATCATGGACAATGACAGGGATCTCTGTCTGGCGCTTCTGGGACCACACGGTGATATGGCCTTTGTGGAACAGATTGAAAATCTTCTGGCAGAAACCTTTTTGAAACGACTGCCTGAGAAACTGCCAAAAAATGATCCGAATATCAAATATCCATATGCATTTATTCTCAATGGCTGCGTCGGACTTATCCGCACCTGGCTTTCATGTCCGGTAAAAGAATCTCCGGACCAGGTTGCGCGGATGACTTATCGTTTCATTGAAGATACCGCTCAGGGATATCTGAATATGCAAAAATAAGGTCAAAAATGCCTCTGAAGATAATCATCTGTCTTCAGAGGCATCTTTTTATCCAATATTTACTTCTCCTGCAATGTTTACAGAAAAATATTCTTTCATTTCTCGAATATCATCTGTCTGGCCTAATACCCACATAAGTTTGGTAATGGCTGCCTCTGCAGTCATGTCATATGCCTGAATTACACCTTTTTCTATTGCCAGGCGCCCTGTCTCATATACCATAAGATTACTTCCTTCATATCTGCACTGGCTTCCTACAAGAACAAGCATACCTTTTTCTACCATTTCTCCTACCCGTCCAATAAAATCATTATTTATAAACGGCATTCCACCAAGGCCAAATCCCTCAATAAAAATTCCTTTATATCCTTTTTCATAAAACATATCCAGAATATCAGGATTAATGCCCGGATATAATTTCAAAAGTGCTACTTTATCCGAATAAGCAGTCTGCGGTCGGAATATACCTTTTTTGGCAATCAGGTTTCTTTCATATACCCGAAGTCCTAAAGAACTGATTTCACCTACATAAGGATAATTAATACTCTCAAATGCATCAAAACTCATGGTTCGTACTTTGGATGCTCTGCATCCCAGAATCACTTTTCTGTTGAACGCAACAAATACTCCCGGGTATCCACTGGCAGCCATATGTATGCCACAACGGCAATTTTCCAGTGCGTCTGCAACCGGGTTTGCAATGGATAACTGACTTCCTGTGATGACTACAGGAATTGCTATATTCTGTAGCATAAATGCCAGCATAGATGATGTATATGCCATGGTATCCGTTCCATGAATCACCACAATTCCCTGGTAATCATAACTTTTTCTGGCAATCATCTCTGCCAGGCCCGACCAGTCTTTCGGCCCTATATTCGCACTGTCCAGAGAACAGAAATCTTCTGTTTCCAATTCCAGATTTCTGGACACCATACGGAGCTCTTCCAGCATATCATCGCTTCGCATCCCCGGTACAAGCCCTTTTGAACTTTTTACAGAAGATAAGGTTCCTCCGGTATTTATGATCAGGATTTTCTTAGGCATTTCTTCCTCCCGCTGATCTAATTATGCCATGCCAGACGTTTTACATCTGCATGAACATCGCCTGTCATCCAGTCTACATCATTGGTGATCCAGTCCATGATTCCCAGCTGACGCATTTCCCATTCAACGGTCTGCTCTCTGGATTCAACAGTCTCTTCTACTTCCATTGTAGTATCGATCTCATCGTATCCAAAAATATAGCCACCGGCACACCAGATGCTGAAATTACTGTCCGGACCCGGATCTACAGTGTCACCTCTCTGTGCGATCAGTCCGTCATGGCGTCTCTTGTATTCCTCTTCACATCCTGCTTTCAGTTTTGTCATAAACATTCTGTGGCGGATCAGCTCTTTGTTTTCTCTCACAACACCAAAATTATGATACATCAGACGCATGTCTTTTCCAGGAGTGGAGATCCAGGTAAATGTATCCTGGATTTTTTCAGTCAGTGCTGCTTTTACTTTCTCCTCTTTTGGAGAGATCACAGCTCCGTCTGCATTTTCATAATATCCGAAGATCAGGTCTGCAGCATTCCAGATGCTGAAATTATGAATGCCGTTGCGATCCAGATATGCGGTAAGCTCCGGCCAGATTTCGCCTAAGGTCTTACGGTAATCGTTCATTTTTCCTTCTTTTACTTTCATTGCAAATGCATGTCTTTCCATTATAAAAGGCCTCCTGTCATATGTGTTTGCACCAGGCTTTCCACCTGGATTTATAAAATCAAATTTTCTGATACTGATTTTATCACATCCGCATTCGTAATACAATTTGATTTACAGTAAAATATTACCTGTGAAATCTTTTTGAAAATTCTTTTATTCATGAAACAGAATCTGTGAAAAATACCGCACCATTCCGTCATCTGTCCAGCAGAGCATCCCGGCTGCATCTGCCATTTTCTGCGCATCTACACAATATGCAGACATACAGGAATTATGCTTGTACGGTCCGGCACTCATGATCAGGATATCTGTTTTGCCCTCTGCTTTCATCTTCTCTGCAAGTTCTTCAGTCATTTTGTTCTGCAGTAACTTGTCCTTCTTGTACTGTGCAGAATCATGCATGTCTTCCTGCATGGTCTGCAGCACCAGCGTTTTCTCATACTGCAGTGCACGTTGTTTCATCTCTTCTGCCGTCCCGCTCTCAGGCGGACAGGCCGGATTTGCATTATAGCAGCCACACAGGTTTTCTTCACAGAATGTCCGATATTCCGGCACAAAAACAAGCTCTTTTGTATCCATAACGGCAGCTCCCGAAAATCCCAGGAAAATTGCCTCTTTCACCAGATCCATATTAAAATCTCCCTTCTGTTGTTATTCATAGTCTTCTATTATACACATCAAATAATTTCCTTCTATTATAATGCCACAAAGTGAATTTTGTTGCAATCTCTCAAAGACATGTTATGATTAGCATAAAATACAATTTTACCAGAAAGGACTGCCCATGTACCGTATTTTCATCGTAGAAGATGATGAGATCATCGCCAACCTTCTGAAAAAGAATCTCTGTTCCTGGGGATATGATGTCTCCTGCGCAGAAGATTTTTCCAATATCATACAGGAATTTGCTCACAAAGATCCACAGCTTGTCCTGCTGGATCTGAAACTGCCTTTTTATAACGGTTTTCACTGGTGTGAGGAGATTCGTCGGATTTCCCAGGTACCGATCATCTTTATTTCCTCTGCATCTGACAATATGAATATGGTCATGGCAATGAGCCGTGGTGCAGACGATTTTATTGCAAAACCATTTGATCTGGATGTGCTGACTGCCAAGATTCAGGCAATCCTGCGCCGTACCTATTCCTTCGGAACTCCGGGAAATGTCCTTGAACATAAGGGTGCTGTCCTGAATCCTTCCCGCTGTACCCTGACCTGGAACGGTCATGATATTGACCTTACGAAAAACGAACTCCGCATTCTGGAGATACTTCTGGAACATGCCGGAAAAGCAGTCTCCAGAGATGCCATTATGACAAAGCTCTGGGAAAGTGACAGCTTTGTTGACGACAATACCCTGACCGTAAATATCACCCGTCTGCGCAAAAAACTGGAAGGGGAAGGGCTGAAAGACTTTATCATCACCAAAAAAGGACTTGGATACATGGTATAATGTGCAACTTAAAAGCACTCACCCTATGAAGGATTACTTTATGAAATTATTTCCGGATTATCTGAACAAAATAAAACTACAAATCTTACTGATGCTTTTTCCGACGATACTTACAGGAATGATCTTCCTTCTGTACCAACTTCCACTGGAACCCATTCTGTACATTGCGGTCCTCTGGATTCTGACCGGGCTTGGTAAGTGTGCTTTCGGCTTTCATAACTACCAGAAGAACATTCATAATCTTCAGATTATCTCTGCAGCACCGGATATTAATCTGTCCCGTATGGATGCTCCTTCCAACGAAGCCGATGCTCTTCAGCAGGAGATCATGCACAGCCTGAACCGAATGCGAATAGATGCTGAAACTGCTAACCAGAAGACACTGGAAGAAATGACTGATTATTACACGATGTGGGCTCACCAGATCAAGACACCAATTTTTGCTCTGCGTCTGCTCCTTCAGGAAAATCCGACAGTGAATAAAGAAGCTCTCACTGAACTTTTTAAGATTGAACAGTATGTAGAAATGGTTCTGGGTTATCTGCGCACAGAAGATATGTCCTCGGATCTGAAACTTTCACGCTGTGCCCTTGATTCGATCATCCGTGAACAGATACATAAATATGCCGGAATCTTTATTTCAAAAAAACTGTCTCTGACTTATGAAGGAATTTCAGAGAATGTCCTGACCGATGAAAAATGGCTTGGTTTTGTCATCGGGCAGATTCTTTCCAATGCGCTGAAATATACAAGAACGGGCGGCATTGAAATCTGGCTGGAGGATGAGCGTGGAAACCGGACATCGAATACAGCACCGGCAATCCTTGTCATCGCAGACACCGGCATCGGAATCCAGGCAGAAGACCTTCCACGGATCTTCGAAAAAGGCTACACAGGAGTCAACGGCCGGGAGGACAACCGCGCCACCGGGATCGGACTGTATTTAAGCCGGAAGATCCTGAAAAAGCTGGGCCATGAGATCACTGTGGATTCCCAGGTGGATAAAGGCACGGAAGTCCGGTTGAGCCTGTGGAAAAAAGAGCTGGATATGTATTGAAATTTTTTTGCAGAAGCCAACCTTACATAAATGTAAGCTTCCCCCGCAAAATGTAAGCCACTTCGATGGCAGCCGCCGGAGAATTTTCTTATACTGAAAACATAATATAGCGACACAGGTAATTCCTGTATCGGATTCAGTCACTTATAGTATTTCCATAAATTCCTGCATCAAGTTCAGCACGTCATGCTCTGAACAACTTTCTTTTGATGCATTGATTCCTGGGACTGCTATAGAATGTGATGCACGAATTCCCTGGAACGCTGCAAACACAGATAAGAAAGGAATTGGCATATGGCATTACTGGAAGTAACAAATGTAAAAAAGATATACAGCACCCGCTTCGGCGGAAACAAAGTACAGGCACTTTCCAATGTGACTTTTTCAGTGGAAGAGGGAGAATATGTGGCGATCATGGGAGAGTCCGGTTCCGGAAAAACAACGCTTCTGAACATTCTGGCAGCCCTGGATCGCCCAACATCCGGTGAAGTACTTCTGGAAGGAAAAAGCATCACCCACCTGACAGAAAAAGAGATTTCCGCATTTCGTCGGAAAAACTTAGGCTTCGTATTCCAGGATTTTAACCTTCTGGACACCTTCAGTCTCCGGGATAACATCTATCTTCCCCTTGTGCTGGCAGGCGAAGATTATCAGGAGATGGAACAGAAGATCCGCCCCATTGCAAAAGCCCTTCACATTGACCAGCTTCTGGAAAAATTTCCCTACGAGGTTTCCGGCGGACAGAAACAGAGGGCGGCAGTTGCAAGAGCGCTGATCACAGATCCCAGGCTGATCCTTGCGGACGAACCAACCGGAGCGCTGGACTCCCGTGCGGCGTCCGATCTTCTTTCCATGTTCAATGAAGTGAATCAGGAAGGCCAGACCATTCTCATGGTAACTCACTCGACAGCGGCCGCCAGTCGAGCGCAGCGTGTTTTGTTTATCAAGGATGGTATTCTTTATAATCAAATCTTTAAAGGGGATAAGTCTGAACATCAAATGTTCCAAGAAATTTCCGATACACTAACTACAATGGCAAGTGAGGTGAACTAATATGTTTCGTCTAACCAATAGACTGGCGTTGTCCAATCTCATAAAAAATCGTAAGCTTTACTATCCGTATACATTGGCAACTATTCTGGTTATTGCCATTACCTATATTTTTACATCTTTAACGCTTAATTCGCATCTGGATGACTTACCTGGGGCAGATGCTATCAAGATGGTTTTGGGGTTGGGACTTGGGATTGTCGCCCTATCCTCTGGGATTATTGTTCTTTATGCCAACAGCTTTGTCATGAAAAATCGTTCAAAGGAGCTTGGTCTCTATAGTGTGCTAGGCTTGGAGAAGCGTCACCTTTTTAGTATGATTTTAAAAGAAACGATGATTATGGGTTTTGTGACTTTGCTTTTAGGTATAGGTGTAGGGGCGCTATTCGATAAACTCATTTATGCTTTTCTTCAAAGGATTATCGGTGAAAGTACTGGTTTGGTTTCGACCTTTCAAGTAATGACAATTCCTATTGTTCTTGTCATCTTTGCTTGTATTTTTAGTTTGTTGGTTTTGGTAAATGGTTTCCGATTACTACGGCTTAATCCTTTACAATTAACTAAAGATGGCCTTAAGGGTGAGAAAAAAGGACGCTTCCTAGTTATTCAAACCCTTTTAGGACTTGGGACTATGGGATATGGTTACTATCTTGCTCTTTCTGTTCAGAATCCAGTAACGGCTATTATCAGTTTTTTCCTAGCTGTTTTACTGGTCATTTTAGGGACTTATCTTCTCTTTAACGCTGGGACAACAGTAGTTCTGCAACTCTTGAAAAAGAAGAAAAGCTACTATTACAAGCCTAATAATATGATTTCCATTTCCAACCTTGTCTTTCGGATGAAGAAAAATGCAGTTGGGCTTGCGACCATTGCTATCCTCTCAAGTATGGTTCTGGTGACACTTGTAGGTGCTGCAAGTATCTATGCTGGAAAAAAAGACTATTTGG
>ERZ773252.3124-NODE-3124-length-13185-cov-3.115080_pt1 | contig 13185 bp, 9 predicted proteins | sample MGYA00580517_ERZ773252 | MGnify/ENA primary metagenome ERZ773252 (study PRJEB29015, sample SAMEA2737766) | human gut metagenome | biome: human gut; feature: human-associated habitat; material: faeces | place: China | collected 2012 ... | reverse complement strand
GTTCCATTTACTGCTTTATCAAAATCTCATAATGTTATTTCTGATCTCTTATCAACTTATAATGAGAATCGAGATTTAAAAAAATCTTTATCAAATTTAGAAAATCAATCATCTATTATTTCTAACTTGCAAGAAGAGAATGATTCTTTAAGAGCTTCGCTTAATCTTTCGGACAAGCTAAGTCGTGATAATGTTCTCACTGCTGAAGTTTCTATGCGACCTTCTGTGACTTGGTTAAAAGAGTTAACTATTAATGTGGGTAAGTCTAAGAATGTTAGTAAATCTATGCTAGCAACTTCTAATGGTGGAGTAATTGGTTTTGTAACTAAGGTATATGATGATACTACTACTATTTCTTTACTTTCTAGTAGTTCTAGTGATAGTTACCTTGCTTCTAGCGTCAAATCAGAGGATGATAACCAGATTTTCGGGATTATATCTCGTTATGATAATAAAAAGAAGCTGTTAGAGATGACACAACTCAATTCATCTTCTAACGTTAAGGTCGGCACTGAAGTAGTCACAAGTGGTCTTGATGATGTATCAGTAAAGGATGTTCCAATTGGTACTGTAGACTCTGTGAGTGATTATGAAGGAAATCGTACGATTTTGGTAAAACCTTATGCTGATTTTGATAAAATTTCTTATGTTACTTTAGTTGGAGATGGTAAATAATATGAAATTATCCAAGTATTCTATTATTCCTTTCTTACTGAGTATTGTTCCTTTTCTATGGGATGGTCATATTTCGATGATACTTAATCATTATTTATCTCCTGAATTTTTTCTATCATCTCATCTTTTCATTATTTATATTTTTATCTTAACTCTTGATTTTCCAAATAAGTATGCATTTCTTTACCTAGTTTGTTTTGGATTTCTTTATGATACCTATTATTTCAAAACAGTTGGTATAGTAATTCTAACTTTGCCACTGTTATTCTATCTGTTAACTCAGCTAGGTCGAATTGTTAAGAGAAATACCTATGTTGATTTTTTGTTAATGTTTTTATTCTTATTTCTTTTTGATACCATAAATTTTGGCTTTGCCTTATTTTATGGTTTCTCCAATGAGTCTGTGACGAATTTTATTATTTATCAACTAAGTCCTAGTATAGTATTTAATCTTTTGATCTTTATCTTTATTAAACCTATTCTTGAAAAATTATTTTTATATCTGTCAGTTGATAGATTTAAATAGAACTGTAATATTGGCGTAACAAAGTTTGCGCCATTTTTTGATACAATTAATAGGTCTTATCGAAAAGGAGTAGTATTTTATATTATGAAAAAACGTATTCTTTCAGCAGTGTTGGTAAGTGGTGTAACCTTATCAGCAGCTGCATCAGTACATGCAGAGGATTATGATTCGCAAATCGCTGCTGCAGATAATGCAATTAGTAACCTTGCTTCTCAACAAGAGACTGCACAAGCGCAAGTTGCTACAATCCAATCTCAAGTATCTACACTTAGAACACAAAAATCAGAATTGGAAACTAAAAATGCTGAACTTGAAAAAGTGTCAGCAGATTTGGAATCTGAAATTCAAGAATTATCAAGTAAAATTGTAGCTCGTCAAGATTCTTTGGCGAAACAAGCTCGTAGTGCTCAACAAAATAATACTGCGACTAGCTATATCAACTCTATCTTGAACTCTAAGTCAATCTCTGAAGCTATTACTCGTATCACAGCTATTTCAAAAGTTGTTACAGCTAATAATGACATGTTGACAAAACAAGAGTCTGATCAAAAAGAGCTTGCTGCAAAGCAAGAACAAAACCAAGCTGCTATTAATGAGATTGCAACTAATAAAGCAGAACTTGAAACAACAGAAGCTGGTTTGACAACTCAACAAGCAGAACTAGAAGCAGCACAAGTTACTTTGGCTGCAGAATTGGCTACAGCACAAGATGAAAAAACATCACTTGTTTCTGCTAAGTCAACTGCAGAAGCAGTGGCAGCTTCAACTGCAGCATCAGTTGCTCAGTCTCAAGCAATTGCAGAATCAGAGGCAGCAGCACAAGCAGTAGCATCTTCAGAAGCGGCAGCATTTGTAGCTCAATCAGAGGCGGCAGCAACTTCAGAAGCTGTAGCTCAACCTTCTGAAGCTACTGTTTCAGAAACAGCGACAGCCTCAGAAGTAGCACAAGAACCGGTTTCATCAGAAACTTCAGAAACTACTCAAGAGCCAACTGTTGCAACTTCAGAAGCAACACAAGAGCCTGAAGCACAACCAGAATCAGCTGCCTCAGAGGCACAACAAGAGCCTGCTGCTCCAGCAACATCTGAAGCAACACAAGAGTCTGAAGCACAACCAGAATCAGCTGCTCCAGCAGCTTCAGAAGCACCAGCTCCTGCTAGCGAAGCACCTGCAGCAACTTCAGAAGCACCAGCAAGTCAAGCACCTGCAGCTTCAGAAGCACCAGCTCCTGCTGCTGAAACACCTAAAGTATCAGCAGCATCAACTCCTAATACATATCCAGTTGGTCAATGTACTTGGGGTGCTAAATCACTAGCTTCATGGGTTGGTAATTACTGGGGTAATGCTAAAAACTGGATTGCTAGCGCACAAGCAGCTGGCCACTCAGTTGGTACAACTCCTGTAGCCGGAGCAATTGCGGTTTGGCCAAATGATGGTGGTGGTTATGGTCACGTAGCTTACGTAACATCAGCATCAGGTGCAAATTCAATTCAAGTTATGGAATCAAACTATGCTGGTAACATGTCAATCGGTAACTACCGTGGTACATTTGATCCAACATCTTCAGCTCACGGTGGTTCTGTATATTATATTTACCCATAATGAACACAAAAAAGCGATTCGAATTTTCTCGAATCCTTTTTATTTTACGGGAAAATCTCTTTACTTTGTGGAACTGATTTTAGCTGGGAAAATGTCGTAACTAAGGATAAATCTTTTTAGTCTTGTTAAGTTACTGTGACACCATTTATTTTGCATTGAAAATCAATCTAAAAAAAGGTAGAATGGTTTAGTAGATATTTTGGAGGAAATCATGTCTTATACGAATTTGAAGTTGTTTGCTTTATCGTCTAACCAGGAATTAGCAGCAAAAGTTGCTGATAAAATGGGTATTGAACTCGGAAAATCAAGTGTTCGTGAATTTTCAGATGGTGAGATTCAAGTTAATATTGAAGAATCTATCCGTGGTCATCACGTTTTTATTCTTCAATCTACAAGCTCTCCTGTAAATGATAACTTGATGGAAATCTTGATTATGGTTGATGCGCTAAAACGTGCAAGTGCGGAAACAATCAGTGTTGTTATGCCTTATTATGGTTATGCACGTCAAGACCGTAAGGCACGTTCACGTGAGCCAATCACATCTAAATTGGTTGCTAATATGCTTGAGGTTGCAGGTGTTGATCGACTTTTGACAGTTGACCTCCATGCTTCTCAAATTCAAGGATTCTTTGATATTCCTGTAGACCATTTGATGGGTGCGCCACTTATCGCAGATTATTTTGATCGTGCTGGTCTTACTGGAGATGATGTTGTTGTTGTTTCTCCAGACCATGGTGGTGTGACTCGTGCGCGAAAACTTGCTCAATGTTTGAAAACACCAATCGCAATCATTGATAAACGTCGTAGTGTTGATAAAATGAACACTTCTGAGGTTATGAATATCATTGGTAACGTTGAAGGTAAAACATGTATCTTGATTGATGATATGATTGATACTGCGGGTACAATCTGTCATGCGGCGGATGCGCTTGCTGAAGCTGGTGCAACTCATGTTTATGCCTCATGTACTCACCCTGTATTGTCAGGTCCAGCACTTGATAATATTCAAAAATCTGCTATTGAGAAGCTTGTCGTATTGGACACTATTTATCTTCCAGAAGAACGTTTGATTGATAAGATTGAACAAATTTCAATTGCTGATTTGATTTCAGAGGCAATTATTCGTATTCATGAAAAACGTCCATTGTCACCTTTGTTTGAAATGGGCCATAAATAGACTAAAGCTAGCCTAGGCTAGCTTTTTTGGTGTTTAAATGCGTTTGAGTTTTTGATATAATGTAAGGCATAATTGCAAAGAGGTGACAGTGATGGATTTAACACAACGTTTTAATAAAAATTTAGATAAGATTGAAGTTTCGATGATTCGTCAGTTTGACCAATCAATTTCAGATGTACCAGGTATCAAAAAGTTGACACTTGGTGAACCTGATTTTACAACTCCAGATCATGTAAAAGAGGCTGCTAAAGCTGCTATCGATGCTAACCAGTCTCACTATACAGGTATGTCAGGACTTCCTGCTTTGCGTCAAGCTGCGGCAGATTTTGTTAAGGAAAAATATAATCTTACTTATAACCCAGATAATGAAATATTGGTGACTATTGGAGCTACAGAAGCCCTTTCTGCAACTTTGACAGCGATTTTGGAGCCAGGTGATACGATTCTTTTACCTGCACCAGCCTATCCAGGGTATGAGCCGATTGCAAATCTAGTTGGTGCTGAAATTGTTGAAATTGATACAACAGCTAATGATTTTGTTTTGACTCCGGAGATGTTAGAAAAGGCAATTTTGGAGCAGGGAGATAAGCTTAAAGCTGTTTTGCTTAACTACCCAACTAACCCAACAGGTGTGACTTACTCACGTCAACAGATTAAAGATTTGGCTGAAGTTCTGAAAAAATACGATATTTTTGTTGTTAGTGATGAAGTTTACTCTGAGCTAACTTATGTGGACCAACATGTATCTATTGCTGAGTATTTGCCGGAACAAACGATTTTGATTAATGGTTTGTCTAAATCTCATGCGATGACAGGATGGCGTATTGGTTTGATTTTTGCACCTGCAGTCTTGACGGCTCAGTTGATTAAGAGTCACCAGTATTTGGTAACAGCTGCAGCTACTATGGCACAATTTGCAGCTATTGAAGCCTTATCTGCTGGTAAGGATGATGCCCAACCAATGAAAGTTGAGTATTTGAAGCGTCGTGATTATATTCTTGAAAAAATGACTGAACTTGGTTTCAAAATTATTAAACCTGATGGTGCTTTCTACATCTTTGCTAAGATTCCAGAAGGGTATACTCAAGACTCCTTTAAGTTCTGCCAAGACTTTGCTCGTGAAAAAGCTATTGCGATTATCCCAGGGGTCGCTTTTGGGAAGTATGGCGAAGGCTATGTTCGTTTGTCGTATGCAGCTAGCATGGATACTATTGAAACAGCTATGGCTCGTTTGAAAGAGTTTATGGAAGAACATGCAGAAGCTTGAGAGTAGAGGGCTTGTCCTCTTCAATCGTAATTATCGTGAGAATGATAAGCTGGTTAAGATTTTTACCGAGCAAGCTGGTAAACGGATGTTTTTTATTAGAGGTGGTGGGGCAGGTAAATTAAGTGCTGTCATTCAACCTTTAACCATCGCTGAATTCATGATGAATGTAAATGATGAGGGCTTATCTTTCATAGAAGATTATAGTCAGGCAGAATCCTTCAAGGAAATTACAAGCGATATTTTCAAGCTGTCTTATGCAACTTATTTAGCTGCTCTGACGGATGCTGCTATTGCTGATGGTGTGACAGATGCGCAATTATTTGTATTTTTGGAGAAAACGCTTGAATTAATGGAAGAAGGCTTGGATTATGAAATCTTGACTAATATCTTTGAGATTCAGGTTTTAGACCGTTTCGGCGTACGCTTGAATTTTCACGAGTGTGTCTTTTGCCATCGTGTGGGGCTTCCTTTTGATTTTTCGTATAAGTTCTCGGGGCTACTTTGTCCAAATCACTATGCAGAGGATGAAAGGCGTAGTCACTTGGATCCTAATGTACCTTATCTTTTAGATCGTTTTCAGGGGCTTTCTTTTGAGGAATTGAGAAGCATATCTGTTAAGGATGACATGAAACGAAAGCTACGACATTTTATTGATGACCTCTATGATAATTATGTTGGAATACATCTTAAAAGTAAGAAGTTTATTGATAATCTAAATTCTTGGGGCCATATTATGAATAAAGAAGATAGTGCTGACTAGACATTATCTTCTTTTTGTTTCACGTGAAACAGGAAAGTAATGGTTTTCAGTCTCAGGGGTTAAAATGCAAGTCAGTTCGTGCTATAATAAGAAGATAATAAGCTGAAAGACTCTGCTAGAAACAGTGAACTAGTCTATTTTAGTTACATAATATTTTATTGATAGAAATCTGAGTTTATGTTTTATGGCAGAGGACAAGAGGGAGAATGCTATGCATGTAATTGCAGTAGATGCTATGGGTGGCGATAATGCGCCACAAGCAATTGTAGAGGGTGTCAACCAAGCTATAGCAGATTTCAAAGATATTGAAATCCAGCTTTATGGTGATGAAGCTAAAATCAAGACTTATTTGACAGCGAATGAACGTGTGAGCATTGTGCATACTGATGAAAAGATAAATTCGGATGATGAGCCAGCTAAAGCTATTCGCAAGAAGAAAAAAGCTTCAATGGTCTTAGGTGCACAGGCTGTTAAGGAGAAAAAAGCAGGTGCCGTGATTTCTGCGGGAAATACAGGTGCCCTTCTGGCTGCAGGTCTCTTTGTGGTCGGACGTATTAAGGGAGTTGAGCGTCCGGGTCTTATGTCAACAATGCCAAGTTTTACTGGTCAACCCTTTGATATGCTTGATTTAGGTGCAAATGCGGAAAATACAGCTAGTCATTTGCATCAATATGCTATTTTAGGCTCTTTCTATGCTAAAAATGTGCGTGGCATTGCCAATCCTCGTGTAGGTCTCCTTAATAATGGGACTGAGGAAACAAAGGGGGATAGTCTTCGTAAGGAGGCTTTTGAGCTCTTATCTAAGGAGCCAAGTATTAACTTTGTTGGTAATGTTGAGGCGCGTGAAATCATGTCAGGAGCTGCTGACGTGGTAGTTGCTGATGGTTTCACAGGAAATGCAGTTCTTAAGGCAATTGAGGGAACGGGACTTGGTGCCATGAAGACTCTTAAGTCAGCTATCATGAATGGTGGTCTTAAAGCTAAGTTAGGTGCCTTCCTATTGAAAGACAGCCTAAAAGGGATGAAAGAGACTATGGATTACTCTAGCGCTGGAGGTGCAGTTCTCTTTGGTCTTAAAGCTCCTGTAGTAAAATGTCATGGATCTAGTGATGCTAAGGCGGTTTACTACACCATTAAGCAGGTTCGTACGATGCTTGATACTAAGGTTGTTGAGCAGCTAGTTGAAGCCTTTAGTCCGAAAGAGGAGGCTAACTGATGAGTAGAGTAGAAATTCTTCAGAAAATGCAGCTCGTGATTCAAGAGCAGATGGGTAAAGAGGACATTGTTTTAACCGAAGACACCAAATTAGATGACTTGGGTGTAGATTCAATAGAGCTTATGGAATTCATTATTAATTTGGAGGATGAGTTTGCTCTTGAGATTTCCGATGATACTATTGACCATATGGTTAAGGTAGCTGATTTGTTGGACTATTTGTCTGAGGAATTGAATAAAGAATAAGAAAGCTAGAGATAGATAAGAGTATAATAGTTGTGTATTATATGATTGTTATTTTGTGGGAGTGAGGCAAGAAACTAAATGTTATATGGATTTAGTTCTGTCACACTCCTTTTTTCTATACATTTTTTATTAGGAAACTCTAAAAACAATCAAAAGACGAACGTTGTTTTTTTACTAAAGTAATAAAGTTTGTTATATGTTGGTTTTTGGATTCTGGTGTGGTATAATTAAGACGAATAAACTTGAAAGGCGAACAATTCCATGTCAAACCAACTGATTTATACTGGGAAAGCTAAAGATATTTATAGTACAGAAGACGAAAATGTGATTAAGTCGGTCTATAAGGACCAGGCAACCATGCTTAATGGTGCTCGTAAGGAGACTATTAAGGGAAAAGGTGTGCTAAATAATCAGATTTCGTCTCTTATTTTTGAAAAATTGAATGCTGCGGGTGTAGCTACTCACTTTATCGAACGTATTTCTGACACAGAACAACTCAACAAGAAAGTGAAAATTATTCCTTTGGAGGTTGTTCTTCGTAACGTGACTGCGGGTTCTTTTTCTAAACGTTTTGGCGTGGAAGAAGGTTTGGACTTAAAAACTCCAATCGTTGAATTTTACTATAAGAACGATGATTTGGATGATCCATTCATCAATGATGAGCATGTGAAGTTCTTGGATATTGCCAATGATGAACAAATTGCTTATATCAAGGAAGAAACACGTCGTATCAATGAATTGTTGAAAGATTGGTTTGCACAAATTGGTCTTCGTTTGATCGACTTCAAATTGGAATTCGGTTTTGATAAGGATGGCAAAATTATCTTGGCAGATGAATTTTCACCAGATAACTGCCGCCTTTGGGATGCTGAGGGGCACCATATGGACAAGGATGTCTTCCGTCGTGATCTTGGTAGCTTGACAGATGTTTATGAAGTTGTATTGGAAAAATTGCAAGGATTGAAGTAGCCTTTTACAAATAGAATACTTGGTCTTCACTACAATCTTTAAGTAGAAATAGATAAAGGAAATAAAATGGATAAACGTATTTTCGTTGAGAAAAAAGCTGATTTTCGTGTGAAATCTCACTCTTTAGTAAAAGAATTAAAGCATAATCTTCAGTTGAAAACTTTGAATGATCTTCGTATTGTTCAAGTTTACGATGTCTTTAATTTAGCAGAGGATTTGTTTGCGCGTGCGGAAAAACATATCTTCTCTGAGCAAGTGACCGATACTGTTTTGGATGAAGCTGCGGTTAAGGCTGATCTTGAGAAGTATGCTTTCTTTGCTATCGAAAGTTTGCCTGGTCAATTTGACCAACGTGCAGCATCTTCGCAAGAAGCTTTGCTTTTGCTTGGTAGTTCAAATGATGTAACGGTGAACACAGCGCAACTTTACTTGGTTAACAAGGATATTGATGCGAATGAGTTGGAAGCTGTCAAAAACTACCTCTTGAACCCAGTGGATTCTCGTTTCAAAGACATCACTGTTGGCATTGCTAAACAGGATTTCTCTGAGTCTGACAAGACCATTCCAAGTTTGGATTTCTTTGAAACTTATACGGCAGAAGATTTTGCTAAGTATAAGGCAGAGCAAGGATTGGCAATGGAAGTGGATGACCTTCTATTCATTCAAGATTACTTCAAGTCTATTGGTCGTGTGCCAACTGAGACTGAGCTTAAGGTGTTGGATACTTACTGGTCTGACCACTGTCGTCATACAACTTTCGAGACTGAGTTGAAAAACATCGACTTCTCAGCTTCTAAATTTGAAAAACAATTGCAAGCGACTTATGACAAGTATATTGCCATGCGTGATGAGTTGGGACGTACAGAAAAACCTCAAACCTTGATGGATATGGCGACTATTTTTGGCCGTTATGAGCGTGCTAATGGTCGTTTGGATGACATGGAAGTGTCTGATGAAATCAATGCCTGCTCTGTTGAAATTGAAGTGGATGTTAATGGTGTGAAAGAACCATGGCTTCTCATGTTCAAGAACGAAACTCACAACCACCCAACTGAAATCGAACCATTTGGTGGAGCAGCTACTTGTATCGGTGGTGCCATTCGTGACCCATTGTCAGGTCGTTCATACGTTTACCAAGCCATGCGTATCTCAGGTGCTGGTGATATTACAACACCAATTGCCGAGACTCGTGCTGGTAAACTGCCACAACAAGTGATTTCTAAAACAGCGGCACACGGTTATTCTTCATACGGTAACCAAATTGGTCTTGCAACAACTTACGTTCGTGAATACTTCCACCCAGGTTTCGTTGCTAAGCGTATGGAGCTAGGTGCAGTTGTCGGTGCGGCTCCTAAGGAAAATGTTGTCCGTGAGAAACCTGAAGCAGGTGATGTGATTATCTTGCTCGGTGGTAAGACTGGACGTGACGGTGTCGGTGGTGCGACAGGTTCTTCTAAAGTTCAAACGGTTGAATCTGTTGAAACAGCTGGTGCTGAGGTTCAAAAAGGGAATGCCATCGAAGAACGTAAGATTCAACGTCTTTTCCGTAATGGGGATGTGACACGTCTGATCAAGAAATCAAATGACTTTGGTGCTGGTGGTGTCTGTGTGGCTATCGGTGAATTGGCAGATGGTCTTGAAATTGATCTAGACAAAGTGCCATTGAAATACCAAGGTTTGAACGGTACAGAAATTGCCATCTCTGAATCTCAAGAACGTATGGCCGTAGTGGTTCGTCCAGAAGATGTAGATGCCTTCGTTGCTGAATGTAACAAAGAAAATATTGATGCTGTTGTTGTTGCGACAGTGACTGAAAAACCAAATCTTGTCATGCACTGGAATGGTGAAACCATCGTTGATTTGGAACGTCGTTTCCTTGATACAAACGGTGTACGTGTGGTTGTAGATGCTAAGGTGGTTGACAAGGATGTCAAGCTTCCAGAAGAACGTCAAACATCTGCTGAAACCCTTGAAGCTGATACTCTTGAAGTCTTGGCTGACCTTAACCATGCCAGTCAAAAAGGTTTACAAACCATCTTCGATAGCTCAGTTGGTCGTTCAACAGTCAATCACCCACTTGGTGGTCGCTACCAAATCACACCAACGGAAGCTTCTGTACAGAAATTGCCAGTCCAACATGGCGTGACAACAACTGCTTCTGTTATGGCGCAAGGATTCAACCCTTATGTAGCAGAATGGTCTCCATATCATGGCGCTGCCTATGCAGTAATCGAAGCAACAGCTCGTTTGGTTGCTGCTGGTGCAAACTGGTCTAAGGCTCGTTTCTCTTATCAAGAATACTTCGAGCGTATGGATAAACAAGCAGAGCGGTTTGGTCAACCAGTATCAGCTCTTCTTGGATCAATTGAAGCGCAGATTCAACTTGGTTTGCCATCTATCGGTGGTAAAGACTCTATGTCTGGTACCTTTGAAGAATTGACAGTACCACCAACCTTGGTTGCTTTTGGTGTCACAACTGCAGATAGCCGTAAGGTCCTTTCTCCAGAATTTAAAGGTGTTGGTGAAAATATCTATTACATCCCAGGTCAAGCTTTGGCACAAGAAATTGACTTTGATCTTATCAAGTCTAACTTTGCTAAGTTTGAAGCCATCCAAGCTGATCACAAAGTGACAGCAGCATCAGCTGTCAAATATGGTGGTGTGGTTGAAGCACTTGCCCTTGCAACATTTGGTAACCATATTGGTGCCACTGTAACCCTTGAAAATATTGAGACTGCCTTGACAGCTCAATTGGGTGGATTCGTCTTCACATCTCCGGAAGAGATTTCAGGTGTTGCCAAGATTGGACAAACAGCAGCTGACTTTACACTTACTGTCAATGGTGTAACGCTTGATGGACACAAACTTGACAGTGCCTTCCAAGGTAAATTGGAAGAGGTTTACCCAACGGAATTTGCACAAGCAACTGAGTTGGAAGAAGTACCTGCTGTAGCATCTGATGCTGTGATCAAAGCTAAAGAAACAGTTGAGACACCAGTGGTTTACATCCCAGTATTCCCAGGTACTAACTCTGAGTACGATTCAGCTAAGGCCTTTGAAAAAGAAGGTGCAAAAGTCAACTTAGTACCATTTGTAACACTTAACGAAGAGGCCATTGTCAAGTCTGTTGACACCATGGTTGACAATATCGAAAAAGCTAACATTATCTTCTTTGCAGGTGGCTTCTCAGCAGCCGATGAACCAGATGGATCAGCTAAATTTATCGTTAATATCTTGCTCAATGAAAAAGTACGTGCAGCCATTGATAGCTTCATCGAACGTGGTGGTTTGATTATTGGTATCTGTAACGGATTCCAAGCTCTTGTCAAATCAGGTCTTCTTCCATATGGTAACTTTGAAGATGCAAGAAGTACTAGTCCAACCCTCTTCTACAATGATGCCAACCAACACGTGGCTAAGATGGTTGAAACACGTATTGCCAACACGAACTCACCATGGCTTGCCGGAGTAGAAGTTGGTGACATCCATGCCATCCCAGTATCACACGGTGAAGGTAAATTTGTCGTGACAGCTGAGGAATTTGCAGAGCTTCGTGACAATGGTCAAATCTTTACCCAATATGTTGACTTCGAAGGTAAACCAAGCATGGATTCTAAATACAATCCTAACGGATCTGTGAATGCTATCGAAGGTATCACAAGCAAGAATGGTCAAATTATTGGTAAGATGGGTCACTCAGAACGTTTCGAAGACGGTCTCTTCCAAAATATTCCAGGAAATAAAGACCAACACCTCTTTGCGTCAGCGGTTAAATACTTTACTGGAAAATAATAGAGTGCCAAGTGCACTCAGTAATGATATTTTTCGATATGCAGTGGTTATAAAGAGCTTGAAAACTTGAGTTCCAATTAGTGAAATGAGAGGCTAGAAACAGTTTTTCGTTCGCCTTGCATAAGGAAAATATCAAAAATAAAAGGTATAAAAAATGACATACGAAGTTAAATCTCTTAATGAAGAATGTGGTGTTTTTGGTATCTGGGGTCACCCAGATGCTGCCAAATTAACTTATTTCGGACTTCACAGTCTCCAACACCGTGGTCAAGAGGGAGCAGGAATTCTCTCAAATGATGCGGGTCAATTGAAGCGTCATCGTGATATGGGGCTTCTCTCAGAAGTTTTCCGTGATCCAGCCAACTTGGATAAGCTAACTGGAACGGCTGCTATCGGTCATGTTCGTTATGCGACTGCTGGTGAAGCTTCTGTAGACAATATTCAACCATTCATGTTTAAGTTTCACGATGGACAGCTTGGTCTTGCTCATAATGGGAATTTGACTAATGCAGAGTCACTAAGACATGAGTTGGAGAAAAATGGAGCTATCTTAAACTCAACTTCTGACTCAGAAATCTTAGCTCACTTGATTCGCCGTAGCCACAACCCATCATTCATGGGTAAAGTAAAAGAAGCTCTGAGCACTGTTAAAGGTGGATTTGCTTATCTTCTTATGATTGAGGACAAGCTTATTGCAGCTTTGGATCCAAATGGCTTCCGTCCCCTTTCTCTTGGTAAGATGAGCAATGGTGCTATCGTGGTTTCATCTGAAACATGTGCCTTTGAGGGTGTTGGTGCAGAATGGATTCGGGATGTAAATCCAGGTGAGGTTGTTATCATCGATGATAATGGCATCACTTACGATACCTATACAACGGATACGCAATTGGCTGTTTGTTCGATGGAGTATATCTACTTTGCCCGTCCTGATTCAAATATCCAAGGGGTCAATGTCC
>ERZ773252.3119-NODE-3119-length-13208-cov-5.132821_pt1 | contig 13208 bp, 16 predicted proteins | sample MGYA00580517_ERZ773252 | MGnify/ENA primary metagenome ERZ773252 (study PRJEB29015, sample SAMEA2737766) | human gut metagenome | biome: human gut; feature: human-associated habitat; material: faeces | place: China | collected 2012 ... | reverse complement strand
CTGTTCGGAAAACGAAGTTTTTCGACAGCCTCAGAGGCACACCTTTCGGTGTGCCTCATTTCATTTTCCGCAGATATTCTTTTTGCAGGCGCTGACGGGGTACCATGCACATCCGCGACAAATATCCTCCAGCATGGCTGGGGTCATTTGTGCGTCGATTGCACGGATTAGATCCTGATAAACGTACTCGCCCTCGTGCAGATCAAAGTATTCGACCGTCTTTCGGTCAAAGCGAGAGACCTTTTCCTGTGATTCGCACAGGTCGTCAGCGGTATGGTGCGGGCAGTGCGCGCACAGAGAATCCGAACCAAAGACAAGCCGGATTCGGGTTCCCGGTACATTTCGCAGAGAATGCACAATCGCACTCATATTTTGCACAAATTCTGTGCTATAGCCCTTGCCGGAGTAGCCTTGTGTGCAAAGCAGATGATGCGGGCGCAGCCAGATCATGCCTTGAGCCCCGGGATGCGCTTGCGAACGAGAAAGCCGATCACGGTTGCAAGAACAGCCTTGATGACAGCGGTCGGGATGAACGGCAGCACGCATGCGGTCACGCCTGCGGCGATCGAGCTGTTCATGAGTACGCAGAACATTGCCGTGCCGACAACATAGTTGGCAATCGTGCCGATGATCAGTGCGAGTACATACGCGCCGCGGAATGCATGGCGGTGGTCGGCGCCCCAGCCGATGATAAACGCCATCAGCGGGAAGGAGATCAGAAAACCGCCGGTAGGACCGATAAACTTGTCAAAACCGCCGGAAAAGTTCGCAAGCACCGGTACGCCGACGGCACCGAGCAGCAGATAAATTACGCTTGAAACCGTGCTCAGCTTGGCGCCGAGTACGACAGCCGCCAGTGTGATTGCAAACGTCTGCATGGTCATGGGTACGCCGCCGGGCATCGGAATGGAAATCTGCGCCATGATCGCGATGACCGCCGCGAACAGTCCGGAATAGCAGATGTCGCGCACGGAAAACGCGCTGCGCTGTGCGGGCTTGCTGGAAATGTCACTCATTGGGAGTTCCTCCTCGTTGTTTTGCTTATTGCATTAAACCACAGATTTACTGCAATGTCAACTGGTTTTATAAAAATGGTTTACAGCATGTGCAAAAAAGAAACAGCTGTTCCGTGCATTTGCACAGAACAGCTGTTTGCTCAGCTCGCAGAGCGCTCCCAGCGGGCAAAAATGCGGTGGAGAATCAGGCAGAACAGCAGCGCAAAGACCACGCCGAACACATTCTGCGCGACACGCAGACCGACTGCGCTTTTGAGTCCGTATGCGCTGGTTGCAATAGCGAGCGCACCGAATGTGTTGAACACAGCCTGCCAGCCGTATTTCGCGGAAAAACCGACACCGATGCCGCCAATCACGCCGATATAGGCGTAAATCGAGGACGGAAGCAGGAAATACAGCGCTAAAAAGCAGCAAACACCCGCAATATTTCCAATGATACGCCAGCGAACGCGGTAGCGCATATCGTCCATCGCGGGAAGGATTGCGCTCATGGCGGCAATGCCCGCCCACATCGCACGCGGCATGCCGCTCAGCTCTGCAAGAAAAAGCACGAGCGGAACGCAGATGATCTGGCAAAGCTGCCATTTGGAGCGCGGATGGCGCAGATCGAAAGCAGGAAGGATGTCTCCTGCACAGAGCTCATAGGCATTGCCGCGATGGTTGCCGTAGAATACCGCGCAGACCAGAAGCGCACCGACAGTAAGTCCAAACAGGCGCATTTGATAGGCGTGCCCGCTCACATCGTAACCATACAGCAGCAGATAGCCGAGCACGAGTGTGGACTGATTGAACATTCTCGGCTCGTGGCAGCCGAACAGAATGAGCAGGGCAATCGCAGCAGCATTGATGAACAATCCGCCGACCGGGCCGGCCAGATTGGCTGCATGCGGTCCGACGGCCATAATGCCGAAAAATCCGGCGAGCAGCAGCGTGGACTGTCCTGTGCGAATGCACAGATGTGCGCTGCGGAATACGAGCAGATACAGCAGCACGACTACGCCGACAATGCTGTTGTCCGCGCCGAAGCCCAGACTGTAAAGTGAAACAAAAATAAAGCAGAATGCGACGGTTATCGCAATTTTGGTCAAGTACACGGCAATATGGTACAGCTTTTCGCGCTGTGACGCACTCTCGCGGATGAGTTTCTTTGAGCCTGCCTGATTGACCTGTAATTCCTGATAAAATGTCATGAAATTCCTTTCCAATCGGTGAAAATGAGTAACTATATAACTGTATCACCATCGAGAAAGAATTTCAACTGTTTTTTCAAAATCGAACAACAGGCCTGATATACTTCCAGAAACGTACACAATCATGCACAAAATAGAACACACGACCGGGTGCGGTATCCAGACAGCAGCCGGCGGCCGCTTGGCTCATTCACGAACGCCATCTGCTGCTCGGCTTCGGGGGCAAGCTGCCGCAGAAGCGCGCTGACCGTTTCTAAATCCGCTCCGGGAATGCGGGACTGCTTTTGCATAAAATCCCAGTAACCGATGCTCACGTAGTTGCGAATGTATGCGAAACCTGCGACTGCGAACAGTCAAGCAGCCGGGCTAAATACGCGAGTGTCAGCGTTTCGCCCTCACGCGCACGGATACAGCGGTCAATCTCGGCAATCAGCCGCAGAACATTGTCATGCCAGTTTTGCATGAAAATCCCTCCTTGTCCCTGCATTATACAGGAAAATGAGCTGTGCCGCTTGATCTGACCTGCAAAAAAAGAAAAACCGACGTAAAAACGCCGGTTTTCGATCTTATCCGTTCTTCTTGATGGCATTGATGAGCTGCTCGGCCTGCGGAGCGCCGTGCTTCTTGGCCTGCTCGGCCCAGTAGAGCGCCTCGTGCGCGTTATGCGGCGTGCCTTCGCCGCGTGCGTACAGGATGGCGGTGTTCATCATGCACGCTGCGTTGCCGCCCTGAGCGGCCTTGAGAAAATACTGGAAGGCGAAGGCCGCATCCTGCGGAACGCCGGTACCGGTGCTGTACAGCCATGCCAGACGGCCCATCGCCAGCACGTTGCCGCGGTTTGCGGCAATCTGGTACCAGCGGACAGCCTCGTCCATGTCCTTCTCCAAGCCGCGGTCGCCCGTCTCGATCAGGCTGGCGATCAGTGCCGCAGCCTCCGGATGACCGTATTCAGCGGCCTTGCGGTACCAGGTGAGCGCGGTCTGCTGGTTCTTTTCCGCGCCGAAGCCCTTGTCGTGGTAGCACGCCAGATTAAACATAGCAACCGGATCGTTTTGCTCAGCCGCCTTTTTTGTCCATTCAAAGGCATTCTCAGCATTCTTTTCCACGCCCTGTCCGCGCTCATACAGCGAGCCGAGCGCACGCTGCGCCGGCGCGCAGCCGTCCTCCGCAAGAGCCAGCCACTGACCGGCCGCTTCAGCAAAATTGCCTGCCTTATATGCGTCCAGAGCCTGATTGAACGCCTGTTCAATGCTCTGCTGATTTTCCTTGTTCGCTTCCATTGTTTACTCCTCCAGACAGTACCGCCTCCGAAATATGCGGTATGCAGATATCTTATTTTATCACACCGCACGTCGAAAGTCTACGAAAAAGCGAAAGAAATAGCATGGCACAACCGTATCTTGACAAAAATGTGAAATGTGTGTGAATGGACTTGCGCTTTGCGCTGAAAAAACGTAAACTGGAAATAGGATTTCTTAAACCAGGGTATAGATTGTAAAACAACGGCACTCTATCAGACAAAAGGAGAATGTCAAATGGGACTTATCAAAGCAGCAGCAGGCGCGGGCGGCGGTGTGCTGGCTGACCAGTGGAAGGAATATTTTTACTGTGATGCGATAAACGCGGACGTGCTCGCGGTCAAGGGCCGCAAAAAGGTCACCAAGCGGTCGAGCAACACCAAGGGCGACGAGGATATCATCACGAGCGGCTCGGTCATCGCGGTGGCGGACGGACAGGCGATGATGATCGTCGATCAAGGCAAGGTCGTGGAAGCCGCGTTCGAGCCGGGTGAGTTCGTCTACGATTCGTCCGCCGAGCCGACTATTTTCGCCGGTTCGTTTGGTGACAGCGTGTGCAAAATGTTCGCCAACATGGCCAAGCGCTTCACGTTCGGCGGAGAAGCGCCGCGCACGCAGCGCGTCTACTATTTCAACACCAAGGAGCTGACCGGCAACAAGTACGGAACCGCGTCTCCGGTGCCGTTCCGCGTGCTCGATGAGCGGGCGGGCATCGACATGGACATTGGCCTGCGGTGCTTCGGCGAGTACAGCTACAAGATTGTCAATCCCATGCTGTTCTATACCAACGTGTGCGGCAACATGGCAGAGGAATACCGCCGGGAAAATCTGGACAGCCAGCTCAAAAGTGAGCTGCTGACCGCGCTGCAGCCCGCCTTTGCGCGCATTGGTGCAAACGGTGTGCGCTACTCGGCGCTGCCCGCGCATACGATGGAGATTGCGGACGCGCTCAACGAACAGCTTTCGTCCAAGTGGCGTGAGCTGCGCGGCATCGAGATCGTGTCGTTCGGCGTCAACTCGGTCAAGGCGGACGAGGAGGACGAAAAGACCATCAAGGAAATGCAGCGCGAGGCCGCCTACCGCGACCCGACCCGTGCGGCAGGCTCGCTCGTGCACGCACAGGCCGAGGCGATGAAGTCCGCGGCAGCGAACGCGAACGCCGGTCCGGCGATGGCGTTCATGGGCATGAATATGGCCGGTCAGGCAGGCGGCGCCAGCGTGCAGAATCTGTACGCAATGGGTCTGCAGCAGGCCCGGCAGACGCAGACGGCAGGTGAGTGGACGTGCTCGTGCGGACAGACCGGCAACACCGGCAAATTCTGCATGGGCTGCGGCAGGCCCAAACCCGAGCAGAACAGCTGGAAATGCGTTTGCGGTACGGTCAATACCGGCAAATTCTGTTCCGAGTGCGGGAAACCCCGACCGGAGAATACGACCTGGACGTGCTCGTGCGGCGCAGTCAATCAGGGAAAGTTTTGCTCGGAGTGCGGAAAAGCAAGAAATTAGTAATTAGGAATGAGGAATTAGTAATAAAACGTAGGGGCGCACATTGTGCGCCCGAAATCAAACGGTATGCAGATGGTTTACACGGGCGGCCGCTGGCCGCCCCCTGCGGAATACGTTCACCATAAAATAATTACTAATTCCTAATTCTCTAAAGGAGGATAGAAATGTCAGACAAAGCAACAAACTACCAATGCCCGTCCTGCACGGGACCGCTGCACTACGACGGCGCCGCGGGACGGCTGCAATGCGACTACTGCGGCTCGTCATTTGACCCGGCAGAGATCGAAAAGCTGTACGCCGAAAAGGAACAGCAGGCCGCTTCTCAGCCGGAGACGGGGAGCGACACCGGCGAATGGCAGTCCTCCGCAGATGAGGACTGGGGCACGGACGCGGACAAGATGCGCGTATACAGCTGTCCGTCCTGCGGTGCGCAGCTAATCTGCGAGGAGACCACGGCGGCGACCTCGTGCCCGTACTGCGGCAACCCGACCGTCATTCCCGAGCAGTTCAGCGGCATTCTCAAGCCGGACTACATACTGCCGTTCAAGCTGAGCAAGGAGGATGCGGTTTCCGCGCTCAAGCGGCATTACAAGGGAAAGCTGCTGCTGCCCAAGCTGTTCCGCGATAATAACCATATCGAGGAGCTGCGCGGCATTTATGTGCCGTTCTGGCTGTTTGACGGCGAAGCCGAAGGCAGCGCGAATTACATGGCAACGACCACGCGCGTGTTCCGTCACGGAGACACGGAAATCACCGAGACCAGCTTTTACGAGGTGCAGCGCGCGGGCACGCTGCCGTTCAGCCGCGTGCCGGTGGATGCATCGCGCAAGATGCCGGATGATTATATGGATTCCATTGAGCCGTTTGATTATGCCGGTCTGAAGCCATTTTCGACCGCCTATCTGCCCGGATTTTTCGCGGATAAGTTCGATGTTTCCATCGAGGAGAGCAGCAGCCGCGCGGACAAACGCTGTCGGCAGTCGCTGTCGGATGCGCTGCAGGGAACTGCGCGAAACGGCCGTCCGTATACCTCGGTCATGCCGACCGGCGAGGACATTCACCTCAAACGCACCGGCGTGCATTACGCGCTGCTGCCGGTCTGGATGCTGAATACCCGCTGGAACGGCAAGAATTACATGTTTGCGATGAATGGTCAGACCGGACGCATGGTCGGTGACCTGCCGGTGGACAGAAAGCGGTTCTGGGGTCTGTTTGCCGCCGTTGCCGCGCCCATGACTGCGGTGCTGACGGCGCTGCTGTATTTTCTGTAAGGAGGCGGCGTAGATGAAAAACAAGAGAAAACTGCGTCTGGCTGCGCTCTTGGCAGTGCTTTTGCTGCTGTTTCCGGCCTTTGCGGTTGAGGACGATATAACGGATGAGAGCGACACCGCGACCACCCAGACGGAGGAAACTGACCAGACCGCACAGCTCGGCGGCACGGATTCCATTGACCCGTCGGCAGACAAGCCGCGCGTGTTCGACTATGAAGAGGTGCTGACGCAGACCCAGATTGACACGCTCGAGGAAAAGACCAGGGCGATCGCGGAGAAATACAGCATCGGCGTCGGCATCATCACGATTGACGACTACACGCCGTACGGCGATGACGCTTATGATGCGGCGGAGCAGCTCTACAACGAGCTTGATCTGGGTGCGAGCGAGGACGGCGACGGCGTGGCGCTGCTCATCAGTCTGGATGACCGCGATTTTGCGACCTATGCGCACGGTGCGAAAGCCGAAGAGATTTTCAGCGATGCGGTCCAGCAGGATTTGGAGTCGTATTTCCTGGATAATTTCGGAAACGACGACTGGTACGGCGGCTTTTCGGACTTCGTTTCTGGCTGTGAGTGGTATCTGCAGCATGTCGCCGAAGGCGGCGAAGCCGGTGTGCCGGTGCATAATGAGGTCGAGATTTCGGACAGTACGCAGGAAGACACAGCGGACGATTCGTTTTCGCTCGGCGGTGCATTCGGCCTGTCGCTGCTCATTTCGTGCGTGGCGGCGCTGATCGTGTGCATGGTGTTCCGTTCGCAGATGAAATCCGTGCGTACACAGACGACCGCAAACCAGTATGTGGGAAACGGCGGCCTCAATCTGACGCTCAGCCGCGATATTTACCGTTATACCTCGCAGAAGCGGCGGCAGATTCCGCGGAATGACAATAATAACAACTCGACCGGCGGCGGTCACGGCGGAGCCGGATTTTCCGGCAGCGTCAGCCATACCAGCAGCGGCGGACATGGGAGAAGCGGTAAATTCTGAATGGAAAATGGAGAATGAACATAGCTGCATTTTCCGTAAACAAAAAGCAAAAGACAGCCGACAGGCTGTCTTTTTTATGCAAAAAACGGAGATAATTCCGCAATGTTCGCAATCGTTTTGGATTCCTCCGGAAAGTCCTTCTGCAGCCTTGCGGCACACCGTCTGCAGAAATCCTCATACAACTCGGGATTTTCCCGCATTTGCTGCTTGAAGCCCCAGATATGGGTAAAATATCCGTTCTGCGCACCGCCGAACAGCGCAGGCAGGTCGCTGAGGGCAGCTGTGTGCGCGTGTTTTTTCTCGGCGCACATGGCGAGCAGTCGCTGTTCGGCGAACACCATGTAGGTGAGTGCGTCATCGGCATCCGGTGAGCAGCGCATGAACCGAATGGCGGTGTCCGTGTAGTACCGTCGGAACTCGTCATTGCCGAAATAGGCGAGCGCGGTATTGAACGGCTGTACCGTCCAGTCAAATGAATCAAGCGGGAAGCCTTCGGTTTTGGCGAATGCCGTTTGATCCGGATAGATGGACGGCATAATGTCCTCGCGGTGGATGGCTGCGGTGTCCGGTCCGTCGAGCAGATTGCTGATGGATTTCCAGCAGATGAAATCTGTATCAAGCATCACACACGGCGATGGCACAGCGGAGAGCGCGTACAGCTTGCCGGCCGCCCAGAAGGCTGTGGCGTTTATGTCCTCGGGCATGGTGTCCAATAGAGGATACACGCCGTCATCCCACAAAAAACAAAGCCCGAGCGATTCATAATAACGCTTGGAAGGTGTGTCGCAGATCATGCAGATCGAACCGTTCTCCCTGCGCCACTCGAGCGCGGAAAGCGCGGTCGTGAGCAGTTCAAACGGCTCGATTCGGTATTCCATATGGGGATTGCGGACGAAAAACGGCTTTGTCCAGTTGGAGTGGAACGCCTGCATCAGATCAGCTCCAATCCGTAGCCGCCGACCGGGCACGAGCCGGAACCGAACCGGAACGAACCTGATCCGGAACCGGAATAACTGGTGCGGTAAGAGGTGGTGTACGAGGTCACATACGAGCCGGAGCCTGAGCCGCACGGCACGCAGACGGTCTGTATAACGGTAGTTTCACCGGATGCGGAGACAGCGGTTTCCTCACCTGCTGTCGAGGGGACAGCGCCGCCCATGATGGGCACCGGTGGACGCTCGTCATCGGCCGGATACCAGCCCTCCGGGTAGGGGTCCACTGCGAAAACAGGTGCTGGTGCGGCAGACTGTGCCGGCTCGCTTGCTTCGGGTGCGGTCTCGTGAGAGGGTGCTTCTTCGTTTTTTGGCTGGCAATGCCGCGCATAGCTGGCTTCATCGAACACAACACCGTCGATTTCGCGGTATTTTTCCGGATTCATTGCCAGAATACCGTTCGGTTTGGACATAACACCACACACCTCTCATTCACTAATTATAATTATATATGAAGGGAGCGCAATCCGCAACCGCAAACAAGCAAAATTTTGGCTTTACAATCCGCAGGCGGTTTTCGTATAATAGTAGGGAGAAAACAGATGCGGTGTTCCGGTCGGTTTATTATGCCGTACCATGTAAAATATTGTAGGGGTGCGTATTGCGCGTCCGTTTTATCCGGTTAGCACAATATCAATTCTGCGGATTGGATTGAACAATTACCGTGGGGCAAGAGAAGCTACTCTGGAGTGCCTCGCCTTGCGGTAAAAGTTAGATAAATGTCATTTGTATATAGAATGGGAGAAATTATGGACTTTTTATCAGTAGAGCAGTCGGTCTGGCGCCGATTGCAGGAAGAAACGCGCCCAATCGCGCTGTACGGCATGGGCGACGGCGCAGACAAGATACTTGCGCAGTTCGAGCGGCTGAGCATTCGTGCGTCTGCTGTGTTCGCGAGTGATGAATTTGCCCGCGGCAACCTGTTCCACGGGTTCTGTGTACGCAAGCTGTCGGACACGGTAGCCGAGCTCGGTGAGGACATCGTGATCGTGATTGCGTTCGCCAGCCAGAGACCCGAGGTGCTGCAGCTGATGTATGCGCTCGAGGACAAATACGACGTGGTGGCGCCGGACGTTCCTGTGGTCGAGGGACCGCTGTTCGATGAGGATTTCGTGCGCGCGCATCAGGACGAAATGCAGCGCGCGTATGATCTTCTGGCGGATGATTTGTCGCGTGAGGTTTTTCTGGATACGGTGCGCTTCAAGCTGTCCGGCAAAATGGAATACCTGCGCCACAGCGAATCCGACAAGGATGAGGTGTTTCATAATCTCCTGCGCCTGACCGCAGAGGAGCACTTCTCCGACCTCGGCGCATACAACGGCGACACCATCCGCGAGCTACTGCACTACACGGACGGCAAGTTTGCGTCCGTTACCGCCCTCGAACCCGATCGCCGCAGCTTCCGCAAGCTGAATGAGTGGGCGAGTGCCAATATCACGGGCAATGTTACGCTCGTGCAGGCGGGCGCGTGGAACGAGGACACGGTCAAATGCTTCACCAATCAGGCAGGCCGCCAGTCCCGCGTAGCGGGGCAGGGCAAAGAGACGCAGATGCGGGCGCTCGACAGCGTGCTGTCCGGCCGCCCGTGCACCTATCTCAAAATGGACGTGGAGGGCGCAGAGCGCGAAGCCATCGCCGGCGCCGAGAAAACCATTCGGCAGTACGCACCCAAGCTGAACATTGCTGCCTATCACCGCAGTGAGGATTTCTTTCAGCTGCCGCTGCTCATCCATGCGCTGCAGCCGAGCTACCGGCTGTATCTGCGTCACCATCCTTATGTTCCGGCGTGGGATACGAATTTGTACGCCATATAAAAAATAGTGGAAATCCCGGTCGGGCCGTTGTATAATAAAGATAGATTACGGCAGGGTGTGACCTGCCGGAGAATTTATACATGAAGGAGATCATAACAATGGGCTGTTTTTACTGTGATGAGCACCATGAGGGCCGCGAAGCAATCATGTTTAAGGTTGGCGACATGAAGGCAGGTACCCTGTACCTGTTCAAGGATCAGGCACACAAGGGCCGCTGCGCACTGGCGCTTAAGAGCCATAAGAAGGAGCTGTGCGAGTGCGACGAGCAGGAGCGCAACGATTATTGTGCAGATCTGGCTGCTGCTTCCGGCGCTATCAAGAAGCTGTGGGGCTGCACCAAGATCAACCTCGGTTCGTTCGGCGACAGCAATCCGCACCTGCATTTCCACATCGTACCGAAGTACGAGGGCGGCTTTGAGTTCGGCGGCAGCTTTGCCATCACCAATCCGGAGCCGGTTATCCTGAAGGACGAGGAGTACAAGGAAATGATCGAGGCTCTCCAGAAGGAGCTTGGCCTTTAATCCTTTGGCTGCATAAGTCACAAACAGCATCGAACTTTACGGTTCGGTGCTGTTTTTGTTCTCTGCACTACTTGAACCTTGCGGACAGATAGGCTATAATGTACAATGATTTCGTATATATAAGGAGCAATGCTATGAAACGCTATCTTGCAGCGGCGATGCTGCTGCTTGCGCTGTCCGGCTGCGGCTCAAGCGGCAGCAGTACACAGCTTTACACTACCACCGAGGACTTTTTTGCGATGGACACCTACATGTCGGTCGATGTGTCAAGCGAAAAGAGCGAAAGCGCGGCAGAGGACATGGCTGTCAAGATCGAGCAGCGCGTCAATCAGCTGGACGCGGCGCTCTCGCGCACGCAGCAGGCGGGCGATCTCTACAAGCTGAATCACGCGAACGGTCAGCCAACCGAGGTGAGCGATGACACCTACACCGCGCTTGAGAAAGCGCTCGAGTACGCCGAAATGACAAACGGTGCGTTTGACCCGACGATGGCGCCGCTGACCGACCTCTGGGGCATCGGCACGGACAATGCGCGTGTGCCCGCGCAGAGCGAGATTGATGAAGCGCTGACGCATGTCGGCTATCAGAACGTCAAGCTGCTCGGCAATAATCAGGTGCAGCTGCTGAACGGCGCACAGGTCGATCTGGGCGGTATCGGCAAGGGCTATGCAGGCGACATCGTGCACGAAATGGTGGAGAGCGATACCTCGGACCAGTGGCACGTTCTGGCGCGGCTGAGCGGCAATATTGAGATGTACGGCGGCAAAACCGCAGACAGCGGCACGGACAACTGGAACATCGGCATTGCCGATCCGGACGACAACACGGACTCGATTGCGGTGGTGTCGCTGCGTGACGGCTCGGTTGTTACCTCGGGTGATTACGAGCGGTTTTTTGAAAAAGACGGCAAACGCTACCACCACATTTTTGACCCGGCAACAGGGTATCCGGCGGACAGCGGCCTGCGCGGCGTGACCGTCATCGACTCGTGCTCGACCAAGGCGGATGCGCTGACAACGGCGCTGTTCGTCATGGGTCTGGATAAGGGCATGAAATTCTGCGAGGAGAACGAGATTGCGGCCGTGTTCATCACCTCGGACAAGCAGGTGTACACCACATCCAAGACAGGGGACTGCACGTTTGAGTTCCTCGGCGAGAAAAAGGGATACACCTATGCGGAATAAGCTGAAATTCGGTGATTTTATCATCATCGGCGTGGTTCTGGTGATGGCAGGCGCGCTGGCGGCAGCGCTGACGTTTCACAGCTCCGGCGACAAGCTGTACGCTGAGGTCTGGCAGAACGATACGCTCATCGAGCGGGTACAGCTGACCGACGCGACCGACCGCACGATCAAGCTGGACGGCAACACCATTGTGCTCTCGGGCAAAACAGCGAAAATGGCGGACGCAGACTGTCGGGATCAGGTGTGCGTGCGCACCGGTACACTTACCCATGCCGGACAGGCGGCGGTCTGTCTGCCGCACCGCGTGGTGCTCAAGCTGGTCGGCGTGAATGACAGCGGCATCGACGCTGTGGTATCGTAAGGGGTGCAGCACATGAAAAATGCAAAACGATTGACGCTCTGCGGTATGCTGGCGGCGGTGGCTGTCGTGCTCTCAATGGTTGAGCGCATGTTCCCACTGGATGCCATCGTGCCCGTGCCCGGCGTCAAATTAGGGCTGGCGAACGTGGTGACGCTGTTTGCGCTCACGCGGCTGAGCGCGAGAGACGCATTCGCCATCGTGGTAACGCGCGTTGCCATTTCCTCGCTGCTGATGGGCAGCGTGTCGGCGTTCCTGTTCTCGCTGTTCGGCGGCCTGCTGTCGCTCATCGTGATGGGAATCCTGCTCAAAGCCGAAGGCAGATTCTGCTCACTGTTCGGCGTGAGCGTAGGCGGCGCTGCGGCACATAATATCGGGCAGATGGCAGCGGCTGTGATCTGGCTGAAAAACTGGGCCGTGATCGCATATCTGCCGTTCCTGCTCGTGATGAGCGTGCCGCTCGGATTGGTGACGGGACTGACCTGCTCGGTCGTGTTACATCACCTCAAAAAAATTGATTTCGGTGCATAAATTTGAAAAAGCAGCCTCATACTAACGAAAACAGATTAGGAGGGACTGCTATGAAAAAGCTGATCGCCCTGCTGGCGGCGCTGACGATGCTGTTCGTCTGCGGCTGCGGCAGCAACAGCAAGGATAACGGCGCAGACAACGGCAATGGCACCAATAACGCTGTTGATGAGCGGCACGACACCAATACGAATACCGTCGGTGATGACGTCCGCGAAGGCGTGAACGATGCAGGCAATGCCGTCGGAGACGCGGTGGATGAGGCCGGCAACGCTATCCGTGACGGCGCAGACGCCGTGACCGGAGATAACAATAATGCGGCGAAGCAGCCGAATACGGCGAATGGGACGAATGCTCCGGCGGAGAATCCGTAAAACAGAAACGGCATGGCGTAAGCTGTGCCGTTTCCTTTGTTTTTCTACACCGATTCACTGGGGCACATGAGTTGCGTCAGCAATACGCCCTGTCCGGGCGGCAGTTTTTTCGCTGAACCTCAGCGGAGAGTTGCGCTCTGCGGAGCGCGGGAGACTGCCGCACCC
>ERZ773252.3115-NODE-3115-length-13219-cov-2.293680_pt1 | contig 13219 bp, 14 predicted proteins | sample MGYA00580517_ERZ773252 | MGnify/ENA primary metagenome ERZ773252 (study PRJEB29015, sample SAMEA2737766) | human gut metagenome | biome: human gut; feature: human-associated habitat; material: faeces | place: China | collected 2012 ... | reverse complement strand
CCGACTTTGTGGTGAAACCTTGGGATAACAAAAAGATGGTACAGGTGCTTTTAGCCGTTTGCGGGCAGAATAAAAAGAAAAACGACCCAGAGTGCGAAGTGCCTCGGACGATGTATTGGGGCGAATCGGAAGCAATGCGCCGTTTACGCACGTTGGTGGAACGTTGCAGTGTGACGCATGCCAATGTCCTCATTACCGGTGAGAATGGAACGGGAAAGGAGATGTTGGCCCGGGAAATCCATACACTGTCCCCACGGCATGCGGCACCAATGGTGTCGGTAGACATGGGAGCCATTACTGATACGCTGTTTGAGAGTGAATTGTTCGGGCATGTGAAGGGTGCTTTTACAGATGCCCGGCAGGATCGTGTCGGAAGGTTTGAAGCGGCACATGGCGGTACGCTTTTTTTGGATGAGATAGGAAACCTGCCGCTGTATCTTCAAGCCAAATTGCTGACTGCGGTCCAGAACCGGCAGATTGTACGGGTGGGAAGCAACCAACCGGTCGGTGTCGATATCCGGCTCATCTGTGCTACCAACCGCGATTTGCAAGAGATGGTCGTGAGGAACGAGTTTAGAGAAGATTTGCTTTACCGGATCAATACCATACATTTGCATTTGCCCCCGCTACGGGAACGGAAGGAGGATATTTTACCGTTGGCTTACCGTTTCCTGAAATCCTACAGCCAGATGTACCATCGTCGGTTCGACGGGTTTACCGGGGAAGCCGAAGTCCGTTTGATGGCCCATCCATGGTACGGCAATATCCGTGAGTTGCAGCATACGTTGGAACGGGCTGTGATTCTTTGCGGGGAGTGCGAAAACGGTAAATTGCCGGCTCCCGTATTGCATTTGGCTGACGACGAAAGGCGGTCGGGGGAAGCGGAGGAGCAAGTCCGGACGTTGGAGGAAATGGAGATGTCTGCCATCAGGCAGGCTTTGGAACAATGCCGGGGGAATTATTCTCTGGCTGCTTCACGTTTGGGCATATCCCGGCAGACTTTATATAATAAGATTAAACGCTATGGATTATAAGACGCGTGTATTTTCCTTGTTTCAACTCGTAGGGATAGCGGCCATGGCCGCGTTTGCCGCTGTGGCTTGGGAGCGCGGGCAGACGGAGATGGCCGTCATAGGGACTGTTGTCGTGTTGTGTGTCGTGGCCGGTGTGTGGCGTTCACGTTCCAATGTCTCCAGAAAATTGGGATTGATGCTGGAGGCTATTGTCAACGAGGATTATTCTTTCCGTTTTCCTGCCAGAGGAAAGATGGCACGTACCAACGGTTATCTGAATAGTGTCCTGAACCGTTATGCGGAACAGGTTGCCAAGACTCACCATGAACTTGCGGCCCATGAAAGTTTCAACGAGTTGGTGATGGAAAATGTGCATACGGGAATCGTCGTGTTGGATGAACGATGTAACGTCGTACGTTGTAATTCCATGGCCTTGACGCTTCTTGGGCTTTCCGCCTTTTCCCGTCTGGCACAGTTGGAGCGTTACGGGCACGAAATAGTGGAGTGCTTCCGTTCGATGGAACCCCATGTCCAACGCCAACTTGCTTTCAAGACGGCACAAGGGCAAAAGGACTTGTGGATTAACGTGTCTTTGCTACAGATGGAGCAGCGGCAGTTGCGTGTGTTTACACTCAATGATATTCGCAATGTGATGGATGAGAATGAATTGGATGCTTGGATTAAGCTTTCCCATGTGTTGACACATGAAATCATGAATGCCATTACTCCTGTGGCTTCTTTGAGTGCTTCTTTGCTTTCGAAAGATACTTGGAGCACGGAACAGCTACGGGAAGGCCTTTCGGTGATTTACACCACCTCGCAAGGACTACTGTCTTTTGTGGACAATTATCGTAAATTTACGTCGTTGCCTCGCCCCGTTCCGGTTTTGTTTTATGTACAGGAGCTGACAGAAGAACTGCGAACTTTGCTTCTTGTCCCCGAACGCATCAAGTTAGAATTCCATTTGGTTCCAGAAGATTTGCTGATATATGCGGATAAACATTTGATACGTCAGGTTTTGATTAATTTGGTGCGTAATGCCATACAAGCCATCGGAGAGAGGGACGGTTGCATACGCGTGGTGGCTTTTGTCCAGACAGACGAGCGTGTGCTGATTAAAGTGAGCAATGACGGGCCGGTGATTCCGGAAGAAATAAGGTCGCATATATTTGTACCTTTCTTTACTACAAAAGAGCGTGGAAGCGGCATCGGGCTTTCCGTAAGCCGCCAAATCATGATGGCTTCCGGGGGCAGCCTTTCTCTCCTTCCGGCCGGAACGGCAGGATGGAATACGACCTTTGTGTTGGAGTTTCCGTAAGATGCAGGAGGATGCGGGTGAAGTCTTAATAATATAAAGGTATAGGGATATTTATAAGGTTTTACAGTCGGAAAGTGATTTTTTTATCGTACTTTTGTATGATAAATCTGTGAAAGAAAGAATGCGAAGAAAGATAAGACGGAATTGGATTGTCCCTGAAGGAGCCGAACTGACGGATTTGGACCGTAAGATTTTGGCTTTTCAGGAAGAAGGCTGTTTGGTGCCTTCGCGTAAATTGATTAAGACTCCTGAACAAATAGAGGGGATTCGCAGGAGCGGTGTGGTAAATACCGGGGTATTGGACCTTGTGGCCCAAGAGATACATGCCGGAATGACCACGCTTGAGATAGACGAGATGGTATATGATTATACGGTAAGTCACGGGGCCATTCCTGCTCCTCTGAATTATGAAGGTTTTCCGAAGAGTGTATGTACTTCCATTAACGAGGTGGTCTGTCACGGCATTCCTAATGAATTCGACGTATTGGAGGAAGGAGATATTATCAATGTGGACGTTTCCACCATATTGGACGGATATTACAGCGATGCTTCGCGTATGTTTGTCATCGGGCAGACCACACCCGAGAAGCAGAAATTGGTAGACGTCGCGCGCGAGTGCCTGGAGATTGGCATGAAAGTTGCCCGTCCGTTCGGCTTTGTGGGGGATATAGGAAATGCCATCGAAAAGCATGCCAGGAAGAACGGTTTCAGCATCGTGCGCGATTTGTGCGGCCATGGGGTGGGACTGGAGTTCCACGAAGAGCCGGATGTGGAGCATTTCGGCCGGAAGGGGACAGGGATGCTCTTGGTGCCCGGCATGGTGTTTACGATAGAACCTATGGTGAACATGGGCGATTGGAGGGTGTTTGTGGATGAGGAAGACGGATGGACTGTCGTGACGGAAGACGAACTGCCCAGTGCGCAATGGGAACATACTTTCCTTATGACGGAAAACGGTTTGGAGATTCTTACTTATTGAGACACCATAATTTATAGGACGTGAGGAAATGGAGAAGAAAGATATCGTTATATTAGGTATAGAGTCGAGTTGTGATGATACGTCGGCAGCGGTGATTCGCAACGGGGTGTTGTTGAGCAACGTGACAGCCAGCCAAGCCGTGCATGAGGCGTACGGCGGGGTGGTGCCGGAACTGGCTTCCCGTGCCCATCAGCAAAATGTAGTCCCTGTGGTAGACCAAGCGCTGAAACGCGCCGGAGTGACCAAGGAGGAACTTTCGGCTGTGGCTTTCACGCGAGGCCCCGGATTGATGGGCTCTTTGTTGGTGGGGGTGTCTTTTGCCAAAGGGTTTGCACGCGCACTCGGCATTCCCATGATAGAGGTCAATCATTTGCAAGGACATGTATTGGCGCATTTTATTAAAGAAGATGAGGGCGACCATGACCAACCGGAATTTCCGTTCTTGTGTTTGTTGGTAAGTGGCGGCAATTCCCAAATCATTCTGGTGAAAGCCTATAATGACATGGAAGTGTTGGGGCAGACGATAGACGATGCGGCAGGTGAAGCCATCGACAAGTGTTCCAAAGTGATGGGGTTGGGCTATCCCGGAGGACCGATAATAGACAGGTTGGCGCGTCAGGGAAACCCGCAGGCGTATTCTTTTGCCAAACCTCACATCGGAGGATATGATTATAGTTTTAGCGGCTTGAAGACCTCATTTCTTTATTCTTTACGGGATTGGATGAAGGAAGATCCGGATTTTATCGAACATCACAAAGAAGACTTGGCCGCCTCTTTGGAGCATACGATAGTAGATATCCTGATGAAGAAGTTGCGTCAGGCGGTAAAAGACACCGGTATCAGGCAGGTAGCCGTGGCTGGCGGCGTGTCGGCCAACAACGGGCTGCGCAATGCTTTCCGGGAGCATGCGGATAAATACGGATGGAAAATCTTTATTCCGAAATTCAGTTATACGACCGACAATGCAGCCATGATAGCCATTACCGGATATTTCAAGTATCAGGATAAGGATTTTTGTACGATAGATATGCCTGCTTATTCAAGAGTAACATTAAAATAATTAAGATATATGATGAATGTAGAATCTAAAATCATAAGTCGTGAAATCAGCCCGCTGCTATGGAAAGCAGGGGAGACGGTGTGCACGGCAGAAAGTTGTACTTCGGGGCAGATATCGGCAGCCATAACCAGTGTGCCGGGAAGCTCTACCTATTTCAAAGGAGGTATTGTTTGTTATACCAATGAGATAAAAACTCGTTTTCTCGGTGTTTCGCAAGAGTTGTTGGAAGAAAAAGGGGCTGTAAGCGAGGAAGTGGTGCGTGCCATGTTCGAAGGGGCATTGGAAGCCATGGAAACCACATACGCAATAGCCATTACCGGTTATGCTGGTCCCGGCGGCGGAGAAGAAGCACCGGTCGGTACGATTTGGATTGCCGTAGGCGACAAGAATGAAGTGACGGTGGAAAAACTTGAAGGTGACGACGGGCGGGATATGAATTTGGCCAAAGCGACACTGGTTGCCCTTCAGCTTCTGCTCGACTTGCTGAAAAAGCGTCATCCGCAGGAAGAAGAGTGATTTTTTTGCGAAAATACTTGTATATTCGGTTTTTAAGTACTAATTTTGCACTCTGTTTGAAAGAAGCTAATAGAAATAAACAAAAAGGAAGATAGAAATGTCTAAGATTTGTCAAATTACCGGGAAGAAAGCCATGGTTGGCAACAATGTTTCTCATTCTAAGCGTCGTACCAAGAGACGGTTTAATGTGAACTTGTTTACGAAGAAATTCTACTATGTAGAACAGGATTGTTGGATTAGCCTGAACATTAGTGCTGCTGGTCTGCGATATATTAATAAAGTGGGCCTCGATGCTGCACTGGCCAGTGCGGTAGCAAAAGGCTATTGTGATTGGAAAACCATTAAAGTAATTGCTTAATTAGAGGAGAGTAAGACTTATGGCAAAGAAGGCTAAAGGTAACAGAGTGCAGGTTATTTTGGAGTGCACTGAAATGAAAGAGAGTGGTCTTCCCGGAACATCTCGTTATGTGACGACGAAGAATCGTAAGAATACTCCTGAAAGATTGGAATTGAAGAAATACAATCCTATTTTGCGGAGAATGACAGTTCATAAAGAAATAAAATAATATTAGGATACTATGGCAAAAAAGACAGTGGCAACCCTCCATACCGGTAAAATGGATGGACGTTCCTACACTAAGGTAATCAAAATGGTGAAGAGCCCTAAGACCGGTGCTTATATTTTTGATGAGCAAATGGTTCCGAACGAAGCCGTGAAGGATTTCTTCAAGAACTAATTCGTATTTTAATACGGTTCAAAATAGTCCCTTCCACAAATTGTGGAGGGGATTTTTTGTAGGTATAGCCGACATTTAAAAAACTTGTGCTATCTTTGTTTTTACGAATATAGGATGCGGTTTGGCATGGGTAAGCTTGAAAAACTTTGTTTTTCGTTTGTCTCTGCGCTCACCTTTCACTATCTTTGTGCTTATAATGTACATTAAATAAAAGACGTATGGGAATTTTCAGCTTTTTTTCAAAAGAAAAAAAAGAGACACTTGATAAAGGACTGGAAAAGACGAAAGAGAGTTTTTTCGGGAAACTGACCCGGGCTGTGGCCGGTAAGTCTAAAGTGGACGATGATGTACTGGATCGTCTGGAGGAGGTCTTGGTAACGTCGGATGTGGGAGTAGACACAACGCTGAACATTATCGACCGGATTGAAAAACGTGTGGCTCGGGATAAATATGTAACGGTAAATGAACTGAATGATATATTAAGGGATGAGATCGCATCTCTGCTCACCGAAAATAATACGGCAGATACCGAAGGTTTCGTTTTACCCGAGGGGAAAAAACCGTATGTGATTATGGTTGTGGGTGTGAACGGGGTCGGGAAGACCACTACCATAGGCAAGTTGGCCTACCAGTTTAAGAAAGCGGGAAAGAAAGTGTATCTCGGAGCATCGGATACGTTCCGTGCGGCAGCAGTGGAACAGTTGGAAATATGGTCTGAGCGGGTCGGTGTTCCTATTGTGAAACAGCAAATGGGGAGCGACCCGGCATCTGTAGCCTTCGATACGTTGAGTTCTGCGATGGCGAATGGTGCGGATGTCGTTTTAATCGATACGGCCGGACGTTTGCATAACAAAAAGGGATTGATGGACGAATTATCCAAAATAAAACGTGTCATGCAGAAAGTGGTGCCAGATGCCCCTCATGATGTCATGTTGGTGCTTGACGGGAGTACGGGACAGAACGCTTTTGAACAAGCCAAGCAATTCACGTTAGCTACGGAAGTGACCAGTATGGCTATTACAAAACTTGACGGAACAGCAAAAGGCGGTGTCGTTATCGGAATTTCCGACCAGTTTAAGATTCCGGTACGTTATATCGGTTTAGGAGAAGGCGTTGAGGATTTACAGCCTTTTAACCGGAAAGAGTTTGTAAAGTCTCTTTTTGGAAATGAGTAGGGGGAATTTGATTCGTTCATTAAAAAAGAATATTGTTTTGCGAAAGAATACGATTGATGTCATAACATTGGGGTGTTCAAAGAATCTGGTTGATTCGGAAAAATTGATGCGTCAGTTGGAAGCCAATGGGTACAAAGTGACGCATGATACAGACCGTCCCCAAGGGGAAATCGCTGTGATTAATACTTGCGGGTTTATCGGAGATGCCAAAGAGGAAAGCATCAATATGATATTGGAATTTTGCCAGGCTAAGGAAGAGGGGCGTTTGAAGAAACTATTTGTCATGGGTTGCCTTTCGGAACGCTATCTGAAAGAACTGGGTGAAGAAATTCCACAGGTCGATAAGTTTTATGGTAAGTTCGATTGGAATGAATTGCTGACCGATTTAGGAAAGGCATATCATCAGGAATTGAGTTTGGAACGTGAGTTGACGACCCCTTCCCATTATGCTTATCTGAAAATCTCCGAAGGGTGCGACCGTCGGTGCTCCTATTGTGCCATACCTATTATCACGGGGAAGCATGTGTCGCGTCCGATAGAGGATATTTTGGATGAAGTACGAATGTTGGTGTCACGCGGGGTGAAGGAATTTCAGGTCATTGCCCAGGAGTTGACCTACTACGGTCTGGACCTTTACCATCGTCAGATGCTGCCGGAACTTATTGAACGGATGGCTGACATACCCGGTGTGGACTGGATTAGGCTCCATTATGCTTATCCCGCGAATTTTCCGGTAGATTTATTCCGGGTGATGCGTGAGAAAAAGAATGTTTGCAAATACATGGACATTGCTTTGCAGCATATTAGTGACAATATGTTACAGAGGATGCATCGCCATGTGACCCGCCAGGAAACCTATGATTTGATAGAGCGTTTTAGGGAGGAAGTACCGGGAGTTCATTTGCGTACGACCTTGATGGTAGGGCATCCTGGAGAGACGGAAGAAGATTTCAATGAGTTGTTGGATTTTGTTCGTAAGGTTAAATTCGACCGTATGGGAGCTTTTGCTTATTCGGAGGAAGAAGGAACTTATTCGGCTGAGCATTATGAGGATGAGATTCCTTTTGAGACCAAGCAAGCCAGATTGGATAAATTGATGGCTTTGCAGCAGAAGATTTCAGCGGATTTGGCGGCTCAGAAAATAGGAAAGATTTTCAAGGTGATTATAGACCGTAGCGAAGGAGAATATTATATAGGACGTACCGAGTTTGATTCGCCTGAGGTGGATCCGGAGGTTCTGATTCCTGTGAGCGAAGGGACTTTATCTCTCGGAACGTTCTATGAGGTGAAGATTACAGATGCCGATGACTTTGATTTGTATGGTACTCGAATGTTTTAAAGAGTTGTATACGTATGAATAACAAGGAGTTTATAGCGGAATTGTCCCGTCGTTTAGGTTATACGGTGAAGGATGCGTCTTCATTGATGGTTGCCTTGGTGGCTGAAATGACGGCCGAATTGGAGGAAGAAAACGTTATAGCCATTCAGAATATAGGTTCGTTTGAGGTGAGGAAAAAACAAGAGCGGGTAGTCGTGAACCCCGCTACCCAGCAACGCATGTTGGTGCCTCCCAAATTAGTCATTAATTTCAAACCCAGCGCTTCTTTTAAAGAGAAGATGCAATAAACGTCGGTCGTAATGGATAAAAAGGTTTTGATACAGGATTTAGCTGACGGGTTGGTGTTGCGGAGAGGTCTGCCTAAAAAAGATGCCGATGTTTTTGTGCGTTCGGTTTTTGAAATTATAGGAGAATATCTGCAAACGGATAAGATCGTTAAAGTAAAAGGGCTTGGAACCTTTAAATTAGTGACAGTGGATAGTCGGGAGAGTGTGGATGTGAACACCGGCGAGAGAATTGTAATCAAAGAATATACGAAGATTAATTTCACGCCGGATCCCGTTCTGCGAGACGCTGTCAATAAGCCTTTTGCACAGTTTGAGACGGTGGTTTTGTATGAGGGTACGGATATTGCCGATATGGAGCGGATGGACATTCCGGATTTATCTGAAGATCATGAGGCGGAAAATATATCTGATGTAAATGAAGAGACAGATGAAGCAGATGAAATGGTGTTATCCGAATCAGAAGAAGTCCTTTCGGGGGAAGAGAAGGATATGCAGGCGAAAGGGCATCATGGTATAGATGAAGTCTCAATAGAAACAGCGGCTATAGACGAAAACGGAGCGGTAGAGATTCAAGATGGTGAAAATGAGAATACTGATACTGAAGCTACCGTGAATTCTATAGAGGAATATTCCGATGTAGTGGAAGAGGTTGAAAATAAGGCCGAGGCTGTCTCCGAGAATGTAGATGAGAAATCAGAAACATCGGTTGGTGACGAAACGGAGGATGAAAGAGTTTCTTCTTTGCGGCAAAACACGGAGAACGAAATAAAGGCAGAATCGATTTCAGCCGTTCAGGAGGGAGTGTTACCGGAAGGAAAGGAAGAAGGGGTGCACAATAAAAATAATACCAATGCTGATGTTCACCATGTGGAAAAGGTGCATGTGGCAACTCAACAAATAGAGGTGCAGAAAGTCGAACATCAAACTGTGGAGAATCAGCATATTGTTCAAATGGCGCCCGAACATCATGGTCGTAGACGAGTCTATTTGACGCCTTGGATGATGTTTTTTGCGGTCCTACTAGTGTTGTTATTAATGGCTATCAGTTATTACATCGGCTATCATCATCTTTTTTATGGGAATCAGCCAAAAGTCGTAAAGCAGCCGGTGGTAGTGCATCCTGTTCCTTTAAAAAAGGATACGGTTCAGATTTCGAAAGAACAAGATTCTCTGAAGGTGGATTCCGGTTCCATACGGAAAGTACAAGTGCCGGAAGGTATGCCGGAAAAAACAAACAAGGTGAAAGCGAAATCGGAAGATACACAAAAAGTATCTGTAGAATACCCGCAGGTGAAAAACGGGGCATACGAAATAGTAGGTACACAAGAAGAACATCGTATGAGGAGCGGGGAGACTTTGCGCGGTTTGGCATTGAGGTATTACGGCTCGAAAGATTTTACAGTTTACTTGGTGGTGTATAATAAAATCGCTAATCCTGACCTCGTGCCTGAAGGTATGTTGTTGAAAATACCCAAGTTAAGACTAAAACGCCGTTAACTGCCATAAAAAGTTTCTTAAATAGATATTTGGGAAACTTTTTTTAATAATATAATATTGTCAGTGCGTACTAAAAAGCTTAATTTTGGGTCACGAAAAACGAGAGTATAATTTATAAACAAATAAAACAGATATGGCTGAAGCGATAGATATTCGCGAGTTGAATGAGCGAATTGAGAAACAAAGTGCTTTTGTAACGAATTTAATAACCGGTATGGACCAGGTGATTGTGGGGCAGAAGCATTTGGTAGAATCACTGTTAATAGGATTGTTGAGTGACGGACATGTATTGTTGGAAGGAGTACCCGGTTTAGCGAAGACGTTGGCCATAAAGACTTTGGCATCGTTGATAGATGGAAAATTCAGTCGAGTACAGTTTACTCCGGACTTGCTTCCTGCCGATGTGATAGGTACGATGATGTACAGCCAAAAAGATGAGACGTTCATTGCTCAGCGTGGTCCTATTTTTGCCAATTTCGTGTTGGCGGACGAAATCAACCGTGCTCCGGCCAAGGTGCAGAGTGCTTTGTTGGAAGCGATGCAGGAACGTCAGGTCACCATCAGTAAAGAAACATATAAATTACCGGAACCTTTTTTGGTATTGGCCACTCAGAACCCGATAGAGCAGGAAGGAACTTATCCTTTACCGGAAGCCCAAGTGGACCGTTTTATGTTGAAAGTGATAATTGATTATCCCAAGTTGGAAGAGGAAAAGAAAATTATCCGTCAGCAAATCAAAGGGGAAAAGACTGTCGTGCGTCCTATTTTGTCTACTGATGAAATCATCGAAGCACGTAATGTAGTCAGGGAAGTGTATTTGGACGAGAAGATAGAGCAGTATATTGCCGACATCGTTTTCGCTACGCGCTATCCAGAGCAATACGGTTTGAAGGACTTGAAAAATTATATAGAATTCGGCGGTTCTCCGCGTGCTTCTATTAATCTGGCTTTGGCGGCTCGTGCCTACGCTTTTATTAAACGTCGGGGATATGTGATACCGGAAGATGTACGGGCTATAGCCCATGATGTTTTGCGCCACCGTATCGGGCTTTCATACGAGGCGGAAGCCAATAATGTCAGCAGCGAAGAAATCATCAGTCAGATATTGAATAAGGTAGAGGTACCCTAATCATCGTTGTGAATGGATACAAGTGAGATTTTAAAGCGGGTCCGTCAAATCGAAATTAAAACGAGAGGACTGTCTAACAATATTTTTGCCGGTGAATATCATTCGGCCTTCAAAGGGCGTGGTATGGCTTTCTCTGAAGTGAGGGAATACCAGTACGGAGACGATATTCGCGACATAGATTGGAATGTGACGGCACGTTTTAACCGGCCTTTCGTCAAAGTGTTCGAGGAGGAACGTGAGCTGACGGTCATGCTTGTGATCGATGTTTCGGGCAGTTTGAGTTTCGGAACAGTTTCTCAGACCAAACGGGAGATGGTGGCGGAGATTGCTGCGACGTTGGCTTTTTCTGCCATACAAAACAACGATAAGATCGGAGTGATTTTCTTTTCGGACAGGATTGAAAAGTTCATTCCTCCGAAGAAAGGACGCAAGCATATTTTGCGTATCATACGTGAATTGCTGGATTTTACTCCTCAAAGCAAGTCTACGGATATCGGTCAGGCGATAGAGTACCTTACTCAAGCCATTAAGCGGCGTTGTACGGCATTCTTGTTGAGTGATTTCATAGATAGAAAAGACTATCGTACGGCTTTGACCGTAGCCAACCGGAAGCACGACGTGGTGGCTATTCAGGTTTTCGACCGCCGGATGGCAGATTTGCCGGATGTAGGGCTGATGAAGGTTTGCGATGCGGAAACCGGGCATGAACAATATATCGATACGTCCAGCCGCAAAGTGCGGAAGGCTCATCATGACTGGTGGAAGAACAGGCAGAATTTGTTGCAGGATACGTTTACGAAGAGCAATGTGGATTCGGTTTCTATTCGTACGGACCAAGATTATGTGTCTTCGTTGATGACTTTATTTGCCAAACGAAATTGAAGATGAAAAGTTACCATAATAAAAATAAAAGAGCCGTTCGACTGTGGTTGCTTCTGCCGTTTCTTTTGATGGCAAGCGTTGTTGAAGCACAGGTGACGGTGGATGTCAGGATAGATTCATTGGAACTTTGGGTAGGGGAACAGACCCGTATAACTTTGGATGTCAGTACGGATACTAAATCCAAGCTGGTAATGCCACAGGTGAAAGCCGGAGATATGCTGACTCCCGGGGTAGAGGTGGTAGAAGTTGCCAAGGCGGACACGCAGCAATTGAATGAAGGAGCTCGTCGTTTGGTTTCCCAAAGCTATATCGTAACCTCTTTTGATTCGGCTTTGTATTATTTGCCCCCCCTTGTAGTGAAAGTTGATGGGAAGGAATATCAGTCGAAGAATTTGGCTTTGAGGGTGTTGTCGATTCCTGTCGATACGGTTCATGTTGACCGATTCTATGGGCCTAAAGAAATTATGGCCGTTCCTTTCTCGTGGACGGATTGGTCTTTGATATTCGCTTTGTCCGTACTTTTGCTTGTATGGGTTCTCGGCTTGGCTTATTTTTATATACGTTATCGGGATAATAAGCCTATCATCAAGATTATCAAGTTAGCTCCTAAGGTTTTGCCGCATACGAAGGCCATGGAGGAAATTGACCAAATCAAGGCAGAGAAAGTTTGGGCGAAAGAAGATTCTAAGGAATATTATACTCGGCTGACCGCTATTCTGCGTACCTATATCGAGAAGCGTTATGGTTTCAATGCCATGGAGATGACCTCGACCGAGATTATCGACCGCTTGTTGAAAGAGCAGACTTCTGAAAGTCTGGACGAATTGCGCATGCTGTTCCAGACTGCCGATTTGGTCAAATTTGCCAAATACAATACATTGATTAATGAGAATGATGCAAATCTAGTGAATGCCATTGAGTTTATCAACCAGACAAAGGTGGAAGTGGATGAAAATGCCGTGCCGGAGTCGGACGAAGTAACGATTGAACAGAAACGCAGTCGCCGGACATTGATAAGTATGCGTTTGGCGTTGGTATTGCTTACGTTGGCCGCGTTGGCCTTGTTGGGCTGGATTCTTTGGATGGTGTATGACTTGGTCGTTTAAAATTTATAAGTGATTATGACGTTTGCGAATATTGAATATTTTTTTCTCTTGCTTCTGCTCATACCTTATATTTTATGGTATGTGCTGAAAAACAAGAAGAAAGAACCTACGTTGTTGGTGTCGGATACGACGGCATATCGTTATGCGCCTAAGAGTTATAAGAACCATCTGATTCATGCAC
>ERZ773252.3109-NODE-3109-length-13241-cov-65.504362_pt1 | contig 13241 bp, 18 predicted proteins | sample MGYA00580517_ERZ773252 | MGnify/ENA primary metagenome ERZ773252 (study PRJEB29015, sample SAMEA2737766) | human gut metagenome | biome: human gut; feature: human-associated habitat; material: faeces | place: China | collected 2012 ... | reverse complement strand
CCCGCAAATAACAGTACCCACACCCCTGCAGGGTAGGGGAGTGGGTATGATCTAGTAATGATTATGAAATATAAACGCTATTACACAAACAACGAACACATGGTAAACGTCGGAATCTGTAGGGCGATCTGCGTTACTCCTGTCAAATTGACATATGCACCTGTGTCGGGTAGTGTAACGTTTTGAATGGAGAGGTCCGTACTTTTAACCATCATTTGGCAGTTGATCTTGTGGAATCCTCCATCACCCACGACATACCCTGTCGTCATAGTTTGGCAAGCCATAGCGATATCATACGGGCGACCGTATTTTGTCGAAAGCGTACCAATACTATACTTTGTGTCACCCTTAATTGTTTGTGATGCACAAGTAACGGTTAGTCGCTGGTCGTCTGCTTTTGCCAGTGTCCAGGTATTTGCATAAATGCACTCAGAAAATCCACCCCATGAATATTTTGTGGCAATGCCAGCGGGTGCAAGCTCAATGCTGTTGTATGCAAATTGCGCGGCATAGGTGCCCGTTTTAATAGCGCTTACAATAGCGCCCGCAAGTAACTGATACCCTGCATCATTGGGGTGAATGTTGTCGGACGAAAACAGTGTATAATTGTGCATGATCTGCTCACATCCCGGCAGGTATGCACAGTTACTCTCACCACATGCGGCATATGCGGGCAGTACGTTATTGGCAATGTTGGCTCTGGCTTGCCTGTCCGGGCTCCATGCAATCATACCAATATGCACAATGGCATTAGGAAAATTTGTTTTGCAGAGCCCTGCAAAAGACGCAATGTCTGCCGTGATTGTGTTGCCGCTGTAGTTGTTATCATTGTACCCACCGAAAACATAAATATCGGTGATTTCAGCCGGGGCCGGGATTGTGGGTAATACGGATGTTACAAGGTCGGCAAATTTGTAGCCAACTCTGGAAAAACCATACCCGCCTTGACATGCTTTGTAATAATCGCCCGTTGCAAGGCCCAGAATTTGCGGGACTTTTTGAGCCCATCCCATGCCAGGACTTACACCGGCCCCCTCGCCCATTGAATAGCTGTCACCGACAAATAGGTACTTTTTCGGGCGGGCAACGTCATGCAGCTTATCAATATCGTTTTGGAGCTTTTTATCTGCCTGTTCGCGGGCGGTCTGCTCAGCCTTGATAGCCTGTTCGCGGGCAGTCTGCTCGGCCTTGATAGCCTGTTCGCGGGCGGTCTGCTCTGCCGTGATGTCATGCTGCAGCTGTGTGTCTGCGTTCTCACGGGCGGCAATTTCGTCGGCGATCTGCTGCCGGGCGGTGGTGTCCTTAACATGGTAGGGGACCGCGTCAATGTTCATTTTGTCGAAATCTGCCATTGTTGACCTCCTTACTTAGAAGAAGCTGTGGCGTGTGTTGCGGTCGTAATTGTAATGGTTTCCGTCGCGGGGGTATATTCTACAGTCACGCGGGAAAGCTTTTCGACCTCCTTAACTTTTTTCAGTGCCTCATTTGCCGTGGTTGCGGCATTAGTGGCTGCTGTGTTGGCGCTCTGCGCGTTGCTGCGGGCAGTGGGGTCTTTTATGGTAATATCCTGGCCACCCAGATTAAAAGTAGTTACATCAGGCATAATAGTTACCTCCCTGTAATGGTGATGGTTTGGTCCTCGGGGCTGTACACATGTACATCCCCGCCGTATATGGTGCTTGCCGCACTGGGCGGGAATCCTAGGTTAATACTTGTATCGCTGGCCCGGTACCACGCAGTGGGCATATTGAACAGTCGGGAAATAAGGTCAACCACAGATACTTCGATGCAGTTTGTGCCAATAACCACAAGCGACGTCTGCGGGATGGGTTGGGGGTTTGTGCAAAGGACATCACCGACAAAAAACACACTGTTTGCGGGTAGTTGTTCGGTGGCAGCCTGCCCGTTTTCCTGCTGCGGGGCTGCCGTGATAGCGTTTTTGAGCGGGTCAATAAAATTTTGTAACGTAAATACGGGTGTCCAGTAGTCAGTATTTGTGATCTGCACCCCCTGGGGGACGGGCTGAACAGACAGATAGGCGGTGCCGTCCTGCGGGTCCAGAACCAGGGTGTTTTGCGCGTACTGGCTGGTGATGTCCCACTTAATGGGGTCTGCGTACTTAATTGTATTGAGGCTGACAAAATTTGCAAGCCTCCGGTCGATGTCAGTGAGAGCCTTAATAATCCAGTCAAGGTTTAGGTCATGGAAATTGGTGTAAGGTGCCCCATGAATCGGGTAAATGGTGCTCATGGTTTTCATCTCCTTAATATACCAGCAGGCAAAAGTTTGCCTGAATATCTGCAACGATCTTATTCACCGCGTTTTTGGCGGCAAGGGTCAGCTCCTTGGCGATCAGGTCCTGCGGGTCTTTGCCCGCCCGGCCCTTTTCGGTCACGGTGTCTTTGTACTCATCTTGTGCCTTGGTGGTGCCGTCATTGGTGGTTGTTTGGTCGTCGGTGGTTGTGTCCGTGCCGGTGCTGGTGATCTTGTTACCGGTGCCAAGGGTGGTAGTACTCTTTTCGGCCGGCACCATGGTGCCGCTGTCAAAGCCTGTCACATCCCTTGTCGTGTTGTCACTGCCATTGTTTTGGCCGATGGTAGTAAGGTCGGGGGTGCGGGTGGTTTTGCCTGCTACTACATTTTTGCTGCTATTGGTGCCGGAATTGGTGCCGTGGTGATCTGTGGTGCGGGTGCGATCATCGGAGGCCAGCACGTCATAATCAAGGCCCAGTGCGGTTGCATACCGGGTCCAGCTGGGCAACATGGTTTCAGAAAACACGCCCAGGGCCCTTTGCATCGTGGGCCCGTCGGCATACAGGACCTCAAGTTCCAACGTATCAAAAAGCAGCTGATTGCATACCGCTTCTTTCGATACGCTGTCAGGAACTTTCAAATCGTTGAATAATTCGGGGTATCCTGCCAGTAACCCGTTAAAGCTTAGTGTTGCGTGCATTGTTGGTCACCTCCTGCATGCCGGTGTCGGGTGGGAATCTCCAATCAACCCACAACTGCGATCTGTCAATGCGGAAAAGTTTGTGCACTCGCTCACAACTGCGCTGCAGGCTGTCCAGCCACAGCGACGCTTTTGCCGCCGTTTCGACATTGTTCGAGTTGACCTCATCTGTTAGCATGCGCTCTTTTTTGCTCGTGTTGGTGTTTGGGATGCCTACTTCGGTATCAAAAAGCGCTTTGATAGTTTTGAGGGCCGTTAGCAGCTCATTGGTGATAAAATTGCCTTTGAGGTCTGCCGAAAAGTACATCCACGGGCTCTGCCCGGTGGCCCCGGTCTTTGACGCTTTGAGCAACGAGGCATCGACGAAAACAGCGGGGTCACCCTGCATGATCTGATCAAACATCTTTTTAAAAGATTCTGCGCCGGCCTTGTTGCCGGCAGCGAACACATACGCCAAACGACTGTTGATTAGATTGCTCTGGATGGTTTGGGCGGCAAGGGCCATCATGTCCCCGTAATATGCCACGATATCCACCATGCCCCTATAGTCAGGCTGCAGGTTGATGATCTCGCACTGCTTGCCGATCTGCAGATACGGGGACCCTTTGATAAAGGGATTTGCCACAATGGAGTGTGTCGGGTTGTAAAAGATATTGATACCGGTAAGCCCCATGCGATCATATACCAGGCCGTACCGATCAGTGTTAAATACCGTCACACCGCCGGAACCAAATACCAGGTATTGCAAGCGGTTACTGGGCCAGGTGTCGGGGAGTGTCCACCGGACCATAGACACGGCTTCCAAAAACAAGTATTTTCGGAAATAGTATGACAGGTTGTTGCCCTTAGTGTGCATGACGGACGGTGTCACCGGTGATACATGGGCATTGATCTGCTCGTAACTGTAGGGTGCCGTCATAACAGCTTGCCCCCCTTTGCCATCTTAAACAGCAGCCACACCGGCAGCTTGCCGGAAGGCCACGGACCCGGCCCAGGACCCGGCCCGGGGGGATTGCTTGCATCCCATTCGACTTCCCAAGTTCCCACCTGGTTCGGAATTCCAAGAATAGCGGAGGGGTCTGATCTGTTCGCGGTCCCATAGCCGCCTACCCAGTATTCCCAGTGGGTGTGGATGCCGGTTACATTGCCCGTCCGGCCCTGCTCGCCGATATACTGGCCCCAGGTGATTGTTTCGCCGACCTTGTGAATCTGCCGGGCAAAATGAGCAGCAAGCCAATAGCTGTTATCGCTCATCTTAACTACGATGTAGTTGCCCCAGGAATCGTTGCCAGTTGTGCCGCCTTGCCATGTATGGGCTGTTACGACCGTACCGGCCATTGGTGCATATGCTTTGTGATCTTTATGCACCGTGTCAATGCCGCCATGGTAGCTGCCGTCGGAGTATGCGGGGTATGCCGCCGATACCCTAATTGGTGATACCCCTGTAATACATTGCTTATATACTGCCATTGTTTTGGCACCTCCTATTCCAGAAAAAAGCCGTTGCGCATAAAGCTTTTGACGCTGTCGATCTCTGCGGCCGTTGCCGGTAAGGCAAGGTCAGGGTCATCCACCATGATGAAGCCCGGAATCGTGGACAGCTGCACACGCTGGCACAGGGGCCGGCCGTGATCATCGTTATTATCGTCCACGATAATTTTAAATCGGGCCACTATATATGGTGCCATGTCAAAGGCTATTGTAGACCCTGTAGCGCCTTTGCTTGCGACATCCGCATTAGTTGCTTGTGCTGCATTTAAAATACCGTTTCCGACGTCCGAAAAAGTACCGCCGGATAATGCCGCTTGTAGACCTCCAAACGCTGCAGCAATACCGGTTTGTAAAAGCCCACCACTGCCGGAGGGGATACCAAAGTTAATATTTGACAGCTGCACCGACACACCTAGTTTTGCGGTCGTCTCGTGTATCAGCTGCTTGTCATTGGTAAATATGCGCAGTACGCTGTCACCGGTGAAAAGATCCGCCACATATTGTATAGATAATGTGGCAGCCCCCCACATTTTAGAGGCATCAAGGGGTATCACTCCAAAGGGCTGCAGAAAAATAGTGTAGTCCGTGTATGGGGCAGCATTGCAATACTCGCCACGATCTGCCGCCTGGGGGTGCTTCGGAACAGTCACACTTACCGATTTTTTAAAGTTGTTGTTATCTTCGCCCAAAATCCACCCGGGGACATCCACAGACCACCACCCGACATCAATCTTAGCCACAAGCGGCAAATGTGCGGTGAGTTCAGCGATGCCGAATGGAAAATAGTTGCAACTTACAATATACTGATACGGATTGAAAAGGACCTTTGTCAAATTGTCGCTGATTTCGGAATTATCAATACTAAGGTACGACACATCAGTCAGCAATTTTGCAGATAGCTTTTTTGCATTGCCGGGGGTCATTACCACATAGGTTATAGCTCCGATGGAGTTGGCGGCCTTAGCGATAAATCCGATAACAAAAAAGCCTCCGCTGATTGTTTCGGCAAACCCTCCCTGAAAAGCGGTTGTCACGCTCTGCACTCTAGCTGTTGCTGGATAAAGGCCGTCTGAAATTGTACCATCATACTTGGCGGACGATCTTACCACATACTCTGTAGCGCTGCTGATCTGGTCCCGGTAACTTGCCAGGGTGTCAACGGTCAGCGACGCAATCCAGCGGGCGTCCGAATATGTCCAGTTTTTAATCCAGTAATACCGGCCAAAGATAGGTATATTGCAATAATTGTACCCGGTGGGGTTGCTTTCCGTGGCAATCTTAATTTCGGGGTCGATAATGGTGCACGGGCTTTTTAAGTTGATCTCAAACGTTTGCCCACCAGTGGGCAGCTTGGTGCTGTTTGAGCGCTTGTTGATTTGGTAAAATATTGCCTGCATGCTGCTCACCTTCTTATAAAATAACCGACGGGCCAAAGCCCGCCGGTGCCGGTCAGGACTTGGAGGGGTCTGCGTCCTTGTGCATGGTGGTTTTCAGGGTGGTGGCTTTGGCCGCGCGGCCCGTGCTGGGCGCGGTCACGTCGCCCGCCGTCATCAAAAACAGGACGGCGTTTTCGGTGAAATCGTCGTACCAGCTCCAGCCGTAATGGTACCAGAAATTGGTGTACAGGCCGCGGGCGTTCATCGGCGTGGGGACGACGCGGGACAGCTTCGGGGTGTAGCCGATTGCATCCCAGTCCAGCAGGCAGCCAAACACGTTTGTCAGCTGCACGGCTGCATTTTTGGTTGCCACGCCTGCGGTACTGGTAACAACAGGGGTTGCGGCGATCGTTTCCCGGTCGTTGATGTCCTGCCAGAACGTGACCTGTTCCGCGTCGCGGTACCGGAGCATGTCATCGTGGAATACCTCCGGGATAACGCGGGCATCAATCTGGCTCTGGGTCCCGCTGTACAAGTACAGGTGCTGGCGATCATACGGGGTATGACGCATAATGCTGTAAGTTTTGCTGCCGATCTCCCAGTTCTGGTGCCAGTTGATCGTGCGTTCCTTCATCAGCCGCGAAATATCGTTAATACGTCCATACGCGTATTTTGCAAAGCCCGGGAAATTGGCCTCTTTGTACACGTCGGCAACCGTGAGCATGGTGCCCTGCTGGGCGTTGTACTCATCCAGCAGGTAAATCACGCTTTTGGGGCTGGTGACGGTCATGCCGGTGAGGTGGTTGGCCATCAGGTTGTTGGCCAGGTTGCGCCGGTCGGCCTCAATCTGGTTTGACAGATGGAGGACAAAAGAGGACCAAAACTGTGCCAGCTCTTCCGGCCCCTTAAATGCTGCCTGCATCTGGGTGTCGGCCTGGGTGTACACGCGGCTGTAGTTGGTCTGACCATAATAGTTGGTCTGCAGGACCTGGGGCTTGTGTACCTCGTACATGTCGACGCTATCGCCATCTTCCAGGGCCCAGGCTTTATCGGTCACCGGGTCCGAATCGCAGAAATTGATCTTGCGGACATGGTTGGCCCAGTCGTCGCCGGTAACCTGCAGGCGCTTAAGGGGCGCGTCATACGGCCGGACCGCAAAAATAGTGCGGCCCAGCACCTGGCTGATTGCCTTGGTGTAGTTGTCGGTGCCGGTCAACAGTGTGGCCTGCGCGACAGACACAAAACTGGACGTGTCCACGATGGGCGACGTGGGTTCCTGGCCGGTTGCCATCTTATTGATCTCGGTCAAAATTGCGGCGATATCCGCAAAACTCATACCAAGCGGCATATTATTTTACCTCCTGTCCAAAAGTGGGGTCAATAATGCGGGCCGTAACCGTGCTTGCATCGGCTGCAGGCTGCTGCTGGATACCAAGGCCCAGAGCGTTGGCCTGCATGGTCTGGGTCATGGTCTGCATTGCCTGGGTGGTGGACTGCTGGCCCTGCAGAATCTGCTGCAGCAGAGCTTCAAGGCCATCATACTGGCCGCTCGGCTGCAAGGGCTGCGGGGCAGGCTGCGGTGCGGGCTGCGCGATCTGCATGGCGGGCTGGGCCGCCAAGGGTGGGACCTGCTGCGGGACAGCAGGATTCTGCACAGCTGCGGGGGACGGCTGCGCGGGTTTGTCCATTGCTTCAATCTCGGCCTTGGTGTACCCGGCCATGGCAAGGGCCGCTTTCTCACTGATTTTCAATTTTGGTCGCCTCCATTACAACGTAAGTTTCATGGGCCAGGCACTTAATCACCTGGTCTTTGTCACCTTTGGTGACGGGACCCACGGCACAGCACTGCCGCGTGTGGGCATCGTTGGCCCAGTCACTGTAGTAGCCCAGGCCCAAACGGGTGCACAAGTCAGCCAGCAAGTATGCACGTTCGTTCGTAATCGACTGGGCAAAAATAATATAGCATCCCATGGCGATCACCCTTTTTTAATGTCGTCCAAGGCCACACGCATTTCAGTAATAGCTGCCGTGTTTTCTTTGACGACCGTGTTGCACTGATACCACATCAGCAAAAATGCCGCGATCGGAAACCCCACGTTAGAAATAGCCTGTAAAACAGTGTTAGCATCCATTTTGTGCACCTCCGTAAAAAATATGAATAGAATAAAATCCCCGGTTCTTGCGCTGGCTGACGCCTGCCCGCCCCTTCTGGGGGCTGCCTTTGGGCACCGGGGATTAACTTTATTATATTCGATTGTTGGATAAAGTCAAGTGGTGCTGCAGTATTCGCGGAAAAATATTTCGTCTGAATACCGTTCAAACTCAATTTGCCGCTGCAGATATGCGGGCCAGATATACCCATAAGCGGCCCGGAATCGTTTGCGCTCATAGTCGCCGGTGCCGTACATTGGCATTTCGCCGGAGCGGTGCCGACATACATAATAGACGGGTTTGCTTTTATGCTCGTAGATACAGCACCGGCCAATCTGCACAAGGGGGTAATATTCGCGCAAGGGGCGGGACGCCACAAGGCTTTTTTCCTCTGCGCTGTACTGGTTTTCAATTGCGGACCGGTAAAAGTCGGTACCGCTCATAGACCGGTACAGGGCGGTATTTGCTTTTTCCTTGGCTATTGGGCTATCCACCAAGTCAATAAGCAAAATGCCCTTGTCTTTTAGTAGCTTGACGCGCTCTTTTTTGCCGATCATCTTTTCTACCGTGTCGGTGATATCCCATTGCATATAGTAAGGGTTTGCCATGCCCACGGCATTCGACATGCACAACAGCGTGATGGGTTTTTGCCCTTGCAATTCGCGGTTACGGTTGACCGTTTCGTATATGTTCGCCAGGCCCACACCCTCACCGCGCCGGTAATAGTCGGATTCCTCCTTTTGGTACTCATCCAGGATTATAATGTCAGTATTGGGGCTCGAAAAGCCACGGGTGCGGGCCATCGTGACAACATTGCCAAGTACCCCCGACATCTGCGCCGGTCGAATAGGGACCCCGGTGTCAGTATAGGCCCCTGCGTTGCCCACCTCATACATGCCCGCAATTTTGGACATTTTGAAAGGTGCATAATGTGTTTGCAGGTCATTATTTAAGGGGGACCATGGCCACATAAGCGGCGATGAGCAGATCAATTCCGCCTGCTGTGGCGTGCGACGCAAGTACAAAAACTCTTCCTCTTTTTCGTGCACGTGCTTGAGGGCTCCATACGTTTTGCCGGTGCCGCGCCCGCCCCAGATAAAAATGATGGGGGCACCGGTGGATAGAATGCCGTCATCCTCTGAAAAGTTGGGCCAGCCCTCGTCTGTATAAAGCTTAATCATCAAACTACCTCCATGATCTTATACCCCAGTATCTTGGCATACTCGTCGGTGATACCCAAAGTATAGGTATTGTCACAGATACATAGGTTGCGGGTTATGTGGACCGTGTGGCCGTCAACTACAAAATCTGGGACCTTTGGGCGATCATTATAAATGACCTGGTTACCAGCTGCCAGGCAAAACGTAAAGCCTGGCTTAAAGGCATCAAACCCACCCCAAAGGGCCAATTCTAGCCCACCTTTGCGCTTGCTGACCCCGGCTATTGTGGTAGTAATCCTGCCGCCCTTGGTGTAGGTGGTGGCGTATTTTTTGGCACCCCAGGTCATAAACTCCGCATAACTGTGCTCCTGCTCGTACACGCCCATATAATGTACATGCCCTTTGGGGTCTGTAGCACAGGCACCATTATCTTTTGCAAGCTGTTTCACGGCCTTATTAAATTCCGTCAAGTCAATGTCGCCCATGTACTTGACGCTGTCAGTATCACAATACACGCCATTTTTGCCTGCGGCCCATTGTGCGATCTTGAGGCGCTTGCGCGTGTGGGCCGTGGTCCAGACACCCCACTGATACGGCAAAAACAGATGGGGGCAGTGGTCGTTATAACTGCCCTCGGGGTCGTCGGTGCACTCGCTCCACAGGTTGTCGGGGTCGTCCTCGTCAAAAAGTGTGTCCAGCTGCAGCGGGTCTTGTGCTGTCATGCCGTAATAACTGTTAAGGTCACCTTTGGATTTGACATAGTACAACTCTTGACCGACCACGCCTTTTAAAGATGTCTTGCCAGTGTAGCTCTCTTTGACGCAATCTGTCAAGGGCTTTGGCAGCTTGCCATAGTCGGACGTGTACAAGTCCAGCACATTAAGAGCATCCCAGTCGTACTCCTTGGCGATAATCCTAAAATCAATATCGGTTATGGTGATCTCAAAGTGATCTGCAGACAGTAACCGGCCGTTGTCGTTTACATACCCCTCGCAGTGTCGCACCTTTGCAAGGGGAATGTATGGAAAGCCCCACCACTTATACCGTTGCCGCAATCCTTTGATCTGTAGGCGCATCAAGCATGCCTTGCCGTGCCGCATACATTGCATAAGCCGCTGCACCGTGGCAGGTTCCTGCCTAAAAGGGGTCATCGGAAAATAGCATTCGCACTGCACTGCGGGGTAGGCGCTTGACATGTCGACGGACCCGACGTTCTCAAGATGCAGCCCAACATAATACCGATTTGCATGAGTGTCACCGCCTCGGAATGCCTCGCGCAACATCTGGTATAGTTCCCAGGTCGGCAATAGGCGCTTGACCCGGCTGATACCCCATTTGTACATTGCCTGCCTTGCCATGCGTCGGACGTATCCGGTGCGCGTTAATGGCAGAGTGTACAAATCATCACCGTCGCGCTCCATCTCAATCAGCAGGCACTCCACAATGCACCGCACATCATTGATACAGTACGCCAATTCGGTGGAGGTCAACGGGGTCCAGGGGTACCGGACTTTGGAGTAGTCAAGGGTGCCTGTTAATTTTGCATGAGGTGCCCCAAGCTGTTTGCCCCAAGCGTCAAGGGACAAATTGCTATGCCGCATACTGCACCGGTATTCTATGGCGCGGTTGTCACATTTCAGCACTCGGCGGGGCTTGCTGGCAAACACTTCACCGGGGCCAAAAGTCATGACCCCGGAAAGGTACTGAAACTCATGGGCCAGGTTATGCACATACATGCACAAATACCAGTTGCCTTGTGGGCCACTATTGGCCCGCAAGTAATCGCTGATCGTGTCGGTAAAATGCAGCCATTCATCCCAAGTACGGCCTATAATGGTAATATCTAGGCCTAGCTGGCATTGCCAGATATACATAATGGTATGGGGGTTGCCGTCTGCATCGGCACAAACTCGGCTGGTCTCAATATCAAACGCGCACGGCATATTGACGTACAAGCGCTTTTTGTTGGTCTTGCGCTTTTTGCCCTTGGTGTGCTTGCAATCCAAGTGCTCCATGAGCCATGGCACAGGGTTGTAATTACAAGCCTCCACCAAAACCTCCGCGCAAGTCGGCAGAGCTGCTCCCCTCGCTGTATTCCCAGTCTTTGCCATAACTGACCTCACCTTGCTGCCATTTGACAAAATCGTCAATGCTGACATTGTAGCCGCCTTTTTCGCGCCAGTACATGACTGGCTGATCTGACGGATAATAGTACACACCGGAGGCCTTGACGATCTCCCACCATTCTGACAGGGCCGTGTACTGATCTTCAGGGACTTCGGACACGTCGATGCCTCCGACTTTCATTCTTTCCGCGAATTCCTCACGGGCTCCGCCCACAGTGGACCCCTTGGCGCGGACAAAACGCGCCACATCTGCAAGGGCTTGTTCAAGCGCTTTCCGGTCTCCGTGCATCGCTTTGATGGTCGGAAAACCTCCGGCGAATTCCTTGTAAATGTCGCTCGTGCTGCTGATGGGGTCCTTTGACAGTCGCTTGATACGTTTCTGGGCAATGTCACGCAATCGCGTGTATTCCTTGCGCATCTCGCGGTCAGGCCATGATTCTAGGGCATACGGGGTATATAGTTCCGCGTCATATTTAAGTGCTGCGCTTGCTTTGGCTGCACCTACGGCCATGCTTCTCACGTTCCTTTCTTTCCAATATCATCAGATACCAGTCTAGAGGATCTGTTTCAATGCCAAGATACCGAAACAGGGACCGGGCCCAGTCGGAACAAAAAAACTTCACGTCCTTTTCGATCACTCCGCTGTATACAATGGCCATTGCAAGGGCCTCTATAGGGTCTTCACTTTCCAGCAGTATGGACCTGTTAATGCTTTTCATGGTGATCTCCTAACAAAAAAGGCCACAGCACTTAGTGCTGTGGCCACCGGTCAAATTAAACCAGGTTCAGGGACAGGACCTGACCCTTCTTGGTGCTGATCAGCACGGGCTTGATCTTCACAGGTTCGGCCCAGGTGTCCGGGGTGCCCAGCAGCGTAAACATGCGTTTGAGCGACTGGTAAACACCGAGGGACACACACGCGTACGACTGGCCGTCCTCCGTGATGAGGACGATACGCGGGGCGATCACCTTGTCCTCCGGTGCATCCTCCTTGCTGACCTCCACGCATTCCACGGACACATGCACCAAGGACAGTACCTCGTTGACGTGCTCTTTCAGCTTGTTGACGGGGTTGCTTGTCGCGTTATAAAACGCAACTGCTGCAGAGCGGTCAGCAAGATTCATGTCGGTGTACCCAAGACCGGTATTCATCACATCAGCCACCGTCATAGCGGTACCAGTGTTTTCAGATTTGGTCATTGCTTCAGACATAATACAAAACTCCTTTCATTTGGCCCTGTCATCATCAGTACCGGGCGGGCGGTCCCGGTAGACGGCCCGGTGGGCCGTTTCGACTTTAATCAGTCGCTGTAGTATTCTCGGTAGCAAGATGCCACAACGTCGCGGACCTTTGCGGCACCCTGATACATCAACTTGGAGGACAGGCAGGTGTCCTTAAATCCCTCAAAAATATCCGTCTGCTCTTCGCAATGGACTAGGGCCTGCCGGAATCCGGCCAACCAGGCACTTTTGCGGGCATCGCGGGGATCCTCATATTCACAGCACGTCACCCGGCCATCCGGGTGAATCTCAACGATGAACTTGCGCATTTCCATTGTCACATCTCCTTAAAGCTCCATTCGGCATTCAAAGCCTCTTCAAAATCGGGGTTGCTTCCGTTGCATGCATCGGTGGTATAGTCGATAATGTAGGGAACATCTTCCACCAAGTAGGCACCATCAGCATCACGGTCAAGGGACCCGGCATTCAGGTACTCTTCGACGAAATCCATGCCGGTGTTATTGTCATACATATGGACCTCTGCAGTGTTGCCAAGTACGTCTTTAATAATCATGGTAATTATCTCCTTTCATCCAAGGGCTGATCTGAATGGGCCCGGTCGGGCCATCCGGTGTGGCCTCTTTCTTGGTACAATTATAGTGTACCACATTCTATAGTACATATGTTGCTATATAACATTGTAACCGTGCAAATATTGCTACATTGACCCACTCCCCTCCCCATCCGGTGCTATAGATATGGT
>ERZ773252.3098-NODE-3098-length-13277-cov-3.064741_pt1 | contig 13277 bp, 9 predicted proteins | sample MGYA00580517_ERZ773252 | MGnify/ENA primary metagenome ERZ773252 (study PRJEB29015, sample SAMEA2737766) | human gut metagenome | biome: human gut; feature: human-associated habitat; material: faeces | place: China | collected 2012 ... | reverse complement strand
ATGTACGCAACTAAAAGAGAAGGACCATCTTGAGATGATGATCGGACCGAATGTTACCGTTGTAGACATTGGCATGGTGGAGGCATATGCCTCCGGACTGGGAGAATTTTATGTAGATCAGATTAAACATGCAGATGCAATCCTGATTAATCATATTGATGCGGAGGAAGAAGAACCAGAAGAGATTGCGGAAGGCTGGAAGGTGCTGAAAAGACTGAATACGAAGGCTTTGAAAAGTGAAGATGCCCGGGAAGTATTAAAAAGTGTAATGGAATCTGGAAGCGTAGATCAAAATCTTCAGATCGAAGGAGATACGCTTATAAAATATCTTGGAGCTGACGCATTTGTAGAAGTGCCGGATGGTATCCAGATCATCGCAGACAGTGCTTTTGAGTATTGCATGGAAGTGCAGGAAGTGCATTTGCCAGATTCAGTGGAACGAATTGGAAAGCATGCCTTTCAGGGGAGTGGAATCAAAAAGATACATTTACCGGAAAGCATAAAAACAATCGACATCTATGCTTTCAGCGGAACACCTCTGGAATATATAGAATTACCGGAGAATTTGCAGAAACTTGGGCACAGTGCATTCCGTTATTGCAGGATGTTAAAAAAAGTGAAGTTTCCAGAACATCTGGTGGAGATTCCGCATGATACATTTAATGATTGTGGAAAACTGCGGGAAGTAATACTGCCGCATGATACAGAAGTGATTGGGGCTCATGCATTTTCCGGGTGTGCGGCACTGGAACAGGTGGATTTACCGGAGAGTGTGAAGCGAATTGAAGAAGGTGCTTTTGTGACTTGTGTCAGTCTGGAGAAAGTACATTTGCCAAAAGGACTGGAGGTGGTAGAACGCAAGGTGTTTTACCGGTGTACGAATTTAAAAGAACTTCATTTCCCAAAACGGGTGACAGAGTTTGGCAAAGGCATCTTTTCACAATGTTCTGCATTAAAACGAGTGTATATAGAAGGAAACCCGGTGGATGAAGAAGTGTTTCAGGACTGGGATATGTGGACAACTTGCTATGATATGGAAGAAATCATTGCACCGAATATGAGGATTACGAGATTTGCAAAAGAATGGAGAATGTGGGCGGCAGCAGGACTTGCAGATTACCTGGTAGAACAAGGAGATGTAAGAAGTGAAATCCTTGATTCTTATGTGAAGGATCTGAAAGAAAACCGGAGTTCCTATGAAGTCCTTTTATTAGAAAATAAAAAGTTATTACAGTTTTTCATTCATTACAATTTATTGGCGGAACAGGCAGTGAACAGACTTCTGGATCAGTCACTGCAAAAATCCGATATGGAGATCCGCAGCATGCTGTTGAATTATCAGGATGAAATCCAAAATGAGGATAAGAAGGAGGAGACGGGCAGCCAGCTTGATCAGCTTCTGGCAGCGTTGTCATAATATTTATGAATATTAGGGAAGCAAAAGAGCAGATTGAACATGCGGTAAAATTGTACTTGGAAAAGGATGAAAAAGGCAGATATATAATTCCAACAGAAAAGCAGCGCCCGGTATTTTTGATGGGAGCGCCGGGAATCGGTAAAACTGCAATTATGGAGCAGGTTGCGCAGGAACTTGGAGTAGCACTTGTGTCTTACACGATGACACATCACACAAGGCAGAGTGCACTGGGACTTCCATACATTGTAGAAAAGGAGTATGGCGGAGAAAAATTTCAGGTATCTGAGTATACGATGAGTGAGATTATTGCAGCGGTTTATGAAGTGATGGAGGACACGGGAATATGTGAAGGAATTCTTTTCCTAGATGAGATCAATTGTGTATCTGAGACTTTGGCGCCGGCGATGCTTCAGTTCTTACAGTACAAGACATTTGGACAGCACAAAGTGCCTGAGGGCTGGATTATCGTAACAGCAGGGAATCCGCCAGAATACAATCATTCTGTGAGGGAATTCGATATTGCGTCCTGGGACCGCGTAAAGAGAATGGATGTAGAGCCTGATTATAGTGTCTGGAAAACATATGCTTATGAGCAGGGGATGCACCCGGCAATTCTGACCTATCTGGATCTGAAGAAAGATGCATTTTATTCCGTGGAAAATACAGTGGATGGAAAGCATTTTGTGACAGCAAGAGGCTGGGAAGATTTAAGTCAGATCATGTGTCTGAGTGAAAAGAAGAATCTGCCTGTGGATCTGAATCTGATCAGCCAGTACGTGCAGGACGAGCAGATTGCCCGTGACTTTGCAATTTATTATGATTTGTTCAAAAAATATAAAAATGATTATCAGGTGGACCGTATCTTATTTGGCATTCCATCAGAGCAAGTAAGACAGAGGGCGATGAAAGCATCTTTTGATGAGAGGATTTCTTTCCTTGGTCTTTTGATGGATGGAATTACGGATACTGTTAAAGAGACAATGGAGATGCAAAATGCATTGTTTGTATTTGGGGATTGCCTGAAAAAGATAAAAGCAGATGTGGAAAAAGGCCGAGACCTTGTTTCTTGTATCGAACAACAAAAAGAATGTTTAATGGAACAAGAAAAACAGAAAAAACGTGCCGGTAATTTATCCCGTTCCCAGGTGTGGGAAGATGACCGTGTGCTTGTTTATCTGGAAGAATGCCGGAAAAAAGCAGGCATACGGACTCCGGATGAAAGAGATTTTGTAATTCTCAGAGATTATTTTGCCCAGTTGACAGAAAGCTTTCAAGAGCAGACAAGAAAAGCATCGGGCTGTCTGTCCAACTCATTTTACTTTTGTGAAGATGTGTTTGAAGAAGGACAGGAGATTCTTGTACTTGTGACAGAACTTACGGAAAATGAATATACGGCCAGATTTATCAGTCAGTATGGATGTCGGGAGTATTTTAAACATAATAAGAATTTGATGTTCTACGAGAGACAGAAAAATCTTATGGATCAGATTCAAAATCTGGGGCTTGATCAGGTGTAATATTTATGTGTGTGGAAATAATAAAAGTGGCTTCAGAAGTTCTGAACTTTAGCAGACAGAGAATGTTGGTCAATATGAGGTTTCTGGAACCGGCAATTCGGATGCTGACGGAGAGTCCCTCTAAATGTATGTGTAATCGTTCATATGGTATGGGAACAGATGGAAAAAATCTTTACTATAATCCAGAATACGTACTGAGAGCATATCAGAAAGAGAAAGGTTTCGTCAGCAGAATGTATTTGCATTTAGTCGTGCATGGAATATTCAGACATTTCTTTGTAAATCCACAGATCGAGCAAAGAAAATGGGATCTTGCATGCGATATGGCAACAGAATATATCATCGAAAGCTGGAAACTGGACTTTGCAGACATTAGTGCCGGGGCAGATGAAAAGCGCGAACTTGACCGCATCCGGAAAAATGTGGGACTTATGAATGCGGAAAAGATTTATGGATATCTGAAAAAGACAAAAGAGTCAGAAATAGACTGGCTGGAGAAAATTTTCCGTCGGGATGACCATAGCTTCTGGTATCCCGAAACAAAAAACAGGAATGATGTAATCCAGGTGAAATCAGGGCAGGTGAATCAGAACCGGGAGGTCATGTCCTCAAATCAAAAATTGGAAGAGCTGTGGAAGCAGGCTGCGAAAAAGATTCAGGTGGATCTTGAGACATTTATGAAAAGCCGGAGTGGTGAAAACGGTGATTTTTTGGTGAATTTAAAGCTTGCGAACAGAAAGAAGCAGGACTACAGTGCATTCTTAAGAAAGTTCACCAGGCTTGGGGAACGTATGAAGATCAATGATGAGGAATTTGATTATAATTTCTATACTTATGGAATGCAACTGTATGGAAATATGCCGCTGATCGAGCCATTGGAGTACAAGGATGTCCGGGTAGTGAAAACATTTGTGACTGTGATTGATACTTCAGGGTCAGTGGAGGAAGAAAAACTTCGGAGATTTCTGGAAAAAACGTACCAGATATTAAAAAGTGGGCAGAAAAGCGAAGACAGAGTGAATTTCCATCTGATTCAGTGTGATGCGTTGGTTCAGAAGGATGTGAAGATTACATCAGAGAAAGAACTGGAGCAGGTGATGGAAGACTTGACACTTTATGGCCGGGGAGGAACTGATTTCAGACCGGCATTTGAGTATATAGAAGAACTTCAAAAAAACGGAGAACTTACGAACTTGAATGGAATGCTGTATTTTACAGATGGAATGGGTGTTTATCCGAGAAAAAAACCGGAGTATCCAGTGGCATTTATATATGATAGTGAAGTTTTGGATGAGATTCCGGAAGTGCCGGCTTGGGCGATTCGTTATCTGATGGATGACATATAGAATGGATAAATGTCTGTACGAATATATGGAAGTGCTCAATTTGAAGATATGTGTAATTAATGTTAAAATGTATCAAGATAAAACACGTCAAGAGATGAGAATGTCAGGAAAAAACAGCTTACGGGCTATGAGGTATTTTCTAACAAAATAAAAATTTAGATTATGGAGGATTTATAGTATGGCATCTAAAGAAGAATTATTAGCAAAATTATCAGAGTGTGTAGTAGAGATGGAAGATGAGGAAGTCGTAGAAGTTGCGAAAGAATATATTGAGGCCGGATATCCGGCGTTTGACGGAATTATGGAAGGTCTTGTAGATGGTATGAACAAGGCCAGTGAGCTTTACGATGCAGAAGAGTATTTTGTAACAGATGTACTCCTTTGCTCTGATGCAATGTATGCGGGACTGGATGTACTTCGTCCGCATCTGGAAAATACAGATGATCAGACGAAGAAAAAAGCAGTTATTGGTGTTGTGGAAGGAGATACTCATGACATCGGTAAAAACCTGGTAAAGATTATGATGGAGACAGCAGGATTCGAGATGTATGATCTTGGACGAGACGTTCCGCTTGACCAGTTTATTGAGAAGGCAAAAGAGGTAGATGCAGATCTGATCTGTATGTCCACACTGATGACGACAACTATGGGTGGAATGCAGACAGTTATAGAGAAATTAAAAGACCAGGGAATCCGTGACCAGTTCAAAGTTATGGTCGGAGGAAGCCCGATTTCCAAAAAATTTGCGGACGATATCGGAGCAGAGGGATATTCTGTGAATGCGGTTGAAGCTGTAAAAGTTGCGAAAGAGCTGACAGGAATTGCCTAGATAGAAAAGACAAAAGCTGTATTGGAAACGGTCTGAAAAGGTATAGGCCAGGCTAAATATAAAAGAATCCGAATAAGAATTCGAAAAAGGAGCTGGGGATTTATGGATGCAAAAGAACGAATTAGGAAAGCCATGCATCAGGAGCCGACAGACAGACCGCCATGTATCTGTCCCGGTGGAATGATGAATATGATAACGACAGATCTGATGGATGAGGCAAATGTAAGTTGGCCGGAGGCACATCTGAATGCCAGAATGATGGCAGATCTGGCAGAAGCTAATTATGAAAAAGGCTGCTTTGAAAATGTAGGTGTTCCATTCTGCATGACGATTGAGGCAGAAGCTATGGGGGCTCAGGTGACTATGGGTAGTAAGATTTATGAGCCGCATGTAACGGGATATGCGATCAATTCGGTCACAGAGTGGGAGACTATTACACCGATGAGTATGGAGGAAGGGAGAGCAAAGGTTGTACTGGATGCAATCCGTATTCTGAAATCCAGAAACTTAGATGTACCGATTATCGGAAATATTACGGGACCGGTCAGCACAGCAAGTTCCGTTATGGAGCCGGTTATTTTTTATAAAGAGCTTCGTAAGAAAAAAGAAGAAGCACACCGTTACATGCAGTTTGTGACTGATGAGATCATAAAGTTTGCAAGAGCACAGATTGATGCCGGCGCAGATATAATTGCAATTTCCGATCCAAGTGGAACAGGAGAAATTTTGGGACCGAAGCTTTTTGAGGAGTATACGGTCAAATATAATAATATGATCTGGGATGCTCTTCAGAAAGAAACCATGGGAAAAATCATGCATATTTGCGGACAGATGAAAAATGTATATCCGCAGGCAGAACTGATACATTCTGACGTACTTAGTTTCGATTCCTGCGTATCTATGCGTGAGGCACGCGAACATTTAAAAAAGCACGCTCTGATGGGAAATGTCAGTACATGGACGCTGGAGTTTGGACAGCCTGAGAAGGTAGAGCAGCTTGCAGTAAAATGTTGGAGAGACGGTTCTAATATCATTTCTCCGGCATGCGGACTTGGAACGAAGTCACCACTGACCAATATCCAGGCAATCCGTCATGGAATTATGGAGGAAGCAGCTAATGTATAAATTACGTGTCGTTCAGTCTGGCAAGCAATACGATTATGAACCGGGAGCAAGCCTTCTGGAAATCTTGCTGGCGCAGAACATATTTATTGATAATCCGTGTAATGGAAAAGGAGTATGCGGAAAGTGTAAAGTACGCATCGTATCAGGAGAAGTAGGGGAAGTATCTTCTACAGAATTACGTTTCTTAAAACCAGAAGAAGTAAAAAGTGGTGTGCGTCTTTCCTGTATGGTTCATCCACAGTGTGATCTGGAAGTAGAGCTGATGCAGAAAGAGCGCAAGCATGAGGTTCTATCAAAAGGATATGTGCCAAAATTTGAAAAAGACTTGGATATTGTCAAACAGATTGTGAATATACATAAGCCGCTTTTGACAGACCAGACACCATTTGAAGATCAGATTAAAGAACAACTTTCGGATGTGGAATTTCCATTTTCTGTATTGCGTGGATTCTGTTTCAAAGAAGGAAGTTACACGGCAGTTATCCATCGTGAAAAAGATGGCAAAAAAGTGCTGATGGATCTGGAAGAGGGAGATACTACAGATTCTATGTATGGAATCGCAATAGATATCGGAACAACAACCGTTGTTACAGCACTGATTGATATGCTGACCGGAAAAGAACTGGCAGATTCCTCTATGATCAATGCACAGAAGCATTTTGGGCTGGATGTCCTGACTCGTATTACTTATGAGATGGAGCATCCCAAGGAGGGGGTACAGGCACTTAAGGAAGCAATCGTTGCTTCCATCAATGAGATGATCGCAGATGTCTGTGGACAGACCGGAGTGAAGAAAGAACAGATTTACGAGGTCTCTGTAGGAGCGAACTGTACGATGATGCATATGCTTCTTGGTGTAGATGCACTGTCCATTGGAAAATCACCGTATGCACCAATGTTTGTAAAGGCAAAGGATATTGAAGCAGAGGAGATTGGTATTCATGCATCCAGGGGGGCAAGACTTTATTGTCTGCCGTCAGTATCATCTTATATCGGAGCAGATATTGTGGCAGGAGCTTATGTCTGTGAGCTTCATAAGGCAGATGAAAATGTTCTGTTTATTGATATCGGAACGAATGGAGAGATTGTATTTTCAGATCATGGAAGATTACTTTCCTGTTCCTGTGCCGCAGGTCCGGCACTGGAAGGTATGAACATCAGCTCAGGTATGCGTGCGGCAGAGGGAGCTATTGAAGATGTTGAAATTAAGGAAGATGGCGTGAAGCTGAAAATTATCGGCAATGCCGATCCAATCGGTGTCTGTGGAAGTGGTATTCTGGCAGTGGTAAAAGAATTGGTAAGAACCGGACTTGTAAGAAAAGACGGCGCATTTATCAAGTTGAAGAATATGGAAGAGACAGATTATCGTTACCCAATGATTGAGATGGATGGTATCAAACGTCAGTTTAAGATGACGGAAGACCTTAAGATCACTCAAGGAGATGTCCGACAGGTACAGCTTGCAAAAGGAGCCATTCTGTCTGGCTTCTATGCACTTCTTAAGAAGGCAGGAAAAGAGATGAGTGAGCTTGACAAGGTTATGATCGCAGGACAATTTGGAGCACATCTTCCGGCAGACAGCCTCATTGGAACAGGAATTCTTCCGGCAGAAGTGAAAGATAAACTTGTCTATGTCGGTAACTCTTCCAAGACCGGGGCTTATATGGCGCTCTTATCCGGTCAGGTGAAGCGCGAGATGGAAGAACTGGCTCATCATATGGATTATATGGAACTTGGTGCAACAGAAGGCTATGAGAGATTGTTTGCCGATTGTCTTATGTTTCCGGAAGTTCACTAAAAATTGAAGAAACGAATGAGATAGGAAGTACCCGAATAAAGCGAGAAAATTCAATCTTGGTTATGCGAAGAGGTAATGTAAAAAATATGGGAGATATAAAAGATTTTAATTGTACATATGATAATTCAGCAGGAATTCGTTCAGAAGTGACAGAAGGACTGGGACTAACATTTCCGGATGCATATACACACTGTGATACAATGGTGACTCTTTCAAAAATGTTGAAAGAGAAAGATAAAGCAGTTATATGTGAACTTCCATTTTGCCATACATTAGAGGCAGAGGCTATGGGAGGAATTATAAATCTTGGAAATGAGATTGCAGGTCCGAGAGCTGGAGGATATGTCTGTACAGATGTAGAAGAAATATTAAATCTGCCGGACATGGATTTCACGAAAGGACGAATTCAAGAGACTCTTCTTGCATGTAAAAAACTTCGTGAAGAAGGAGAACATGTTGTATTCGAAGTGGCAGGACCATTTACAATTCTCAATGTGCTGATCGATGCAAGATATGTGTTCAAGGGAATGCGAAAAAAACCGGAAGTGATGGAAAAGGTCTTCTGGAAACTGGGAGATCAAATTTTGAAATATATGGAACTGGTGAAAGAGTACGGGGGAGATTTGATCAGCTATGCAGATTCTTCTGGCGGAGTGAATATTCTGGGACCGAAGATGATGGAAGCTGTTACGGTGAATTTTACGTACCCATTCTTGAAGAAAGTAGAGCAGCTTGCTGATGATAAGACTATGATTCTGCTCTGCCCGAAAACGACACTCGCTCTTATTGGAACAGAAAAAGCGAAGTTTGTGGACCATCAGTTAGAAGAGCCAATCGGATATGCACAGGCCTGCATTAATATGATCGGAAAAGCACGTTTTGCCGGACAGATGTGTATTAAGAATGTTGGCTATCAGCTGAATCATGGGATTTTTAAAGAAGTAAAGCTATTGTAGTGAGTGGCTTTTGTTTAACAGCATATTTATGAAATGTCAAAAGGACAGCCGATGTGAAAAAACACATGGCTGTCCTTTCTTGGTAAAGCAGACGAATTTATAAAGCTACTTACGTCTGTATATCCACTTCAAACATTCGAAAAAGATCAAGTTAATTTAAGAGCAGTTCTGCTCTGATCATACGGACAGATTCGTCCGATATTCCATGTTTGAAAAAATAACTATAAATGGTATAATACAAGGAGAAAAGTGTATGGAGAGAACCGAAAACTTAATCATGCAGGAAGACAGATGGAAGCCATTAAAGGAGATGAATCTCACAGACGATTTTCTATTTGATGTGGCAACCGCGGAACTGGAAAATTGCAAGACAATTATCGAATTATCTACTGGTTTGCGATTAAAAAGCCTCAAGTGGAAAGAAGGTCAGAAGGTTATTCACAATATTCCGGGAAAACGTGGAATTCGAATGGATTTTGTCGCAGAATCTGAAGATGGTCGCGTTTTTGATGTAGAGATGCAGAATCGGAAGGAAGGAAATAGTATTGCTATACGTTTGAAAGTCGCTGCAAGGAACAGCCAGATTTATTACTTGGAGATGAGGTTACAAAATTATTTCTCAGTACAAAAGGGAAAAATGAAGATGAAGTATCGAAAGAATTAGTGGATTTTCTTCATTATATTACTGAGAGTAATGAACATGGACTTCCAGAGGAATGTGATGAAAGACTTCGCCGTCTGCATGAGAGTATACAGGAGATAAAAACAAGTACAAGTGTGGAGGTCGAGTATATGAAGATGGAAGAACGGCTTGCCAATTTATTAATGAAGCTTTCAAAGCAGAATCGTCAGGAAGATAGTATTAAGGCGTTGGAGGATTTGGAATATCGTAAGAAATTGTATGAGGAATTTGGCGTATAAATTGAAAAAAGAAGCTTCTATGGGAGAAATCCTGTGGAAGCTTTTTAAGCATGTCACTGAAGTATAATGAATTGTAATAAAACCCCGGTTTCATTGACTTTCTCAAGTCTAAATGTTATATTTGTTATGGAAAATTATGAAGAACGTTCGGTGCTGTTTTTAGAAGACAGGTAAAAGGGAAACAGGTGCAAGACCTGTACGAACTCGTCACTGTGAGTAAATACATAGATCATGTATTAGCACAGAATCTGAGGTTGTGTTAGACATCCACTGGGAGACCGGGAAGGAGATTCTATGTAAGATTTACAAGTCAGGAAACCTGCCGACCGTTGGTACGGGAAATAGAAATTCCAGATCACGAGTAATTGATTGTGCCGAAATATATAAGGAACAGGAAATCTTTTGCTATTGCAGGTAGAAGGTTTTCTATTTTCGTGTAAATATTTCTTAAAAAGTCCCAAACAACTAAGATGAAATAGAATAAGGAGAAGGAAGAGATGAAGAGAAATTCTAAGAGATTTTTAGCACTGTTTATGGCGGTGTCTATGTCTGTTACACCAACAACAGTTCTGCATGCGGAAGAAAGCAGCGAGACAGATCAGATTCAGAATGTTGAAATAAAACAAGATGAAAATATAGCACAGGAAGATAGTGAGACAAATGAGAAGAGTAATTCTGCGGAGAATTCGAAGGAAGAAATAGGTAAGAATGAGCAGGCAGAAGTAAAAGATACTCAGGATAATATTCCGGTTAAAGAAGAACCGGTGTCTGATAATACAAATCAGGAAAATGTACAGGAGAATGGTAATCAGAATATTACATCAAATGTAGAGAAGAACGATAAGAAAAATCAGGAAAAAGAATCACCGGAGCAGGAAGTGGCTGTTCCTGAGTTTAAGGCAGAAAAAGTGAAAGCGGTTGTTGTGAATGGAAAGATTCAGGTAACAGTATCTACAAAAGATGAGAACTATGACAAGATTTATATCGGAAAGAAAGAAGATTCAGAAAAAACACCAGAAGTAAAAGGTGAAAAAAATGACCTTGGTGGATATGATTTTGTATTTGAGACTGAGGCTGGAAATTTAGGGCAGAAGCTTCAGTATGTACCACATCTGACAGAAAAAAATGAGTGGTACTCAGAGAAGGATATGTTTCTGGATATGCCAGCAGAAGCTCAATTTTCAGAGCTTGTCGCATCAGTAAATGAAGTGGCAGGAGCCGATTTGCTTAGTGCTGGAGAAGTCCAAAGCAGAGAAGTGGCAGCGGGACATAAGACAGTTGAGCTGATTGATGGGGCAAGCTACAAGGTTGAAGCAACATCTAATTCAGGAATGTTTAATATTACCAATTGTGTATTAACTAATAACAATGGTAAGATGACTGCTGTTATTACATTGAGTGGTAAGAGCTACAGCCATTTATATATAGGAAGTGAAGAAGATGCAAAGAAAGCGTCGGCTAATAATTTTGAAGGTTGTATTCCGTTTGTGATAAATGCTGAGGGACAGTATACATATACTATACCTGTAGAACAATTAAATACCCCATTGGAAATTTGGGCTTTTTCGACAAAGAGTAAAACATGGTTTGAACGTACTATCACATTTAAATCAGAGGGAATGCAGTTCCAGGGACTAAAAGAAGATAGTTATGAATATGTTAAAGATGCGGCTAATCAGGTATATACAGTTACTACAGATCCAGGTATGTTTTCAGTTACAGAAGCAACACTTTCAAAAACAGCAGAAGGTATGAAAGCAAAAGTTACGTTGAAAGGAACTGGCTATGATGTCTTATATTTAGGAAGTGACGAAGATGCAAAAAAGGATGACGGGAAAAATTGGATAATTCCTTGTGAAACAAAAGGTGAGGGTGAAAACCAGCAATATGTTTTTGAAATTCCTGTTTCAGCTTTAAATACATCAATTCCAATTGCTACACATGGGACAAAAAGTAAAAAATGGTTTAACCATACAATTACCTTTAACTTCAACACCAACACTGTAGATGCCGGAGAAGATCAGAGCAATTCTGGTGATAATGGCAACAACGGAAATAATGGTGGCTCCAACAACAATGGAAATAACGGCAATAATAGTGGCTCAGGTAACAATGGCGGAAATACTAATAACAGCGGTTCCAATAATAATTCTGGACAGAATGGTTCTGATAATAAGTATGATTCCAATACAAATGGTTCTACAGGTCGTGTGAATACTTCTACAAAACTGGCCGATGGTGTATACAGTCCAGATGGCTTTTTATGGTCCGGCGGAACTGGAAAGGTTAGTATTACCTGTTCACAGATTAGAATTTCCGGTGGCCAGGCATATGCGACAATTGCATTTAGCAGTTCACATTATCAGTATGTAAAAGCCAATGGAAGCACTTATTATCCAACTTCACAGGGAAGTTCTACAACATTTGAGATTCCGGTAGAACTGAATAAGAATAATAAGATTATCGGTATGACAACGGCAATGTCTCAGGCGCATGAGATTACATATAGCATTTTTGTATATCTTGCAGGTGCGCAGGCAGCAGAAGGAAGTCCTGTTATCGGAGCTGGAATGGCTTCTGAGAGTAAGAAATTGGATCAGGAAGCACCAAGTATTATCGGACTGGAATATCAGGGCGAGGTAGAATTAAACCATGCACAGTATTTTAAAATATATGAATAAGATAGTGGTAGGAGTCGTTTACGTTCATACTCATTAGTATATGTAATCTATAGAAGACTTGTATTACACATACATTTTTAGTATACGCCATATCACGATATTTCTCTAGCAAACTTTAGAGAAATAAACGTAAAATAAATGTAAAAAAGTATTCTCTTACAGTTTTGCTGAAAAAAGTAGTGGATATAGTAAAGTAATGCTATACTATAAATAGTTATGAAGAATGAAAAGGAAGGTGCGGGGATATGAACACACATTCATCGGGGTATTACAGTATTGACGAAGAGTATACGATTATTGGTTTTAATGATACAGCAAAGGAGATTTATCCAAATCTTCAGAAAGGGATAAAGTGCTATAAGGCATTGATGGGACTGGATTCGCCCTGCCCACCCTGCCCGGTAATGAATAAGATTTACGGACCAAGAACATATCTTGATCCTATTCGAAAGATTTATGAAACTGTTGATGCCGTAAAGCTGAAGCTTTCGGATGAAAAAGTAGGACATGCAATGGTATTTAGTACGGTTGCGGAAGGAGAACGTCTGGCAAGCGCTATTCCTACAGGGGAGAAGGCTCTTAGGTTAGTGGGAGCGATTAATCTTCTGGCATCAGACTATGTAGCTGTTTATGGAGTGAGCAGGCAGACAGGAGCCGTTTCTGTGTACCGTTCCCAGTATCAGTTAG
>ERZ773252.3092-NODE-3092-length-13315-cov-3.730468_pt1 | contig 13315 bp, 8 predicted proteins | sample MGYA00580517_ERZ773252 | MGnify/ENA primary metagenome ERZ773252 (study PRJEB29015, sample SAMEA2737766) | human gut metagenome | biome: human gut; feature: human-associated habitat; material: faeces | place: China | collected 2012 ... | reverse complement strand
GGTATCGGCTGGGATTCTGGATCTTGGTGGGCTGGCGGGAGCAAAGAATCCCCTATTATCAGGGCTTACAGACGGGTTAAAAAAATTTACCCATCATCTTACCCATCATAAAATTCTTGCTGGGCGCCGAGGATTCAAGTGCAACTTTCCTCATTTTCCCTTGCTGACATTTTTCGGGTATGTAAAGTTTGAGGTTGAAACCGGGGCCTCCCCTGGATGGAGTCCCATGGTCATTTACAAGGGTGCTTTGGTAAATATTTGGTTGAAAGGTTAACCGTGAGTTTGTAAGATCTCTGGTTGAAAATTGGAGATCTACGATGGTTGAACCAAAGACAACTTTCGACTATGTGGGCGAGATTTGGAGCATCGCGGACTGGGTCCGCGACGTGATCCGCCCGGCTGACTACAACAAGCTGATCCTGCCGTTCGCTTTGTTGAGGCGATTGGAGTGCGCTCTTGAACCCACCCGTGACGCCGTCTGCAAAGCGGTAGAACTGCACGAGCGTGAATGGGGGGTGGAGAATGAGGCCTATTGCGCATTCTCGGGCAAGTCGTTCTACAACGTGACCAGCTTCCGCCTCAATGATCTTGGCGTGGACAATACGTTGGACGCACTGATGACCTATGTCGGTGGTTTCAGTCCTAACGCCCGAGAGATCCTCACTCGGTTCAAAATTCGGGAGACGTGTCAGGACCTGCAGAACGAGGGCATGCTGCATGAAGTGTGCATGAGGTTCGCCAGTTTCGACCTCAGCCCTGAAACCGTATCCGACCGGATGATGAGCGACATCTACGAGCATTTGATCCAACGATACGGCGAGGAAATTGCGCAGGGCGCTGAAGACTTCATGACTCCGCGTGATGTGGTTCGATTGGCCGTAAGTCTTGTCTTTGCCAACGAGGACTCATTCCTCAATTCCAACGATGGATCCATCCGGACGTTGTACGACGGCACCTGTGGTACCTGTGGATTTATCAGTGATGCATTGGACATGCTTGACGAGTGGAAGGCTCGTCACCCAGGCATTTCGCCCGCCGCCATAGTCCCCTACGGCCAGGAACGTGAAGGTGTGACATGGGCTGTCGGCAAAACCAACCTGTTGCTTCGCAACATCGGCAATGCCGGTCAGGACCAGTTTGATGCGATGCGTGACCTTTCGGAACACATCCATCAGGGAGACACGCTGTCCGACGATAAGTTCGAAGGTCAAACGTTCAATTACCAACTGACCAATCCCCCTTACGGCAAGGAATGGAAGGTTGAGGAGCAGGCCGTACGCGAAGAGGCTTCCTATGGTTTCAAGGGACGATTTGGAGCTGGTTTGCCCGCCATCGGCGACAGCAGCATGCTGTTCATCCAGAATGTCGCCGCGAAACTTGCTCCACCTGATCAGGGAGGAGGCAAGGCTGCCATCGTGCTGTCGGGTTCCCCGTTGTTCAACGGTGACGCCGGAAGTGGTCCCTCGAACATCCGTCGTTGGCTGTTTGAACGAGATTTCATCGACTGCATCGTAAAGCTCCCCACGGAGATCTTCTTCCGTACGGGCATCAGCACTTACATCTGGATCCTGTCGAATAAGAAACCGGTCAACAGAAGGGGCTTGATCCAGCTTATTGACGCTTCATCAAAACGCGTGCCCCTGAAGAAAAATCTCGGGAACAAGCGTTACGAAATCAGTGATGAGCATATTGACTGGATCACCAGAACCTATGTAGACGGTCATGATCACGGCAATAGCGTCATTGTTCCCGCTACGGAATTTATGTTCCGACAAGTCTCCACCAGACAACCGCTTCGCATGAACATTGTCTTAGATGCGACGAAGACGGATGAGTTTTTCAAGCACTCCAAGCCTATGAGCAAAATCATGGCGGAAGACCGTGAAGCCATCCAGGTCTGGTTCATGTCTCATGACGGCGAAACCCATGATTACACATGGGCATACACCGCAACCAAAGAACTCGGCAAACTCATGCGTAATAACAAACCATCCAAGGGACAGTTTGTTAAGGCCATCGTCGATGTGTTTGGCGTGCGTTCTTCAGAAGCCGACTTCGCAGTGGACGAAAAGGGCGTCAAGGTCTACGACGGCGAACTCAAAGATACCGAGAACATCCCTTGGGGTATGAGCTTTGACGAGTACATGTCGAAAGAAGTGTTGCCATACGCCCCGGAATCCGAGATCGATGTGAATGTAAAGGACTCCGGTCCGTTGCAGGATGGACAGGTAGGAGTCGTCGGCACGTCCATCAACTTTAACCGTTACTTTTATGAGTACGAGGAACCTCGTGACCCGAAAGAGATAGCCAAGGAAATCCTTGAGCTTGAGGATGGGTTGGAATTGTTCATGAAAGGATTCCTTCAATGAGTAGCGACACGTTAGTACAAAAAGCAAGAAAGTGGATCGGTGCGATTCCAAATAATTGGCGCTATGTTCCATTGAAATACGTTTGCGAATACAACAAAGAAACGCTGTTGAATAATACTAATCCTACCTATGAGTTTGACTATATTGACATCAGTTCGGTCAATCTAGAGGATGGAATTTGTTTGGTTGAACGTATGATGTTCAAAGATGCGCCATCGCGTGCTAGAAGAGTTGTGAGGGCAGGCGATGTAATTATGTCAACCGTTCGCACTTATTTGAAGGCTATAGCTGTAGTTCCAGATCATGTATTCCCGATGGTGGCTTCAACAGGTTTCTTGGTCGCAAGAGCAAAACAAAACATAATGCCTTCTTTTCTGGGATATGTTCTTAAATCACATAGCTTCGTAAGCGCAATCGAAATGCAGTCGGTAGGAGTTAGTTATCCTGCAATTAACTCATCTGATGCAGTAAAGAACTATATCCCATTGCCGCCAAAGAAGGTACAGGAAACTATTGTTTCTTATTTGAATCTTCGCTGTGCCCCCATCGACGAAGCCATCTCTCGTCATCGGCAAGCGATTGACAAGCTGGAAGAGTATCGTAGGGCTATTATCTCGTGTGTGATCGGCGGACAGGCTGAAGAAGTGGATTCCTCCGGTTGGACATGGAAACGCTTTAAGTTCATCGCCTGCGTTGATTCCAATTTGGTTGAGCCTAACAAATACGCCAATTGGCTGCATATCGCTCCTGATGCCATTGGTAAAGGAAATGGAAAACTTTTGCAAAAGCATACCGTTTCGGAAGATGGAGTAGTCAGTAGCAATCATCTTTTCCGGAAAGGCGCGATTTTGTATTCTAAAGTTCGTCCTAGGCTCAATAAAGTTGTCGTTGCTCCTGACGATGGTTTGTGTAGTGCAGATATGTACCCTATCTCTACTACCCAAAATGTGGAGTGGCTTAAATTTTACATGTTGTCGGATCAATTCGTGGAGCAAGCGGGTTTGGTTTCGGATATTCGAATAAAAATGCCGAAAATTAATAAGCAAGAATTAGGAGATATAAAAATTCTTGTTCCTCCGCCTAATGTTCAACTTGAGATTGTTTCTCGATTGAACGCTCAATGTTACGCAATTGACGAAGCAATAGGTAGACAGAATCAAATCATCGACAAATTGGTTGAGTATCGTAGGAGTTTGATTCACGTAGCCGTGACAGGACAAATCGATTGCACGAAGGAGCCGTTATGACCGTAACCAACGATCTTCACCGAGAAGTTCATTTCGAGAAATACCTGACACGGATGCTATCCGGTCTGAATGGCTCCGGTTGGCGCGTCAGCAATACAGACGAAGGTTTCGACCCTCAAACCGCTCTGTATTGGCCGGACTTCATCGAGTTCCAACGCTTGACCGTTCCGGAGAAGCTTGAGAAGATGGAGCGCGTGCAGGGCGGGAATTGGGAGAACAATCTGCGGCTGCAACTGGTGCAGGCGTTGGAAATGGACGGCACGATCAGCGTGATTCGCAATGGCTTCCCGTACGCCGGCTACCAGACCATCATAGGAGCGGCTCCTTATCCGTCTGATCCACGCATCAAGAACGCGCAACGCGATTACGGCGCGAACATCCTGCGCGTTATGCGTCAGGTTCACTACCAAACACAGGGGAACAAATCGCTTGATCTTGTGTTCTTTGTGAACGGCATTCCGGTCGCGACCGCCGAGGTCAAGACCGAACTCACTCAGTCCGTCCAGGATGCGATCGACGAGTACCGAACGGAGCGCAAGCCAATCGAGCCTGGCACAAAACGCCGAAACTACCTACTGATGTACAAACGTGGCGCAGTTGTTCACTTCGCGATCAGTGAGGACGAGATCTGGATGTGCACGAACCTTTCGGGCGATAAGCCGCGGTTCCTGCCTTTCAATCGAGGAACAGAGGACGGACATGCGGGCAATCCGCCAGCCGCCGAAGGCGGATACCGGACTTCGTACTTTTGGGAGCAGCTGTGCCAAAGGGATAATTGGCTACACATCTTCCAATCGTTTGTTTTTGAAGAAGTCACCAAGAAGGAGGATGCGACCGGCCGCCTTAGGGAGCGGCGCACCCAAATCTTTCCGCGCTTCCATCAGTGGGATGCCGTCACCCGCATGCTCGCGGACGTACGTGCCAACGGCGAGGGGCAACGGTACTTGATCGAACACTCCGCCGGCAGCGGAAAGACGGAGACGATCACGTGGACGGCTCATGAACTTGCCAACGTACGCGATGCAAAGGGCGGTCGCGTGTTTTCCAGCGTAATCGTCGTAACCGACCGTCTCAGTCTCGACAGCAACATCAAGAAGACGATCAAGCAACTCAAGAAGACGCCCGGCTATGTGACCGAAATCGGCACGGATGCAGACGGTCGGCGTACCTCGGACGCGTCGAAGAGCAGGCAGGTCGCCAAAGCCCTCTCCGATCGCCGGGAGATCATCGTGGTCACGCTGCAGACCTTCCTGTACGCCTGGCCCATGATCGTTTCGGATCCCAACCTCAGTGGCCGCAATTTCGCGGTAATCATCGACGAAGCACACTCCGCACAGGAGGGAAGTAGCGCCGCCGCTCTGAAGAGCGCTTTGAACATGGCGTCCGACAAGCTCAAGTTCGCCGTCGCCAAGGAAACAATCGATCGCAACGCGGATTCCGACATGACCGACGAGGACATGGTGACGGAATACTTCACCCGCATGCAGGCCGCGAACGTGATGCCGAAGAACGTTTCGTTCTTTGCCTTCACGGCAACTCCCAAGGCCGAAACCATGACGCTGTTCGGTCGTCCGACGGGAAATTTGGACAAAAATGGTCGGGACATCCCCGGATCATTCCACAAGTACCCGATGCGCCAGGCCATTGAAGAGGGCTACATCATCGACCCGCTCTCGGGATACATGCCTTACCGCACCGCATACAAGTTGGCCGAGGAATACACGCCGGACAAATTGGTGGACGAGAAGCGTGCCAGGCGTGCCATCGCCCGTTGGAAGTCTCTGCACGCGACGAACGTGATGGAGAAGACCGCGCTAATCATCGAGCATTTCATGCGCAACGTGGCTCCGTTGCTCAACGGAGAGTCCAAGGCGATGATCATCACGTCCGGTCGTCCTTCCGTGGTCCGTTACAAGTACGCATTTGACGCCTATCTGAAAGCTCATCCCGGATACGACCGGAGCAAAATCGAACCGCACTTACAGTTCAAGGTGCCGGGAGAACCCCTTGTCGCATTCTCTGACAAGGTAAGCGGAGCGAAATGCGTCCTGCCTGACGACGAGTATTTGAAGGGGCATCCGTTCGCAGCCATTGATACGAGCTACGACTACACCGAATCGAACATGAACAACCTCGGCTACCAAAGCGTCGAAAACGCTTTCGATACGCCTGAGTACCGGTTGATGATCGTAGCCAACAAGTTTCAGACGGGCTTCGACCAACCGAAGCTGTGTGCCCTCTACATCGACAAGCCGATCGCCAACGACATCGAGATCGTTCAGACCTACTCTCGTGTCAATCGCATCTACGCCGGCAAGGATCACGTGTTCATTCTCGACTTCGTCAATGATCCAGATACTGTGGTGAACGCGTTCCGTAAGTACGACACCGGGGCGCACATGAGCGAAGCACAGGACCCGAACGTGATCTATCAGATCAAGAGCCAGCTGGATCAAGCCGACATCTACACTGCAGAAGATTTCAGCAAGTACCGGGATGCGCAGTACAGGGCCGTCACCGACGCAATCAACGGGAGGGACGCCTACCGACAACGCCTCTACAACTCGGTGGATTTGCCCGCTGACCGTTGGTTGAACCGATACAGGGCACATACCACGGCTTACGCCACTTGGGCCAACGTATTGGAACAGGCTCAACGCAATGAAGACAAGACGTCCATCACTATGGCCGAGAAACGAATGCAGGAGGAGCAGGAGGAGCGAGACAAGCTCGTCACTTTCCGCAAGCTTCTGAAGCGTTACTGCTCAGCATACATGTTCCTCAGCCAAATCATCGACCTTGGCGAGCCCGACCTTGAGGTGTTCAACGGCTTCGCCAAGCTCCTCGCCAATCGACTCGCCGACACCAGTCTCGACCAGATCGACGTAAAGGGGCTTGTGCTTACCGACTATCGAATCGACAAGCTTCGTCGAGACGACCAGGACAAGGAGCGTGAACTTCGTCCCATGAAGGCGGGAACGGGCCAGTCGAGTGCTTCCCGCCGACAGAGTCTGAAGCGCATCGTGGCAAAACTCAACGAGACCTGGGGCGACAACGTAAACGTGGTAGCCGCCGCCCGCGCCGTCAACTTCATCATTGACTACGTAGACACGGACCAGATCACCCACATGCGAATCACCAACTCCACCAATTCAAAGGAATCGCTGATCAACGACGGTCGGTTGAAGAACCAAATCAAGATGGCGCTGGTATCCATGGTTAACAACGAAACCGGAACCCTTGCCGCTCAGATCATGAACGATCCGCAGGCGATCGCATCGCTCGCTGATCAAATCTACGACCAGATCGCCAAGGGTAGCCGCTACAGCATCCCCGAAATCCAGAGATACGTTGAACAGGTTGAAAGGGAGCGGAGCCATGACCGGCAATAATTCTGTCGTCCAAGACCTGTTCGGAATATCGGATTGCGATCTCGTTTCTTCCCAGACTGTCGTAGAAAACGGAAAGCGATGCAAGATCATCCACTTGGAATACAGTGGAAACGTACCCGGCAAGTGTCCAAAATGCGGGGAAAAAACTTATAGTCACGGCCAACGCGTTCTGAAGGTTATGGACACCCCATTTGGAGGCTTACCCGCACAGCTCCACATCACGTTCCCGCGTCGTCGCTGTGCCGTCTGCGGGAACATATGGCAGCCGACGTTCGAGAACGTAAACGTGAACCACAAGATGACTGACCGTGCCTATACGGATATTGCGCAGAAGTCCCTGGGTTCTACGTTTCGCAACGTCAGTGATGAATACACGCTGTCCTATGTAACGATCAAGGATGTGTTCAAGGAGTTTGTCCGAGAGCACCGTCAAAAACTACGATTTAGGACTCCTGCGTTCTTGGGCATTGACGAGATCAAAATCAAGAAGATCGGCGAAGTCACGGTCATCACCGACCTTGAGCACCGCACACTGTACGACATGCTGAAGGGGCGCAACCAAGCGGCACTGACCGAATATTTCAAGAAGATGCCGGACCGTGAAAAGGTTTTATGGGTGTGCTCCGACATGTACCGACCGTTCGAGAGAAGTATTGGTCAAGCCTTGCCCAACGCCCGTTGGGTAATCGACCACTTTCACGTGGTCATGAAGGCCAACGAAGCGATCGACACGATCCGACGCGGGCTTCAGCAAAACATGACCAAGAAGCACCGTATCAGCACGAAACGCGGTCTTGCCTACACGATCAAAACAAGGCGTTGCAGCTTGACCTCGGAAGAGTCCTCGAAGATACGACTTCTTCGCAATGATCCTGTGTTGCAACCGCTGGCCGTCGCATTTGACCTTAAAGAAGACTTTTTCGACATCTGGGACAACAACCCGGCATCGAAGGACAATGCGATGAAGGCGTTTGACCAATGGGAACAAAGCATTCCTAAAGACGGCCTATTCGACTGTTTTCGTGATCTGGCAAAGACTGTCCACAACTTCCACGCACAGATATTCAACTATTGGGACTGTCCGATCGCAATCACGAACGGTTACACGGAATGCGCAAACCGTTTAATCCGTGAAACCAACATGAAAGGACGCGGGTATTCGTTTGATACCTTGCGCGCCCGCAGTCTCTACCGGAAGAACAATCTGCAAAGCATTATGGACAGCGGAGGGCTATCCATCGGACCAAACGTTCTCTCGAATGATCCTTTGTTCACCACCGAGATTCCGGACGAAGAGCTTCAGGAAGCAGAAGCCCAAGATGCGCTCGCAGAATCAGAGTTGGTCGTGGATGAAGCTACCGGCGAGATCCTAAATCAATGATTTGGTAAAAATCAGGTTGGAACGTTCTGCTGGTGAAGAGCGTTCCAACCAATCTTCCTTTTCCTCTCCTGTACGGTTCAGTCGATCTGACCCTCACGTCAGAGCTGATTTCCAACCTCATTTCTTACAAACCCCATTTTTCTACGGTCGCTCAGGAAAAGGGTAAAAACCTCTAAAACCCCCTTTTTCTCCCATCTCTTATTTTATCTTGCGGTCCAAAAAATTTTGCACGCGCAAAAAAATCGTTAAAGACGCGGTCTAGGTTCGGCTGAGTTTTTTATTTTTACCCGCCTCGGGGTGGTCAATCCTCTCGTTCTGTCTCTTATCTCACCGACAGACGGTACAGTTACAACCATCCGTTTTTTCCGAGCGGAACCCGAGTCTGCAAAATTTTCTGTATTTCCAGGAGAAACAGTTCGTTAATCTGCTCTTCTACCTTCTGGTACTGTTGTAGGTGTCGTAAGTAAGTTTTCTGTTGCATCCGCTGCGGCGCGGCCAAATGCCCTCCCTCCATCCGAGATAGGATTTTTTTCTTTTTCAATCGAAGCCTTTCCATTTTGTCGGCTTGGGCACTCCAGTAAGTAAGCCGCATGCAGTGCCGGCAGCCCACGTCTGAACCAATGTACAGCGTTCCTACTCGCTGTCCGCATCTCGGGCACACAAACCATCGGCGTACCCCACCGAGATGGCAAGGTTGCTCAATCGTTTCGACCGAAACCGCTAGATGCTGCCACGGTCGATCCTTTGCCTCTCGAACCTGAAAGGTTACGCGTACGCTGTTGCCCTCCAGCCCGATCAATGCACTGCCGTATGAAGAATCACCAACCTTCCAATTGATGACCCGTGGTGCCTTTAACAATGCAGCCTTATTCACCTTGATCCAACTCATCGGGATAGAGCGCATATCTTCTACTGCGTACCGTGTGCGCTCAGGGCGCCTCCCACTTCCAAAGCCTCCCATTTTCTCAAATCCATTGTGAATGCAAACCGTCAGCCTTTGATAACAGTTTGATTTTCATTTAAAAATCGTTTATTGCTTGAATCATCCTGATTCCCTCGAATTTCCTTCAACTTGAGCAACATGGAAAGTGTTCGTTCAAATTTTCTATCTAAGTGGGCTTCATATCGTGCGATTTGCTCAAAAGGAAAGCCGTGAAATGAACTTCCTGCTGCCTGCTGCCGTATCTCGGTAACGCAGTTCGTGATTTCTTCTGCGTTATCTACTTTCTGAGAAACTTCGTTCAGGATGAAGTTTTCAATGTCCTCTTTGGTATTCGAGCAACGCGAGGTGGCGTACCAAAGATCCTGAAGATCCTCAGCCAGCAAGCCGAACGCCTGCCGGGCCGCTCCTTTCCCTCCCTGAGCCAGCCGCTCCCCCGCAGCCTTCAGCGACTCCCTCATTTCTGCCAAATGCTTTTTGTGCTCTCGCAAGCCATCTTCGTCTAGGGCCAGAAGTGACCGCAATTCCCGCTCTATTTCTCCACCATCATCCCCAGAATCATTAATGTGAAGATGGAATGGCCATGAGGTATTGATTAACCTCTTGGGAAAATTAATTGTGCGCTCCAATCCGTCGTTAAGGCTTGCCGCTTCGGCAGTCAGTACGCGGCGCTTTCTCCAAACGATAGAGGCGAGTTCTTCAACCAGCACATTCTCAGTCGGACCTTGAGGCAAATATTCGGCTATGAACTTATCCCGAAGTTCTTCAAAGGCCTCTTTTGATTCATGGGGAAGAACCGTTACAGATGAACGCAGACCGTGCTTGACTGAATTGAAACGTGTCATTTCATACCGCTTATTTTCATCATTGTCAGTCATAGTGAATTGTCCTAATTGATTTTTGAGGAAAAATCTATTCGCTTTGGACGTCTCCAAACCGAATTCCACCACCATTAAACAAGCTGATAGGTTGGAAGCTTCCCGGATTTTTTTATGCGAATGAGCTTCTTATCGTTGACGTTCCAACCTTCATGGTGCTTGAGCCACCAACCCGACCTTTTCCGGTCAAGTGCATAACCGCAGACCAAACCGGCCTCCTCGAAGATTCCGAATACTTCAGAATTGACGGCATGGGCCTCCACCCATTGAGCAAGGTCCCGGACAGTGAATGGACGTTTTTCAAAATACCCATGAATGGCATCAAAAACTGCTCCGACTTGCTCACGTTCCGGATCCTCCGTCATCACTTCAAAAACACGCTGCGCGGGGTCTGGGCGCCCCAGCCAGAGCAAGGGGTACCGGCAAAGGTCTGACCACTGAGAGTAGGAATTCAAGGTTCTCAGCGAAGGGGTTTTGGGCGAGCCTGCACGAATCCATGCAGCAATGATCGTCAATGCGCACGAAACATACTTTCCCCTTTGTTTCTTGACTTCTTCAAGCAATTCCGGCCGTTTATACTGCCTCGTCACCGGTAGCTCTTCGGTCGGGTTAAGGTAGATGGGCACCACACGCCTTGTCATATCACGGATTGGTCCTACGTTATTGCCGCTTGATAGAATCAGGGTGCGGGTGCTGAGTTCAGTTACGCGGCTTGCCCCTAGAATTCGCCCACTGACTACAGGTTCTGTCAGGACCATGCAAAGACTTTTGTGCGGAAAGATATCTGTGGTTAGATTGTCAAACATGATGACCGGAGGAGCCGGAAGCAACAGTGAAATTAAAAGTTTCTGACATTCTTCATCGTTAGTCGGGAAGTTTGATGCGCCAACATCATCTCCCGTAGCGAATATCGCAATGAGGTAGGTCAGGTAAGACTTCCCAGATCCCGGCAGATGAGCCCGCACATGAAACATGGGGGCCACCCTCAATTGGGCACGTATGACCGCCGTCAGTATTGCTGCGACCGCTGCGCTGCGGTCGCATTCTTCTTCAAACGGAAATTCCTTCAACAATGCCTCAATTCCATTGAGGGCTCTTTCTGCGTCTTCTTTGGTTGGAGCCTCTGGCACCGTGAAGTCACTGGCCTTAAAGTCACCGTAAAGTTTCGTTTCGGGGTCGTAACCCGACTCCGTTCTAATAGCACCATCCTCCTTAACTGAAGGCTGACGGGTAATTCCTATGAGTTCGGGCAACGGGGTGTGGTTACCGCCTTCCAAAATGGCCTGCAGATATTTGGTAGGAGGGTCACAAACCGACATCTGCTTGCTTCGCCCGTCATAATGCTGCCAGCGCGTCAGGGAGCTTAGGTCAACCAGTAAACAAGAAGCATTAACCTCTTCTACCGCAAGCCTCCCTTCTAAGCCGCAGCGCACCACTCGGACAATTCGTCCGCTTCTTTGAAAGAAATAGCCGGTTTGAGCCAGCACCGTGTTTACTGCAATAACGATTCGTTTCGCTTCTCCCGGTCTAATCGTGATCCGAGGGAACATATATGCATCCTCTGGATTTACACCGAGGAATTCAAGCAAGTCTTTGATGTTTCGCCCAGCGCAGTGACCGTGCAGACATTTGAAGCCACCGACCGGATGATGTTCGTCAGGCTCCCAGTATTCGGCGCCTGTATCAGCCATATCTGTGTGCTCGGACCTCCAAGGACAGGTGATCTCGTATTTGCCTGGAGAGGTTCTTTTCTTCACCATACCCTTGGACTTCAGAGTTTCGAGGACGATATTGAACTCTGGAGACGGAGTGAAGACGGAGCTGCCGCCGCTGACCTGGCTGGGCTGAATAATGGGAATAGCTGTAGTCTGTAGATGCTCTGGCGTTAACTTAAGCCCAAGTCCTGCAAAAATTTCTTCGGGCGTATAACAGCAACCGGGTTCCCAAACTCTGAGCCGACATTGGAAAGGCGGGTGTTTCTTTCCATTGCAACCGACGGGAAGCCTCATGAGACGGGCCGTGGGGCCGCCGGCGCCAGGATCAGAAAGCCCTGCAGCAATAATGGCTTTAGAAAGCTCATCGGCCTTTCTGGGGTCTGTGATTGGCTGTTTTAAAAAAAAGCCAACTTGAAAATTATTCTCCGAAGTCTCGAGAACATAAGAAGGGGCAAGTGTGATCCGATCAAAAGGGATCTGCGCCTTATTATCCTGGCGGGCAATAACTTTGGGAGTCACATCGTCAAGCCCAATGACATACTGCGCGCTGAAGAGTTCTTTCTTACGCGAATATTTGCCAGCCTTATCCGGCCGAAAGACTGAAAGCGTGTAATAGTTGTTCTCGTCAGCAGCAGACGGGATACTCTCATTCACAAGCCGAACAGCTGTCCAATTGCCATGGCAAGGATCACCATGGAACCGTACACCAAGAGGACAAGGGCTATTTCCTTCACCTGCTTGATAAGCCAAGCCTTGAAACGCGATTTTAATGAAGTCTGCATTTGAAACCTCCAACGGTTTTTGAGAAAGATGCTCGGAAGAGAGCACGAAGTCCGTAGCGCCGTGCTTGTCAATGTCAGTCATGGCAGGTATCTCCCGTAACATTTGATCGGGCTGCCACTAGCTCTTTTACAAGCACCCGAATCTCATCGTTTGTCAGCCCTTGGATGCGGGCGCGCTTGACGGCCTCTATTTCGGAGACAAGCCAGGCAGAACTGCGGACTCCGATCTTGACAGGCGGAGGAAGCAGACCGTTGGCAATGTAGGCATACCAGGTTGAATTGGCGAGAATCCCGGTTTCCTGCTGCGCGGCTGGTTTCCGGTAAAAGACATCGTGGGTCATATTTGAATCTCCTTAGAGATCTGTTTTTCATGGAACGCATTAAACCTGGTGCCACAGGTTGTTTGCAGACCACGCGATGACTTAACAAAATCAGCATGTTATATGATTATTTATCGTTTTATGGCACTCGAGAGTTTGAAGATGCGCAAGGGGGAGGGGCGCCCAAATCGGAGACTGGGTGAAACAGGGGGCAAAATTCAGGAGATGGAACGTCAGATCTGTTTCTTCTCGGCCATCCAACGAAGAAATATCTGGTGCTCTTTAAAGGCA
>ERZ773252.3084-NODE-3084-length-13337-cov-2.976735_pt1 | contig 13337 bp, 9 predicted proteins | sample MGYA00580517_ERZ773252 | MGnify/ENA primary metagenome ERZ773252 (study PRJEB29015, sample SAMEA2737766) | human gut metagenome | biome: human gut; feature: human-associated habitat; material: faeces | place: China | collected 2012 ... | reverse complement strand
TTGCAGCAGTACATAAATCAGCAAAAAACGTTGATTAAATACTGGCGGCGACGAAATACCGGCTAATATTATTTGTTATATACGGACAATCTTGTTAAGGAATGAGATACTTTTCAAATGAATTAAAGAAAGAAATGAGGATTGGTATGGGAAAGAAAAAAGACAAGAAGAAAAATAAAAAGAAAAAGGAAAATATTGATATGAGTATTAAAAAGAAAGTTTATGCTATATTGACGATTTTACTTATTGTGCTGGTTGGGGCATATTATTATGCTTTTTTCCCGGCAGTTAATATCCATCTGGAATCTTTTTGGGGAGCAGCAATAGTTATCCTTGTGGCACTTGGTTGTATTTTTGCATTGAGTCAGCTTAAGGGTGCATGGTCCTCAAATGTTACAGAGGCTTTCAGAGAGAAAAAGATGTCTTTTATGACAAGACTTTTCTGGACACTTGCTGTTCTTGCAGTGATTGTCTTTGTTATCGGCTCTGTGGCAGGTCTTAAGCTGTTCCGTGCAAAGTCATATTCTAATATGCTTAAAGTTAAGACTTACGATTTTGCAAAAGATATTGAGGAGACAGACCAGATTACAGATATAGCACTTATGGATACGGCGAGTGCTAAGATATTTGGAAATAGAAAGATTGGCTCACTCTCGGATGTTGTAAGCCAGTATGAGGTGGAGGATGCATATACGCAGATAAGTGTTGAGAAAAAGCCATTTAAGGTTTCTGCACTCAAATATGCAAGTTTCTTTAAATGGTGGAACAACAGAAGCAAGGGAATACCTGGATATGTAAAGATAAATCCGGTAAATTCAAATGCAGAGTATGTTGCACTTGACAAGGGAATGAAGTATGTTCCGTCAGCTTATTTTAATTATAATCTTGAAAGACATGTACAGCTAAAATATCCGACCAAGATAATAAGCGGTTATAATTTTGAGGTTGATGACAGCGGAAAGCCATATTATATCTGTCCGACGGTGACTGCAAAAATAGGTCTGTTTGGCGGTGTGGATGTAAATGGTGTTATAATATGTGATCCGGTGAGTGGCGATTGTCGCTATTATGGTATAAACAATATTCCTAGCTGGGTTGACAATGTTTACAATGGACATTTGCTTGAGAAAAAATACAACTGGTACGGGGTGCTTTCAGATGGTTATATAAACAGTGTGATAGGTCAGAAGGGCTGTAAGCAGACAACTGATGATTTTGGTTATAAGATAATCGGTGATGATGTGTGGATTTATACAGGTGTTACATCAGTAAATGGAGACCAGTCAAATATAGGTTTTGTTATGATGAACCAGAGAACATCCGAGGCAAAATACTATAAAGTATCAGGTGCGGAAGAACATTCGGCAATGTCTGCTGCAGAAGGAGAGGTGCAGGAAAAGGGATACAAGGCGTCTTTTCCGAGTCTTATAAATGTTGCAGGTGTACCAACATATATTATGGTATTAAAGGATGCCGGCGGACTTGTAAAAATGTACGCTATGGTAAATGTGTCGCAGTATAACATGGTCGCAACGGCAACATCACAGACAGAAGTTTTTACGAACTATAAAAAGATGCTTGCAAAGAGCGGAAAATCAGGTGATGTTGACAAACTCTCTGAGACAAAAGATATTGTTGTGTCTGATGTGAAATATATTGATACGGATGATGGAACAATGGTGTATGTTAAAGATTCGGATGGAGATGTATATAAGCAGGCATTTGCGGATAATGAACAGCTTATAAAACTGAATGTCGGGGATAGGATAGAGGTTAAATATGAGCCGTCTGAGGATGGCATAAATTATTTGACATCATATGAGTATATAGAAAAACAGGCATACCGTATAATTGAAAAAGGAGAAAACGGCTGATTGTTCTTGCACTGTATTGCATATGCAGGCAATGATTATAAATAGAAAAGACAGTTTATATATATTTAATAATTGTTCATAATTAGATACATTGTATTTTAGCCACAATGCGATAATATATAATATAGAAAGTCATACAAACGGTTTTTCCGACATATTATATAAGATTTTAATGTTGGGCAAATTAGAAGTATGGTAATTAACATATCGTTTTGAAAGGGCTTGATATTATGAGAGAAAAAATTGCCAGATTTATGCAGGGTAGATATGGAGTGGATCAGTTTAGTAACTTTCTGGTGATGGCAGCCGTTGTACTTATGGTTTTAGAGATGTTTATAAGAATTCCATTAGTGCGTATGATATTTAATACGGTTACTTTGGTTCTGATAGTATATGCTTATGTCAGGATATTATCAAAAAATATAAACAAGCGGTATGCGGAAAATGAGACATTTATGAGATATTACGGCAGGGTTAAAAATTTTTTCGCAAGAAAGAAAGCTCATATGGTACAGAGAAGAACACATCATATATATAAATGTCCGAATTGTAAACAGAGTATAAGAGTGCCAAAAGGAAAGGGGCGTATTGCCATTACCTGTCCGAGATGCAAGACTGAATTTATAAAAAGGAGCTGATATGCTTGTTTGGTTATATCATTCCAAATTATGATGAATTAAAAGTTAAAGAATTTAAACATTATCATGAATTTTATTGTGGATTATGTCAAAGCCTAAAAAAATATGCAGGGCTTAGAGGTCAAATATCGCTGACATATGATATGACATTTTTGGGATTGCTGCTTTCATCTCTTTATGAGGATGAGCCTGCAGATATGTCGGAGTGCAGGTGTGTTGCACATCCTAAAAAAAAGCATCGCTATGTCATATCAGAATATATTGATTATGCGGCTGACATGAATGTTCTCATGACATATTATAAGTGCATGGATGATTGGAATGATGAAAAAAAATTTCTTAAAGTGGTTTATGGAAAATTGCTTAAGAAGAAAGAAAAAAGCATTGCATTACGCTATGAAGAAAAAACAAATATAATTTTGGAAAATCTTGCAAGTTTGTATATGGCTGAAAAAGCACAGAGTCATCTTGATGAGGTATCAGGATATTTTGGGAAAATTTGTGAGGCAATATTTGAATATAAAAATGATGAATGGTCGGAAATTCTTAAAAAGATAGGATTTTATCTTGGAAAATTTATTTATCTTCTCGATGCGTATGAAGATATGAATGAAGATGAAAAAAAGGATTGTTACAATCCACTCATCAGGTTAAAGGAGCAGAAAAGGGAAAAATTTGACGATTATATGCATGATATATTTGTAATGATGATGTCTAAAGCCGGCAGGGCATACGACAGGCTGCCTATTGTCGAAAATTCCGGAATATTAGATAATATAATATATTCGGGAGTGTGGCAGAAATACAACAGGATATTAAGTGCAGCAGATAAGGATAACTTAAAAACTGACAATCCGGATTGGAGGAAAATATGATGGATCCCTACAAGGTACTTGGGGTATCACGTTCGGCTTCACAGGAAGAAATAAAAAAATCATATAGAAATTTGAGCAGAAAATATCATCCGGATGCCAACATAAACAATCCGAATAAAAAAGAGGCAGAAGATAAATTTAAGGAAATCCAGCAGGCATATCACCAGATAATGGATGAGCGTGAAAATGGAGGATATGCAGGTGGCTTTGGATACGGTGATGCCGGTAATAGTGGATATTATTCAGGCTTTGGAACAGGTTTTTCAAGTTCATCTGATAGTGAAAATGAAGAATACAATATGCACTTAAGGGCGGCTTCAAATTATATAGCAAACAGATATTATAGAGAAGCACTGAATGTTCTTAATCAGATGAACGAGAAGAATGGACAGTGGTATTATCTTAGTGCAATGGCAAATGTAGGACTGGGAAATGATATAATCGCACTTGAACAGGCAAGACAGGCTATGGAAATGGAGCCTGAAAATATACAGTATGTGACACTTGTAAGAAGGCTGGAAACAGGAAACATCTGGTATGAGGATATACATCATTCATATGACACTCCGGGGGAGGCTGATGGAGGGTTTTGTATGAAACTCTGTCTGACATATGCTCTGTGTAATTGCTGTATGAATGGTTCAGGATGGTTTATATAATGTGGATTTATAGTTTCAGATGTTGTCTGAAAAGATAAACCAAAATAAAAGATATTTATAAAGAAAGGGAAACTTATATATAATGAGAGAGATGACATTTAAAATGGAACGACCCGGTCTTGTAAAAGAAGGTGACAGTGTCCATGTAAGCGAAAAGAAAACAGCATTAAATTACAGTTATATAATAGAGCCGGCGGTAGCAATGTCCGGTTGTTTTAAAGTAAACGAGCGAATAGAGGACAGGGATGGAATCGTAAAAGAAATAAAACACACAGAACGCGGCTATTATGTCATTGTAGAATTTGTAAAATAAATGAATATATTTTTTAAAACTCTGTTGCATACCTGTATGCAAAACAGAGGGAGAAAAAATATATGAGTGAAACGAACAGCGAGGAAACCAGTTTACGAGCTGGCATTTATTTTTGATGAATATATTTTTTAAAACTCTGTTGCATACCTGTATGCAAAACAGAGGGAGAAAAAATATATGAGTGAAACGAACAGCGAGGAAACCAGTTTACGAGCTGACATTTATTTTAGCTGAATATATTTGACAAATTAAGGAGTAAAAAATGATAAAGTTTAATAATACGGCAGTAATGAATTTTGAAAATGCGATGCGTGGTGCAAGAAATCCGTTAAACAGTTGGGCGAGAAGCGACAGCAGTTATGATGAAAATGGAAACTTTGTTTTTGGTTCAAATGACCTCGATCTTGCAAAAAGGTTATGTCAGGCTGGAAATGACCACAGAAAATTTATAAGACAGATATTTATTTCGGTAGATATAACTGCACCTATTTACTGGTGGAAAGAGTACGATACATACAAGGTAGGTACAGTGGCAAATTCGACGAGTACCATGCATAAGATACACAGCAAGCCGTTTGAACTTGCTGATTTCAGCACAGACCATATGACTGACGAGGCACTTGATACGATGAAAGTTATGGTAGAGTCACTTGAAGAAATAAGACTTAAATATATGGAGACAAAAGATAAGGCACTTTGGTACAGTCTTATACAGCTTTTGCCTGAGAGTTATCATCAGATGAGAACCTGTACGATGTCATACGAAAATGCCATAGCAATGTATAATGCAAGACACAATCATAAACTTGAGGAGTGGCATACATTTTGTGACTGGGTATGTGAACTGCCTTATTTTATGGAACTGTTTCCGTTTATCAAAGACGGGAAGCAGGCTGAATGAGCAGAATGCTCATAAATGAGGATAGTGTTAAAAATTCATGTATGTAGGATTTTTATCTATGCTATCTGATGCAGATATGATATACACAAAAATAAAAGAAAAGATATGTACTCTCGAAATTCTTCGTTTTGACTAGATACTGAGAGGACATAAGATAAATAAGGAGGACATAACAATGGTTAAAAAGGGAATTAAAGGACATGGAGAAATAGTGGTAACAGCAGCACTTTCGGCTGAGAAAATGGGCAGTGGGGTAATGGATGTATTCGCAACTCCTGCCATGCTTGCACTTATGGAAAATACAGCATATAAAAGTGTTTTGCCATATCTTAATGAGGGATGTGGAACAGTCGGAACAAAAGTAGATATAGAGCATATGGCTGCATCACCAGTCGGAATGAAAGTAGAGTGTGATACTGAACTTATCGAGGTAGACGGAAGAAGACTTGTGTTCAAGGTAGAGGCATCTGATGAAAAAGGTCTTATCGGAAAAGGAACACATGAGAGATTTATTATAGAGAGTGAGAAATTCCGTGAAAAGACATACAATAAATTAAAGAAAGATGCAGAGTAATCTGTGATAGAGAACTTATTGTGGCTGAACTGTTACACATTATAAAAATTTAATAATTTTAGGTCTTGACTTAAAGTTGACTTTAAGTATTATACTTTCGTTAGCATAAAAATATCAGCTTGGGAGGAAAAATATGTATTTAGAAAAAATAAACGGACCTGAAGATGTAAAAAAATTAACTGATGATGAGATGATAAAGCTTGCAGCAGAGATGAGAAGTGCACTTTTAAAGAGGGCAAGTATCCACGGTGGTCATTTTGGACCAAACTTCGGAATGGTTGAAGCAACGATAGCACTTCATTATGTTTTTGACTCGCCAAAGGACAAGATTGTATATGATGTATCTCATCAGACATATCCGCATAAGATGCTTACAGGCAGAAAAGATGCATATCTTTATCAAGATAAATATAATGATGTTTCAGGATATAGCAATCCTCATGAAAGTGAACACGACTTTTTTACAATAGGTCATACATCAACTTCCATCAGTCTTGCATCCGGTCTTGCAAAGGCAAGAAATTTAAAGGGTGAAGACGGAAATGTTATAGCCGTTATAGGTGATGGCTCTCTAAGCGGTGGTGAGGCATTAGAGGGCCTTGATTATGCTGCTGAATTAGATGGGAACTTTATTATCGTTGTAAATGACAATGATATGTCTATAGCAGAAAACCACGGTGGAATGTATAAAAATCTTAAAAAACTCCGTGACACCAACGGAAAGGCAGAGTGTAACTTATTTAAAGCAATGGGACTTGATTATGTCTATGTAAATGAGGGAAACAATGTAAGAGCACTTATAGATGCGTTCACAAAAGTTAAGGACAGTAAAAAGCCTGTTGTTGTACATATAAATACACTCAAGGGTAAAGGTTATAAGCCGGCTGAGGAGCATAAGGAAGAATGGCATTACAATGGTCCGTTTGATATAGAAACAGGCAAGCCTCTCGGTGAGATGGAGGGTGAAGATTATTCCGGTGTTACTGCTGACTATCTGCTTAAGAAGATGAAACAGGATAAGTCGGTTGTTGCCATAACATCAGCAACCCCTACGGTACTTGGTTTTACTAAGGACAAGAGGGACGAAGCAGGAAAACAGTTTATGGATGTTGGTATTGCTGAGGAAACAGCCGCAGCCATAGCCTCAGGAATAGCAGTAAACGGCGGCAGACCGGTATGGGGTGTTTACAGCACTTTCATACAGCGTGCATATGATCAGATTTCACAGGATATATGTATCAACAACAGTCCTGCAACTATAGTTACTTTCTCAGGTTCGGTATATGGAATGAATGATGTGACTCATCTTGGACTTTATGACATACCAATGCTTAGCAATATACCAAATCTTGTTTATCTTGCACCGACAACAAAGGAAGAATATCTCGCAATGCTTGACTGGAGTATAGAGCAGACAGAACATCCTGTAGCAATCAAGCTTCCGGGAGGAGAAATGGTATCTGACGGAAAGCAGATAACAAAAGATTTCTCTGTATTAAACAAATATGAAATGACACAGCAGGGAAAGAAAGTTGCATTTATCGGACTTGGAACATTCTATTCTCTTGCCGTTGAGGCAGCGGCTGAATTTGAGAAAAAAACAGGTGTTAAGCCTACGGTCATAAATCCTTATTACATTACGGGAACAGACGAACAAATGCTTGAGGAACTTAAAAAAGAGCATGATGTAGTCGTTACGATAGAAGACGGAATTTTAGACGGCGGTTTCGGAGAAAAGATAGCGAGATTTTATGGAGACTCAGTTGTAAAGGTATTAAACTTCGGACTTAAGAAAGAATTTCCAGACAGATATAATGTTGATGAGATACTTAAGAAAAATCATCTTACAAAAGAACTTATCTTAACGGATATTATGAATAATCTGTAATTAAAAATTAAAATATAAAGTTCAAAATACATTTTGAACGGGACAAAAATTAAGTATTTATACTAAGTGTAATAAAAGGTGGCATATTAAAAATAATATATGCCGTCTTTTTTATGTATAGGAAAATGCTCGTAATGTAGAGTTATGCCGTGGCAAAAAGAAAGCAGCTTTGCTACTTGCAATAATTTTGTTGATATGAGAAAATAAATATAATTATTATGAATTATAGGTAGTCGGTACGAAAATAAAAAATTCATACTATGAACAAAATACAGTGCAAGAATGGAAAATAGTGTAAAAAATCCGTGCAGAAGTGAGGGGTAATATGAAAACTTTTTTATATGAAATGCATAAAAAAATTAATTTATATGTTTTATTTTTTGGTCTGATAATGATATTGCTGCCGGTTTCAGCCGCAAAAGCAGAAGAGCGGGAGATAAGGGTTGGCTTTGCCAATTCTTCAAAAATGATTTCAAGTGACACAGTAGGGCAGGATTCGGAGTATAAAACAGGCTATGGATATGATTATCTGCAGGATATTGCGTCATATACAGGGTGGACATATAAGTATGTTTATGGAGAGTGGAGTGAATTATTTGAGCTTTTAAGTGAGGGAGAGCTAGATATATTATGTGGTGTATCTTATAGTTTTGCGAGAAGTACACAAATGTATTTTTCACAAAAACCTATGGGTACGGAGGGATATTATATATATGTAAAAGGTGATAATGACGACATAACAGCGGATAATATAAAGAGTTTTGATAATAAAAAAATTGGAATAAATGCTGGAAGCGACAAGGTTGAAAAACTTAGGAATTGGATAATACTTAACGGCATAAATGCTGAAGTGATAGCAGCAGATGGATACAATGAACTTAAATCGGGGCTTATGTCAGGAAAGTACGATGCAATACTTGATACAGAAACTTCTGAAAATAATCAATTTATTCCTATTATAAAGATAGATGATTCGGAATATTATTTTGCCATAAGTAAAAAATATCCTGATATAAAGGATGAACTTGAAAAAGCACAGGATAAATTATTTTCATCAGATCCATATTATAATCAGAATTTACAATATAAGTACTATAGAAATGTAAGTGCAAGAAAAATACTGGATTCTGATGAAAGAAAATGGCTGAACAGACATATGTATATTAATGTAGGCTACCTTAAACATATGCTTGCTTTTTGTGATGAAGATGAAGAAACCGGAGAGCCTATAGGTGTGATAAAAACTATTTTTGATCAGTCGGTAAACCGCTTTCCGGGATTTAGCATAAAATATAAATATCACGCATATGACAATCTGACACAGATGACAAACGCTTTGAAAAATGAAGAGGTTGATTGTATATTTCCTTTCTATGGTGATAAGTGGTATGCCGACAAACAAAATTTTTCAGTTACAAGAATGGTTGTGGATTCTCCTATAGTTGCTGTATATAAAGAAAATTATACAGATAAGACAATGACAAGGATTGCCATAAAGAAGCAGTCAAATTATCAGAGTATATATGCAAAGATATATTATCCTAAAAGCAAAGTGATTATATATGATACGCCGCAGGAGTGTATAAAAGCAGTTAAGGACGGAGAAGTCGGAGCCACGATTTTTAGTGCATACCGTGTCGACCAGGTATTTAATCTGTCAAAATATGATGATTTAAAAACCGTAAACCTTTCAAGTACAGTGCCGCTTAGTATTGCGACAAACAGAAGCAATACAACTCTTGTGTCTATTCTTAACAAGATTGTGCTTCTTTCGGATGATTCTGAGATAATGCGTACAATGATGACATACTCAAATGCAAAGCAGAATTTTTCTATGTCCCAGTTTGTCAGAGAAAATGCTAATTTTATTATAATATGTATGTCAGTAACATTTCTTATAGTCATACTTTTATGTTCTGCACAGCTTAATCATGTAAAGAAAAACAGAGCAGAACTTGCACTGGCAAAGGAGGATGCAGAACGGGCAAATGATGCAAAATCAAATTTTCTTGCGAGAATGTCGCATGATATAAGAACTCCTATGAATGGAATTATGGGTATGACAAGGATTGCAAAAGAAAATGTCAGTGAGCCGGAAAAAGTAGAATTTGCACTTGACAAGATTGATAGTGCATCAAATCAGCTTAAAAATCTTATAAATGATGTACTTGACATGAGCAAGTTAGAGAGCGGAAAAACAATTCTGTCTTATGAGCCTTTTAATATAAATGATATAATAACTAATTTAAGGGATGTATTTTCTGAAGCAATTGCGGAAAAAGGAATAGAATTTGAAATAAAAAAACATAATATAATACATGAAGAACTTATAGGAAGTCCGTTGCATATTCAGAGGATTATCCAGAATATAGAAAGCAATGCTATTAAATACAATAAGCCGAATGGCAGCCTTAAGATAGAGATTGAGGAGCTTAATGCAATAGAGGATATGACAAGATTTCGTTTTACCATATCAGATACAGGAATCGGTATGAGTAGAGAGTTTACAGAACACTTATTTGAACCATTTTCAAGAGAAAATGACAATGCGGGTACAGAGTATATGGGGACAGGACTGGGAATGGCAATAACAAAAGAGTTGTTAGAACTTATGAATGGCACTATTTCAGTTGACAGCTGTCAAGGGGTTGGCACGGAGTTTGTTGTCGAGATTCCGCTTGACATAAATAAGAATATCAGTCCTGAAAAAAATGAGGAGAAAGTTTTAGATAACTTATCCGGTATTAAGATACTTTTGGTTGAGGACAATGAGATAAATGCAGAGATAGCAAAATATATCCTTAATGGTGCAGGGGCTGGCATAGAGCTTGCTAAGGACGGAAAAGAAGCAGTAGAGGCTTTTTATGCATCAAAAGAATACTATTATGATCTGATACTTATGGATGTGATGATGCCTGTCATGAACGGCTATGAAGCGACAAGACAGATACGCAGTCTTGACAGAAAGGATGCAAAAGAAGTCCCTATAATTGCGATGACAGCAAACGCGTTTACGAAAGATAAACAGGATGCCATTGAAGCAGGAATGAATGAACATGTGGCAAAACCGCTCGATATTAAACTGCTTTTGAGAGTGATTTCAAGATATAAAGATAAAATAAGTCGTTTCAGGTAACTTTTTTTGAATCACATAGGAATTGGAAATTGAATACACTGAAAAAAATGTCTACAATGAGAAAAAATGGATACATTTGATTTACATAAGGAGGACAATTAAATGGCAAATACAGATGTTGTTGAAAAGCAGCCATTAACTGAGGATTACCTCAAGAAGATGGACGCATACTGGCGTGCAACTAATTATCTTGGAGCAGCACAGCTCTACTTATTAGATAACCCATTATTACGTGAGCCTTTAACAATGGAGCATGTAAAGAAAAAGATAGTAGGACATTGGGGAACTGTTCCAGGACAGAACTTCATCTATGTTCACTTAAACCGTGTGATTAAAAAATATGATCAGGATATGATTCTTATCTCTGGTCCTGGACACGGTGGAAACTTCTTCGTTGCAAATACATATTTAGAGGGTACTTACAGCGAAGTATATCCTAACATCAGCGAGGATATGGACGGACTTAAGAAATTATGTAAGCAGTTCTCATTCCCAGGCGGAATTTCAAGCCATGTAGCTCCTGAGACTCCTGGTTCTATCAACGAGGGTGGTGAGCTTGGTTATTCACTTGCTCATTCATTCGGTGCTGTATTTTATAACCCGGATTTAGTTGTTTCATGTATTGTAGGTGACGGTGAGGCTGAGACAGGACCACTTGCTACTTCATGGCAGTGTAACAAATTCCTCAACCCTAAGACTGATGGTGCCGTTCTTCCTATCTTACATATGAACGGATACAAGATCAGCAACCCAACAGTTCTTTCTCGTATCCCACATGATGAGTTAGAGCATTTCTTTGACGGATGCGGCTGGAAGCCTTACTTCGTAGAAGGCAGCGAGCCAATGGATATGCATAAGAAGATGGCTGAAGCTCTTGACGCAGCTATGGATGAAATTAAAGCTATCCAGAAGGATGCAAGAGAAAACGGAAATACAAAGAGACCTAAGTGGCCTATGATCGTTCTCCGTACACCAAAGGGATGGACAGGCCCTAAGGTTGTTGACGGAAACCAGATTGAAGACTCATTCAGAGCTCATCAGGTACCTATTATGATGGATAAGCCTGAGCATCTTGATATGTTAAAAGAGTGGTTAATGAGCTACCATCCTGAAGAACTCTTCGATGAGAACGGAAAACTTATCCCTGAACTTAAAGCACTTGCTCCAACAGGCGATAAGAGAATCGGTTCTAACCCACACGCAAATGGTGGTAAACTTCTCCGTGATCTTCGTCTCCCTGACTTTAGAGAGTATGGAATTGATGTTCCAAAGCCGGGTGCAGTTGAAGCACAGGATATGATAGAACTCGGTGGATTTGTAAGAGACATCTTCAAACTCAACGAGGAAGAAAGAAACTTCAGAATTTTCGGACCTGACGAGACAATGTCTAACCGTCTTGGTAAAGTATTTGAAGTTACAAACCGTGACTGGAACGGTGAGAAAATTGATACAGACGAGTTCCTTGCACAGGATGGTCGTGTCATGGATTCAATGCTCAGTGAGCATATGTGTGAAGGCTGGTTAGAGGGATACCTTCTTACAGGTCGTCATGGATTCTTTGCAAGCTACGAAGCATTCATCCGTGTAGTAGATTCTATGTGTGCACAGCATGCAAAATGGTTAAAGGTTTGCAATCAGCTTCCTTGGAGACAGTCAATTGCTTCACTTAACCTTATCCTTTCATCAAATGTATGGCAGCAGGATCACAACGGATTTACACATCAGGATCCTGGATTCCTTGACCATATTGCAAATAAGAAGTCAGATGTTGTACGCCTTTACCTTCCACCGGATACAAACTGCTTACTTTCATGTTTTGATCACTGCATCAGAAGCCGTGACTATGTAAATGTATTAGTAACATCTAAGCATCCAAGACAGCAGTGGCTTACTATGGAGCAGGCTGTTAAGCATTGTACTCAGGGTATCGGTATCTGGGAGTGGGCTTCTAACGACCAGGGACAGGAGCCGGACCTTGTTATGGCTTGCTGTGGTGATACACCAACACTTGAAACAATGGCAGCTGTTACTATCTTACGTGATGAACTTCCGGAACTGAAGATTCGTGTTGTCAACGTAGTTGACTTATTCAAACTGGAATCTAACCACAAACATCCTCATGGATTAAGTGACAGCGAATACAATGCACTGTTTACAACAGACAAACCGGTTATCTTCGCATTCCACGGTTACCCAACTCTGATTCATGAGTTAACTTACCGTCGTGACAACCAGAACGTATCTGTTCATGGTTACCAGGAAGAAGGTACTATCACAACTCCATTCGATATGAGAGTTCAGAATGAAATCGACCGTTTCAACCTTGTAAAAGATGCTATTATGCACCTTCCACAGTTAGGAAACCGCGGTTCTTACCTGATTCAGAAAATGAATGACAAACTGGTAGAACACAAACAGTACATCGCAGAATACGGACAGGATATCGAAGAAGTTCGTAACTGGGAATGGCATACACCAG
>ERZ773252.3075-NODE-3075-length-13368-cov-3.424472_pt1 | contig 13368 bp, 10 predicted proteins | sample MGYA00580517_ERZ773252 | MGnify/ENA primary metagenome ERZ773252 (study PRJEB29015, sample SAMEA2737766) | human gut metagenome | biome: human gut; feature: human-associated habitat; material: faeces | place: China | collected 2012 ... | reverse complement strand
TTCATTATTTCCTGCCATTTCACTGATTATTAGCATAGTATCTATGGTAGGCTCTTTGGGAGCTACTTTATCCGGGGTAACTTTTCCTGTTCCCAATATGTATCCGTTGGTGAGGGATGCTTCCAATTTGTTCCCTGTCCGTCATTTTACGGAAATGATGCAAACCATGCTCTATGGAGGCGGTGGGTTTATCCATCTTTGGCCGTCGGCTGTGATACTCTGTATCTTCCCGTTGCTGGCCCTGTCGCTGCTTCCTCATTTAAAACGAGCTATAGAAAGTCATAAGTATGAAAACATTAAGTAAGTTACAACAGTTGTCATTCATCATTCGTCGTGAATTTCTAGCTATCAGTACCAGTTATGCGGTTTTACTGGTGTTGATGGGAGGAATCTTCGTTTACGGGTTGCTCTACAATTATATGTATGCACCGAATATTGTAACCGATGTACCTGTTGCCGTAGTCGACAATTCGCACAGTGAATTGAGCCGTGATTTTATCCGTTGGCTGGATGCTACTCCCCAAGCAGAGATTTTTAGTCAGGCTATGGACTATCACGAAGCAAAAGAATGGATGAAAGAAGGCAAAGTACAGGGAATACTCTACCTGCCTCATGATTTTGAGGAACGGGTGTTCCGGGGAGATGAAGCCGTATTTTCCCTTTATGCAACTACTGATGCCTTCTTGTATTTCGAAGCTTTGCAAGGTGCTTCTTCACGTGTCATGCTGGCTATTAATGATAAATACCGGCCAGATGAAGCAGTGTTTCTTCCACCACAAGGATTGCTCGCCGTAGCTATGGCGAAACCGATCAATGTGGAAGGCACTGCACTCTACAATTATACCGAAGGATATGGTTCCTATCTTATTCCGGCAGTCATGATGATTATAATTTTCCAGACCTTGCTGATGGTTATTGGTATGGTGACCGGAGAAGAATACAGTAGTAAAGGAATCCGTGCATATACTCCTTTGGGGTATGGCTGGGGAGTTGCTATTCGTATAGTGGCAGGAAAAACGTCCGTATACTGTACTCTTTATGCCATCTTTGCCTTTTTTCTATTAGGCTTGCTCCCTCACTTTTTCAGCATCCCCAATATTGGAAACGGATTGTACATCGTACTATTATTGATTCCATATTTGATGGCAACTTCTTTCTTGGGATTGGCTGCATCCAGGTATTTTACGGATTCTGAAGCTCCCCTACTCATGATCGCCTTCTTCTCCGTAGGATTAATCTTTCTTTCCGGCGTTTCCTATCCAATGGAACTAATGCCCTGGTATTGGAAAGTAGTCCATTACATTTTCCCAGCTGCACCAGGCACACTCGCTTTTGTGAAACTGAATTCTATGGGAGCCAGTATGGCTGATATCAGACCGGAATATATAACTCTCTGGATACAGGCACTTATTTATTTTACAATAAGTATATGGGTCTATAAGAAGAAACTGGAATCAAATCTGATTAGTTAAATTAACAAAAACAAAACATGCGCTAATTATAACATATAGCAAAAGAACACTTTCAGATAAATCAACTTCGCAAAGTAAATAATCAACTTTGGAAATAAAAATGTTTCTAAATAGATGTTTTCTTGTAGAATCTCTCCTATTTCTTTGCATTTGTCATTGTTTTTGTCTAGTTTCGTTAACTGTTATGTTTATATGATCGTTAGAAGTAGTTTAAAAAACAACTATTTATATGAAATACATTGTATATATTCTTCTCTTTTTTCCTGTTTGGGTTACAGCACAAACATACAAATATATAGGAATAGAAGATGGCTTGAGCAATCGCCGGATATTCAATATTCAGAAAGATGCTCAGGGCTATATGTGGTTTCTTACAAATGAAGGGATGGACCGATACAACGGTAAAGATATAAAACACTATAAATTAAATAAAGAAGGCACTATTTTGGATGCTCCCATACGTTTGGGATGGTTATATACAGAACCACATATCGGTATATGGGTGGTTGGCAAACAAGGACGAGTCTTTCAATACGAAGCCGACAGAGACGATTTCAAAATGGTATATAAATTACCGGATACCTCTGAAGCAATAAGTTGTGGTTATCTGGATCGCAATGATAATATCTGGATATGTCGTAAAGATACTGTATTGCTGTATAATATTAAAGATGCTCATATAGTTCGATTTCCCAATGTATTGCATAGTAGTATTACGGCAATAGAACAAGTAGATGAGCACCATTTCTTTATAGCAACGGAGACGGGCGTACGATATGTCAAACTGGAGAATGGTATTTTAGAGACCATGCCTGTTGAAACACTGGACTATTTTCATGCACAGGTGAGTGAACTGTATTTTCATCGGCAATTAAAAAGATTGTTCATTGGTTCATTTGAAAGAGGAGTTTTTGTGTACGATATGAATACACAGGAAATTATACGTCCGGACGCTGATCTTAGTGATGTAAACATAGCTCGTATCAGCCCATTGAATGAAACAGAGTTACTGATTGCAACGGAAGGAATGGGGGTGTATAAAGTTAACGTAAATACCTGTGAACTGGAAGATTACATTATTGCTAATTATCAGAGTTATAATGAAATGAATGGAAATAATATCAATGATGTTTTTGTAGATGAAGAAAAGCGGATATGGCTTGCTAATTATCCAACAGGAATTACAGTGATTGATAATCGCTATGAAAATTATCATTGGATGAAACATGCTATGGGTAATGCACAGTCATTAATCAATGATCAGGTACAAGCGGTTATCGAAGATCATGAAGGTGATCTGTGGTTTGGAACTAGTAATGGTATTAGTCTTTATAATTCAAAAACAGGTCAGTGGCATTCATTTCTAAGCTCTTTTAATCATCAACTAAAGGACAAGAATCATATATTTATTACTTTATGTGAAGTGGCTCCTGGCATTATATGGGCAGGAGGATATACTTCCGGCATTTATAAAATAAATAAAGAAACGCTATCAGTTGAATACTTCTCTCCTTACCTTCTTTCTCACGTCAATATGCGTCCGGATAAATATATTCGTGATATAGTTAAAGATTCAAGAGGACATATCTGGTCGGGAGGCTATTATAATCTAAAATGTTTTGATTTGGAGACTAACAGTGCACGTCTATATCCGGGACTGAATTCCATAACATCAATTGTTGAAAAAGACAAAGATAATATGTGGATCGGAACTGCTGCTGGCTTGTATTTATTGAATCGAAATACTGGTGAATATCAGTATATTGAAATGGAGATAGGAATCACTTATATTAATACGCTTTATCAGGCAGATAATGGGTTGTTATATATCGGGACAAATGGTATGGGAGTATTTATCTATAATCCTCAAGATAAGACTTTCGAACATTATTTTTCTGATAATTCTGCTTTAGTTTCAAATAGAATATTTACAATATTGCCGGAAGTAGATGGACGTATAATGATGAGTACAGAGAACGGAATAACCTGTTTTCATACTAAAGAAAAGATATTTCGTAATTGGACTAGAGGAGAAGGCTTGTTGCCTGCATACTTTAACGCAGCGGCAGGAACGGTGCGTAAAAATAAAAACTTTGTATTCGGTAGTACGGATGGAGCAATTGAACTTCCGATGAATGTGAAATTCCCGGATTATAAGTTCTCCAGATTGGTATTTAGCGACTTTCATCTGTCTTATCAACCTGTTTATCCGGGTGTCAAGGATTCTCCTTTACAGAAAAGTATCGATGAGACAGATGTATTAGAGCTGGCTTATGATGAGAATACGTTTTCATTTGAAGTTTCTACAATCAATTATGATTCTCCCGGAAATGCACTATATTCGTGGAAATTAGAAGGCTTTTATGAGAAATGGACTCAACCGGGAGCAAATAATTTGATTCGTTTTACCAATTTGCCTCCAGGTAGATATATTCTTCATGTACGTGCTATATCCAGAGAAGAACATGACATTGTTTTTCAGGAACGTGCTATGAAAATTATCATCACGCAACCTTTTTGGTCGAGTTGGTGGGCTATCTTGTGTTATATTCTGTTGGTAATAGGGGGATTTTATTTTGTTCTACGTGTGATAAATCTAAGAAAACAAAAGAATATATCTGATGAAAAAACGCAGTTCTTCATCAATACGGCCCATGATATACGTACTCCATTAACTTTAATAAAAGCACCTTTGGAGGAATTATTGGAAGAAGAGACGCTTACCGACAATGGAATAACTCGTACGAACATTGCATTGAGGAATGTGGAAGTTCTTTTACGACTGGTCAGCAATCTGATTAATTTTGAGCGAACGGATGTATATTCCTCTAAAATGAGTGTTTCCGAGTATGAGTTGAATACCTATATGAATGAAATATATAATTCATTCTCTTCTTATGCTGCCATTAGGCGTATTGAATATACATACGAGAGTACTTTCAGCTATATGAATGTATCGTTTGATAAGGAGAAGATGGATTCTATTTTGAAGAATATAATATCGAACTCGCTAAAATATACTCCGGAAAATGGAAAGGTCAGCATTTCCGTGTCCGATACGAATGATTCATGGAAAGTGATAATCAAGGATACAGGTATAGGTATTCCTGCCAGTGAACAAAGTAAGTTGTTCAAGCTTCATTTCCGTGCCAGCAATGCTATTAACTCTAAAGTGACGGGTAGTGGTATCGGATTAATGTTGGTAGGAAAACTGGTGAGCCTTCATGGAGGTAAAATTAGTGTAGATAGTGTCGAACATCAAGGTACGACAATCAAAATTGTTTTTCCGAAAAAGAATAAGACTTCTCAAAGTATCAGTGACGAAGCATCTTCTAAATTTGAGGCGTTGGCTCCTGTACTGCCCGCTCCGAATGTACCGGCAAAGACAACCGCTACGATAGATGATCCAAATTTACGACGGATTCTTGTTGTAGAAGACAATGATGAGCTACGCTCCTATCTGGTCAGTTCATTGTCTTCTATATATAATGTACAAGCTTGCGCTAACGGAAAGGAAGCATTGATTATTATCAAAGAATATTGGCCGGAACTGGTTCTTTCTGATATCATGATGCCAGAGATGCGGGGAGATGAATTGTGTGTGGCTATCAAAAGTGATATTGAAATTTCACATATTCCTGTGTTGTTGCTCACTGCTTTGGGAGAAGAAAATAATATTCTGGATGGACTGTCGATTGGTGCGGACGAATATCTCATCAAACCTTTCAGCGTGAAAATATTACGGGCGAATATCGCTAATCTGTTGGCAAACCGGGAACTGTTGCGCATGAGATATGCCAATCTGGATATAGAAGCGAAATCAATGGTTCCATCTGCAAACGGTACTAACAGCCTCGATTGGAAGTTTATATCAAATGTAAAGAAAATCGTGGATGAGAATATAAACAACCCTGAATTTTCCGTTAATGTGCTCTGTGAATCAAGTGGCATGAGCCGTACCAGTTTCTATTGTAAATTGAAAGCATTGACGGGACAGTCTCCGACAGAGTTTATTCGGGTGATGCGTTTGAAACGTGCTACCGAGTTATTGAAAGAGGGTGAATATGCCATTAATGAGATTTCAGACATGGTTGGATTCTCTGAAACTAAATATTTCCGGGAAGTATTCAAAAAATACTATAAGATGAGTCCGAGCAGGTATGCTAAAGGAGGAGGTAATCCCACTGCTGCTGATATGGAAGATGACGACGAAGATTGATAAATAGAAAAATAGATGAATAAGTCCTATTATTATAATATGTTCTCCCCTGCTATGAATATCTTTAGCAGAGGAGAACTTTCTTTTTCAAGACTTATTGTTCTGATTTTGGAAAAGTGGGATATTTAAAAGTTCAAATTAATACCACCCATAAACGTAGCTTTCGGCATGGGATAACCTGCATTTATTTCATAGCGTTGCGCCAACAGGTTTTCTCCTTTCACAAAGAGATTAGCGAAACGACAGAGACGATAATTTCCCCGAAGGTTCCATAAGACAAAACTATCTTGTTGCTCGTTGTTTAGTATTACAGAGGTATAAAGCCCCTTTACATATTGTATACCTGTTGATACACTCCAACGTCCGGAAGTATAATCTACTCCTGCATACAAATTATGCTCCGGAGCGGCAAGAACAGGATTTTCCATGTGAAGCCAGCTATAATTGGCATTGACATTCCAATGTGAATTCATGCGATAACCAATGTTGGTTTCCAACCCCCAGTTTTCTATTTCGCCGGAATTGATATTCAATGGAGGAACCAAACCGTTCGACATAATCACATTATCCCCATTGATATAATAAAGGTTGACTCCGTAGGATAACGCGCCCTCCAACAGACGTTGTGAGTATGAAAGTTCGTAACTTATCAGTTTCTCCGGTTTTAGTTCCGGGTTGGCAGGGGTAAACATATACATTTCTCGAATCGTCGGATTGCGGTAGCCTTTGCTAACCATTGCTTTAAGTTCTCCATGCTTCGGCAAATGAAATGCCAATCCACCTTGGGGAATCCATTCAGTACCTACATGCGAATGATGGTCTACACGAATACCTGCATCCAATGAGAACCAGCTATTGATATCCTGACGGAAATCAATGTATCCGGCAAACTCATCCATTTGCTTGTCTACTCCCGGAGTATGTTCACCTGTAGCTACAACCTTGTTCCACGATTCACCTCCGAAGTGCTGATAATCCAGTCCTACGGTCAAACGGTTGCCGGTAAAGAGAGTGGCACTTTGATACCATGACACACCCAGCATCTTATCTTTGGAGTTGAAATGTGACTTTTGCGGTTCTTTTCCTATCTGATAACCATCATTGATTTTATGCCGTCCCCAGTTATAGAAAAAGCTCAAAGCACCCGAAGTCTTCTCATAATGATTCTCTAAAGCAAATGATGTCATTCCGCGAGTGATACGGGAATCGTTGTCGATCAATGGTACTTGAATAGTTCCCGGATTGGAAGCATTAAAATGAGTTACGTTTACATCTCCCCACACCTTCCAGAAAGAGCTGATGTCATAGCCTAACTTTGCATATCCACCGTATTGCTCGAATTTCATATCAGGGCGATGTCCGTCCGTACGATTATAAGAGCCGGTTACGACACTACTGAAACGTCCCTTTTTGACACGGTTGGAAAATTCAGTCTGTAATGTGTTGTATGAACCATAGCCCACTTGCATATTCGTATTTACTCCATCTTCCTGTTTCCGGCGGGTGACAATATTAATCACTCCACCCATTGCATTCGAACCATAAAGCACGGATGCGGGGCCTCGTAACACTTCTACTTTTTCTGCCATCATCGATTGATAAGCATCCGCTATCGGATGTCCCATCAACCCCATGTACTGGGGATGACCGTCAATCAGTACCAATAATCCCGCTGTCGGACTACCACCGATACCACGCAAGCTCATGCCACCTGCAGCTCCGGTAGATACGCCATATCCCATGATGCCACGACTGGTAGTGAATAATCCCGGTACCTGCTCCGTTAACAACGGCAAAAGAGAAGGCTCATATCTTTTCTCAATTTGTTGCCTGCCGACTACGGAAATGGTCATCGGAAGATGACGCACATCGGTTTCATTACGTGTTCCGGTGACTACGACTTCATCAATCATATAATTTCTTCCGGCCTGTATGCTATCCTTTTTAGTCTGTGCCATTCCCGAGATGGAAAGCAAGCTACCGAACAGGAATAAACAAGCTGTATTTCTTTTCATACTTTATTTCGTGTTTCAAGTTTCTTCTTTTTACTTCTTATTTCTGATCTTTTCCAGAAAATCGCGGATCAGTGGTAATATTTCTTCTGCTGATTCCACTTCGCTGCACATTGTCTCTACAGGACATCCTCCTGTATGGTTACGGTTCCAGATAAAAGGTACTTTCTCTGTAAAACCAACTTTTATATCTGATTTCTGAAGCAACTCCAGAGCTTTGGTACTGATAATATCAGTATATAACTCTTTGATACCTCCCAGAATCATCAGGGCGGCAGCTCCCTTTCCAACCACCTTATCAGCAATCGAGGCTCCTTTAAGAAACTCCGGTTCCTGGGTCAGTAAATCATAGATATCAGCCACACCGCGTTGAGTGAAAGTACGGATTTCTCCTTTGTTGGCAATAGTACAGGAATATCCTCCTGTATGTAGTAAATTGATTAATTCTTCCATCTTTTCTTTTATAAAGTACCTTGTTTCAATTGTTCTACGAATTGATCTATCCGATGCAGCTCTTTCGGAATATCAATGTTCTGCGGACAGTGTGCCACACACTGGTTACAACCGATGCAATGGCTTGCCTGACGAAGTTTGGGCACGCTACGGTCATATCCGACTAGAAAAGCACGCCGGGCTTTCGCATAATTCTCATCCTGCCCGTTCCTGGGGACATTCCCTTCATTGACACAACGGTTGTAATGTAACAACACAGCAGGTATATCCAACCCATACGGACATGGCATACAATATTTGCAGTCGTTGCAAGGGATCGTTGGATATTTCAACATTAATTGTGCCGTTTCTTCGAGAAACTCTTTTTCTTCATCTGTCAACGGTTCCAAAGGAGAATAAGTGCGGAGATTATCTTGCAGATGTTCCATATAAGTCATACCACTTAACACAGTCAGAATGTCCGGAAATGAACCGGCAAAACGGAAAGCCCAGGAAGCGACACTACTTTCCGGACGGCGTTGTTTGAGCCGTGCCACCAGGTTGTCATTCAATTTAGACAAACGACCTCCTAAAAGCGGTTCCATGATGATAGATGGAATTCCTCGTTTATGCAATTCTCCATACAGATATTCAGCATCCGTATTCCGGGTATTGGTTTCTTTGGCATGTTTCCAGTCTACATAGTTCAATTGTATCTGTACGAAGTCCCACTTGAATTCATCGTGCCGTGAAAGCAGATAGTCATACACTTCGATATCCCCGTGATAGGAGAATCCCAAATTGCGGATACGTCCTGCCTCCCGTTCTTTCACTAGAAAGTCAAGCATTCCGTTATCCAGGTAGCGTCCTTTAAGGGCTTCCATTCCTCCCATGCCGATGCCGTGAAGCAGCATATAATCAATGTAATCTACCTGCAGGTCTGCAAACGATTTGTGGTACATCTTGAGCGATGCTTCACGAGACCATGTATCGGGAGAGAAATTGGATAACTTGGTGGCGATATAATATTTGTCACGGGGATGACGGCTCAATGCAATACCCGTTGCCTTTTCGGAAAAGCCCTGTACGTATGCCGGAGATGTATCGAAATAGTTTACTCCGTGAGCGATTGCATAATCAATCAGTCCATTCACGGCATCCTGGTCGATTACTTCACCATTACCGTTGGGAACAGGTTTGAGAGGCCAACGCATACAACCATATCCCAAGAGTGAAACACGGTCACCGGTAGTCGGAGACGTGCGGTAAGTCATTTTATCGGTAGGCACCTCTCCTTCTCCTGTTGCGCTGCTTGAAGAGGAAGTACCTTTTGAAGAGCATCCGTATAATAGCCCTGTCGACGTGGCTGCACTAATACCTACAATCTTAATGAAATCTCTTCTATTTATATCTTTCTTATTTTTATCTTCCATAATCTTATACTGATTTAGATCAAATAATTCTATGCATCTGATGTCCTGTCACATAAATAGCGCTGAAAGGACGGGACGGACAAAGGTTCTCACACGCCCCACAACCGATACATTTTTCTACATTTACTACCGGAATCTTTGGAGAATCTGTTTTTTCAGGATCGGAAGCTACCATCTGTATGGCACCTGTCGGACAATGGCGGGCACAGTTGCCACATTCCATTCCATCTGTCAAAGGTACACAGTTCTCTTTAATCCATACGGCATGCCCGATCTGAATAGCTGATTTCTCGGCAAGACTGGTGAGATGAATAGCACCGGCAGGACAAACTTCCGAACATTTAGTACATTCGGGACGGCAATACCCACGTTCGTATGACATTTCCGGTTGCATCAATGTCAATAGGTTGTCCGATGGGCGCAATACCTGGTTGGGACAAACAGAGACACATAATTGGCAGGCTGTGCAATGTTGAGTGAAATTGCGTGCGCTTAAAGCACCGGGAGGATAGATAGGATTTTCTCTTTGGGGAATCTTTTTATCTTCGATAGTAGCCAATCCTCCGTCTACTTTTTTCTCTTGTGCTTTCAGTACAGAAGTTGTTGCAAAAATGGCCGATGCTGAAAGGAAGCTACGACGGGCATTGTCTACCTGTTCAGTAGTGACAGACTTTGCTTTCGTATCTTCGCTCGTAGCTGTTTCGTTCTTAGGTTTCCGTCTTGTGTATGTAATGGCTCCATGCTTACACTTTCCGATGCAATCCATACAAGTCACACAACGGCTATAATCTATTTCATGAGCTTTCGGATTAATACACGATGCTTTGCAATTGCGGGCACACAAACCGCAACTATTGCATTTGGAAGTATCAATTACCGGTTTGAATATCGCATATTTGGATATAAACCCTAATACAGTACCTACGGGGCAGATCGTATTACAATAGGTTCGTCCGTTGCGCCACGCCAGAATGAAAAGAACAACAAGGGTAACAATGGCAATCAGCATCGTCGAAAGACTCTTTATCCATACATCTACCTCATAAAAAGCATAACTATCCACTCGTTCGGCGAAGTACGCCAACAGGTTGTTTCCCCATTGCCAGACCGGTGCAAAAAGACTGGAAGCTATCCGGCCATAAGCACTATACGGTGCCAGCAAGATAGCCAAAGAGTTCAATCCTGCAACCATCATAATAATGAATACTCCTAAAACGCCATACCGCAACCATTTCATTGCTGGTGAATAACGGAACCGGTTTTTCTTTTGTTTGCCGGATACCCACGAAACAATGTCCTGAAACACTCCCAACGGACAAATAACAGAGCAGTAGATACGTCCGAACAGGAATGTAAGTACAACTAAAAACAATACGACACCTATGTTCAAGGCTAATAAAGCCGGCAGAAATTGAATTTTCGCCAACCATCCGAACCATGTGTGCAATGTACCCGTGAAGTCGAGAAAGAGCAGGGTAATAAGTGTAAAGCACACAATGGCGGTTGTAAGTCTGATAGTACGTAGCATAAACTAATTAATTTTCAATTTATAGTAGTTATATCTAAATGTCTAAAACTGTCAGGATTGAACCATCTATATTTCAACTTTGCAAAGTTAATCAGGGAAATTTGTTTTTCAACTATACAAATTACAGAATGTTTTACCAATTTCACTGATAACAGACGGGAAAACCTTTAGCCGATTGGGTAAAACACTATTTTTCTAATGCCACGACCTCTCCAATCTCCGGAATCAATACATTCAGAGAATCTTTATTCTTCATCTCTTCTGCATTTTTGAGAGGTTCATCCCAACGATGTTTGGCCAACGCATATTTAGAATGATGTACGGTCAGAACTCTTTTCGCTTTTAAATCTCTGGCCGTCTGTGCCATATATTGGGGCATCAGATGAATTAAGCTCCACTCTTCGTTGTATTGCCCGTTTTCGAGGATGGCAAGGTCGATATGCGGGAACCGTTATCCGATTTCCGAGAAATGGGCACCGTAGCCGCTGTCACCGCCGATATAGACCGTAGAGTGCCCTTCGAGCATGAATGAAGCCCACAACGAGGGATTCTGCCGAAGGAACCGGCCTGAAAAATGGCGGGCAGGCAAACACGTAATCCGAAAGCCGGGTTCGGAGGTATATACTTCATTCCAGTCCATTTCGACAATCTTCTCTGCGGAATATCCCCAGTATTCGAGATGTTCCCCCACACCGAGCGGACAGATGACTTTGTTCACTTTGTCGCGTATCGCTTTCACAGTCCCATAATCGAGGTGGTCGTAATGGTCGTGCGTGATGATAAGGTAATCCACCTCCGGGATGTCTTCCGGTGAGTAAATGTCCGTCCCTTTGAAAGGCTTCATCATAAGAGAGACCGGGAAACCTGTCGTCAGCACCGGATCAACCAATATTTTCTTACCGCCGTTAATCAGCAGGTAAGACGAGTGCCCGAACCATACGACGGCATCTTTCGACAAGTCCAACTGTTTCAGGTCGGTCTTGACCGCACGGATGCTTTCAGACGGAACAAGATTGTCCGGTTTCTTTTCCGTCAGGTTATCCCACATGATCCGCCACCGGCTTTTATCGGTGGTCATAAACGGAGTAGGTTCCTGATTTACGAATTGCCCCTCCTTGTAGTTCGGAGAACGTTCGATCCGTACCAGTCGTTCTCCACGAGGAGTACGACCGAAAGCCGGATGGTTCAGAACGATAATAACGGTAAGAACCAATACTATAAAAATGGATACACATATAATCATTTTCTGTTTCATCCAATCATGATTTTATCTTGCGAATAAATTTGGCGGGATTGCCTGCGACAAGGGTATCCGGCTCCACATCGTGCGTGACAACACTGCCGGCTCCGACCACAGCATTCTCACCGATGGTAATGCCTCCCGCCGACATCATCAGACAGCCCGGCATGACAATCACATTGCGTCCGAACTTCACGTTAGCGGTACGGACACCCGAAAACGGTGTTTCGATACGGCAATTCTCTCCGAGATGTGGAAATACCTTGTGCAATAATTCACGATATTCCTCCGTATCCGGCATCGTATGATTCAACCGGAAGATATTTTGCCGTAACTCTTTTGTTACTACCAGTTCTTCTTCCGTCTGGTACAGGCAGTCTATTCTGAATTCTTCCATATCATTTATAATAAATAATAAACAGACAGACTCCTTGTCCGAAAATCCGTCCGCGATTATATTCCTCGTATATTCTACAATGATGCTTCAAGTATTTCGTAAATGTCCTTTTCCGTAAGCGGAGCAAACCGTAAATATCCACACTGAACTTCACAAAACGTTCCAGCGTGTGGTCGTTGAGGATATGTCGCATCCATCTCGGTGTGATGATGGCGAGCCCTTTCCCGAAAATCAAACGGGTCGGAGTATAATATGCGAAATTTTCCATATCTGTCGTTTTTAGAGTTTTTCAATAATCTGCTTCGACCATCCGGCGACGTTTGCCGTACCACTGTTGAACAGTCGGCCTTCTTCCCATTCGATTTTGGGATAGAGTTTCTTGAGTTGTTTCACGCTACCCGTGATTGAACTGCCACCCGAAGTGGCAAAAGGAATAACGGTTTTACCCGCGAAATCATATTTCTCAAGAAAGGTATTGACCGGACGCGGACACAAGTCCCACCATAGCGGATAACCGAGGAACACCACATCGTAATCTTTCAGATCAATCGTTTCTCCACCCAATGCAGGACGTGATTTTTCGTCTGTCATCTCCACCGAACTGCGGCTCGCCTTGTCGTTCCAGTCGAGGTCTG
>ERZ773252.3057-NODE-3057-length-13423-cov-11.335054_pt1 | contig 13423 bp, 10 predicted proteins | sample MGYA00580517_ERZ773252 | MGnify/ENA primary metagenome ERZ773252 (study PRJEB29015, sample SAMEA2737766) | human gut metagenome | biome: human gut; feature: human-associated habitat; material: faeces | place: China | collected 2012 ... | reverse complement strand
CTATGCAGCAAAGAAAGGAAGTGAAGAAGGGTTTGAAGAAGGGTTTGAGAAAGGAATCGAGAAAGGGTTTGAGAAAGGAATTGAAAAAGGAATCGAAAAAGGGATCGAGAAAGGGATCGAGAAAGGAATCGAGAAAGGGATTGAGAAAGGAATTGAAAAAGGGATCGAGAAAGGGATCGAGAAAGGAATCGAGAAAGGACGTCGAGAAGCAAAATTTGAAACGGCTCGCAACCTGAAATCCTTGGGAATGACCTCTGAGCAAATCATGCAAGTCACCGGCCTTTCCCTTACAGAAATCGAATCTCTGTAACCTACTTTCTTCATCTTCCATGAGAAAGACTTAAAAAACAGAGACCATTCGGAGTTCCGCCGGAGAAGATTCCATCTACTCCACAAGGAACTCCTCCCCTCAAAAAAAGAACGGAGCATGTCGAAACAAACTTCATTAATCATTTGATAATCAGAGATTTTATTGTTATATTTACATTAAAGAACAATAAATAATCATAGTAAGAATAATGAAGAAAGAAGAAGAAACATTCGCCATCCGCACTTACGACAAGGCGGAACTGGCGTCGCTCTATTGCCCCGGACGCGAACCCGGAGCCGCCCTGCAGAACCTTTATCGATGGATACGGCGTATCCCCCGCCTGACGGAAGAACTCAATGCCACAGGCTACAACAAATACCGCCATTGCTACCTGAAACAGGAGGTGGAAATCATTGTGAAATACCTGGGAGAGCCTTAACGGAAAAGAGAGCTGCGAAAGAAAAGCAGCACAAAAACGCACTAAAGTGTTTCCGGAAAACTCTTCCGTCTTTCAGGAAAAGACTATTATGTTTGGGAAAAAGACCTTGATGTTTTTCGAGAACATCAAGGTCTTTTTTCAGGGTGAATGCTATCGGGCAGACACACGGGTCTGCCCTGAACCCCACACATACACCATAGAAATCCACCCACTCAAACCAACAAAAAAACGGTGCAGCGGAGGCTTTCACAGGTGCCCTCCCGGTGGTTGCGGTTATTTCCAATACGATTCACAATCAACAGTCTGATTATCAACATAATGACATCTAACTTTGGGACCACTGGGACCAGGGCCCACCTTTATGAGTTTCCGGACCAGGATTTACAGAGTTTATGATACATACCATCCTCTTTTTCAATAATTTGCATCTCAAGCAAACGGACAAGGTATCTTTTAAGCGAACTGGAAGGTATTCCATGTTCCACGGCCCCCTCCTTCAACTGCGTATAAGTGAAGTTTTCGGGAAGCTTTGCCAGTACCGAACGTATGCGATAAAACTTCTTCATCGGCTTGGGTTCCTTGCCCGACTCCACGGCAGACACGGTGGTAGACAACAGCAAGCTGTGCTCCAACAACACTTTCACCATATCCATTGCCGTATGAAAATCCTCATCCGTACACCGACACTGCTGCACATTCCACATCGGCTCACACTTGCGCAACGCCGTCAGCACCATGGCTATGCGGGCCGCTATCAACCCGTGACGAAACACAATCGCCCCATGCGAATCATCATCTTCACTCACCACTTCCTGAAGAACGTTGCTGAAACGCTGCGTATGCTCCTCCCACTGCCCGGGAGTGAAACACACCTCGGTGGGCGAACCGGACAAAAAGACAAACATACGAAGCACCTCTTCACTCAATTTCCTGAACAGCTTCACATGGTCGGTGCTGCCCTCCACGGGAGCTGCCGAAATCCATTTCCACCGTCCCTCACCGATATAAAAAGCCATACGACTGTACATACCGTTCTCCAACGACGAAATGAAACGGTGAAGCTGAGAAGGAGTGCCCGTAAGACACAATGCCAGATGAGGAACATGCGCCACCACCATGCGCTTATCCGTCTTATAATAAGACGATGCCTCCTCGTGGTGAAAAGCGGCACGAAGCACATCATCATGCTTTCCGCAGTCCTGCTTCATGGCATTGGTAAGCATATCCAGCTCCGAAGCATTAATCACCACCCCTTGCGCACCGGCCTCCTCAAGCGCAATAATCAACTGACTCTTCGAGATATTGGGCGAAATCTTGAGCATGCGCTTCACCGGAGGCTCGGGACGCTTGTCGATGTCGGGCACACGCTTCTCCTGAATGGCCAAACGCTCTTCCAGCGCCCATGCCAACTGCTTCTTGTCATACTCCGACTGCACCGTCTTGTTCTTGTCTTCCAGATAGCGCTGAACGGCATCGGGCAGAATAGAGCCGAGCGTCACAATCCCCTTGCCGCGCCCCGCACCGGCAAGGCTCATCGCATAAAAATGAGGAGTGTAGCACATGTCGGCATAATTCATCCACACACCGGGAAGACAAGCACTCAGATTGGCAAGCATCCCCAGCAGCAGACGGTCTTTTTCACGGCTGTTGCGAGCTGCTTCCAAGCCACGGACAAGAAGGTCGGGAAGAGCGTCGTACACCGACTTCGGAAAGCGGGGAGCGTTCTTGTGGAGCTTGTCCGCTTCAATCTTCTCATTCTCAGCCTTTTCAGCCTCTCCCACGGGACCGGGAAAGCATAAAGATGGTCCCTGGTCCTTGTGGTCCCAACCATTAGCATTATTACGCTGATAATCAGACAATTTAGTTTTATCCACATAACGATATCCGGCATCCATTTTCGGGATGATATCTTCGGGCGGACATCCGGCATCGCTCAGACGCTCCACAGCCAACGCTTCCAGTTGTCTCAACTCACTATCGGACAGTCCTTTATATCGGGCTATACGTCCCAATTTGAGCAAGAAATCATTCTTTGCTCCGGGAATGAAAGCGTTGTGGGCCAGAAAGTCATTAAAAAAGGTGCGCAGGATGCCCGACGGGGGTTCCGAGACAGGCTCCGAAGCAGATTCCGAAGCGGTTCCTGTCGTGCTGTCCGGTGCGGCAGGTCTCACCTTCAGTTCCTCCATGATCTGCATCGCTTTATCGGGATGCTCCTTGAGGAATTCCCGCCAAGGGAAAAGCTCGAAAGCGGGCTTGCAGAAGGCTTCCTCGTCATACGACGCATAACACGGACGAGTGGGATTCTTGCAACTCATGTCACACGGAAAATCAATCACGCGGCCGATATGCCACGCCACCACCGCATAAGCCTGCACATACTCTTCGACTGTTGCAGCCTCGATACGCACCACCACTTTCAGACCATCGTACGATACACTTCGCCAACCTGCCCCGACCCACGGCACCGCCTTCAGCTTCTGCAGGAACTCCTGTGTACGTCCCTGCGTATGGTCGACATCAAACATGGCATTCCCACTCCACGTGCGGCGGTTCTTCAATGCATGGCTTCCCTCGCAATACCCCGCCACCACCAGACCGGGCAGTTTGTTCTTCAACTCTTTGGCTTTACTCTTATCGCCCTCAGCCATTAGGCGGTGATACATCTCGACCGTCGATTTCCATCGTCCGTTGCAGATGTAATTTACAAACTCTTCCAGTGACATTTCAATGCAACGCTGTTCGCGCACGTTAAAATAGAAAGAGCACAAATCATTAAAATCCATGTTAAAATGGGGTTTTAATTTAAGATAGGGAAAAAACGTTGCCCTTCGCCTGCAATTCAAAATTGCAATGTGCGAAAGTACGACATCTAAAACTGACGAAATATTACACTTTACGCCAAATCACCCACCGTTTACCTACTGTTTATCAGTATCCTAACAAACAGCCGGCAGAACTAAAGTGTACAATTGGCATTCTTCTTTTTATTTATTCTTTTTAACAGTAAGGACAATATTCCAATGGAACCTTTCCAAATTGTTCCCAATCTGTATTCTTTTAAATCCATGATGCTTCGTTTTTATACCCCAACGGTATAAAAAGCCCCAGTAGGACAGCCATACAGACTCACGGAGACGCTTACGTTATCACTCCTCCCCTTCTTCTTTTAGGTCAATCGATCTTCTTCCTGCCTCTTTTTCTTTTGCCGGTCAATCTTCCCCTTTCTTCTTCTTTTCTTGTTGATTGGAGAATATTTTATAGCCCCTCCTACACATCCGCTTCAGTTCCGCCAGCTGTCGGAACGATACATTCTCAATGTCTCGCTCCAGCTCCTCCAACTCTTTTTCCACACTTCTCACCTTGTTCCATCTGTCCTGATTTGTTTCCAAATCTTCTTTTTATTCATATTCTTAAAATATTTAAAAATTAAAAAGGAGCAAAAATATAAAAATCCGCAATTACAATGTTAAATATTTGAGTTTTTATGAACAAAATATTGTAATTCGTAAATTAATGTCTAATTTTGCAGAGAATAACAAGGAGGGATCGGCAGTGAGATTACACTGACGACCGCGTAGCGCACCTTATCCCCTCCTTTCCACTCCCCCCTTGACTGATATAGAATGAAAAAATGGTATGTAGCCTACGTGCTTTCCCGTCACGAGAAAAAGACTGCCGAGCGTCTCACGAAAATGGGAATCGAGAACTTCCTGCCCGTGCAGGAGGAGATTCGCCAATGGGCGCACCGTCGTCAGAAGGTGACACGCGTGGTGATTCCGATGATGATTTTTGTGCACGCCACACCGCAGGAACGTGCGGAAGTGCTGACACTCTCGTCGGTGAGCCGCTACATGGTGCTGAGGGGCGAACATACACCTGCCGTGATTCCCGACCTGCAGATGGAGCGTTTCAAGTTTATGCTGGACTATAGCGAAGAGGCGGTGGAAATGTGCAGCACACCACTGGCTCCCGGTGAAATGGTGAGGGTAATCAAAGGCCCTCTGGCGGGAATGGAAGGAGAGCTGGTGAACGTGGACGGACGCAGCAAGGTGGTAGTGCGACTGGAAATGCTGGGATATGCCGGAGTGGATATGCCGGTGGGGTTTGTGGAAGCAGTGAAATAAAAAAGAATTTACCAGAGCAATAAAGCTATTCTCCTTCCCCTGTAAAAAGAGAAAATAGACTGCTTACAGGTACGGCATCAAACCCTTGGGTATTTTCGCCACATTTGCCTGAAACCAACAAGACAAGGCAAGTAATTCAGACATTCTCGTCACTCTTCAAGAGTCTGATTTCTTCACATTGGAAGAATAAAAGAAAAGCTGAAGCAACTTATTTACTTCAAACTTAGCATCACCAATCTCAGAAACCCTTTTCGGAAGTCTCTTGCTGCCTTCCCTATCATAAGCCGGATAAATCGTCAAGTCCGGCAAGCAAAACAGACTCTAAAAAATATTCAGATACATTTTATTTTCCCTTTCAGAGAAGCACCTTTTGCAGACACTCTTCCTGAAAGGTATGTCGCATGAAAAACAAATACAATTACTCATCTTATATCATCATTTGATTTTTTTTATGAAAGACAAATTCAGAAATCTAATTCTTCGTGGAAGTGAGCGCTCCGTCAAAGCTAAAAAGAACATCCTATATATGCTACTGATAAAAGGAGGTAACATTTTAATAGGACTACTTCTTGTACCCCTCACTTTAGAGTACGTAGACAGTGAGAAATATGGAATATGGATGGCTTTAAGTAGTATGGTAGCTTGGATTAGCTTTTTCGATATTGGAATAAGTAATGGACTAAAAAATCGATTAGCTGAAGCTTTAGCATGTCAAGACTATGATTTATGTAAAAAATATGTAAGTACCACATATGCTATTCTCTGTCTGATTTTCATCCCACTAATGATGCTTCTACTAATAGCAACTCCTTTTGTTAACTGGAGTTCTATCCTAAATATATCAACAGAAAACTCCGAAGGCTTATTAGCCTCTATATGCATTATCATCACGTATTTTTGCATCAGCTTTATTCTCAACACCATCAATACAGTCATATTGGCAGAACAACGTCCGGCAGATGCATCCTTAAGAACGTTTATACAGCAATTAGTCTCATTAGGAATTATATACGTATTAACATTAACTACTAAAGGTAGCCTTGTCAATCTGTGTCTAGCACTCTGCGCCTCTCCTCTAATTGTTGTCTTGATTTTCAACATCACCCTATTCCGCGGACGATACAAGGCATTTTCTCCATCCATACAAAGTATAGATTTCAAAGTTGCTCCCAATCTAATGAAATTAGGGGTACAGTTTTTTATCATACAGATAGCAGCCATCATCCAATATCAGATGATTAACTTTCTGATCCTCCGATATTATGGAGCTTCGGAAGTTACTTCATACAACATTGCATATAAATATTTCAGCATACTAACCATGATCTGGGGAATACTTACAACCCCTTTATGGGTGGCAGTAACAGATGCCATATCTAAAAAAGACTATGCATGGATACAAAATGTGCAGAAAAAATATCTTGCTGCATTCACTGGCTTTGCAGTATTAGGCATTATCATGCTGCTCGCCTCTCCACATATCTATCATTTCTGGATTGGCAACAAGGTTGAAATCTCCTTCATCCTATCTACATGGGTACTTATCTACAATATAGTACTCATGTTCGGAAGCATATTCGTAATGATTATAAACGGAACCGGAGAACTCAAAATACAAACTTATGCATCATTGGTATCTCCTATAGTGTTTATAGGTTGTAGCATGCTTCTAATTAAATATGAGTTAGGCATTGAATCAATTCTGATAGCATCAATTATCTCCAATTTCAACGGCCTTGTACTGGCACCTATCCAATGTCATCAAATACTTAAAAACAATGAATGAAATAACAGAAAGACGACACATCAAGAAAATTTATCTTCTATTAATCTCATATTGTATATTAGATTCCTATTTAAATCCAATAATGCCTACAACCATTATTCGATTCTGTGAATTATCTTGTATTGTCATGGCTATTCATCACGAATATAAACTATATAAAAGCCATAGGCTCAGCTATCCACACGGATTTGCCAAAATACTCTATGTGTTGCTATTTCTTATCAGCATAAGTATAGTAATTAGAGGGAACTGGTCTGGCAATATCAAAAACATTTTGCTTGTCGCTATATCTCCAAGCTTAATGATGGCATATTTGATACCATTTATTATTATACCACTGCCCAATGAAAAACATCTAAATACAATATTACAATGCTTTTATATAGGTTCATTACTAACTATTCCTATATGGATTATTAACAGCCATCAACTGGTTCAAGAGTTGTTTTATGGCGAAGCCATTGGAAAATATCTTCCTTTCTTTTCAGCCTTCCTATTAGGTTTTCTCCCTTTATTCACGAAGAAGAAAAAAATGATAATTATAGGTATATGGGCATTCTATTTTTTACTAATGATGCTAAATGCCCGTAGAAACGTGGTATTTTCTTTATTCCTGTATGGATTTATTGCGTTTGCTTTTCTCTATTATAACAAGATAAAAAGAAATGCCTCCTTAATGATTCCCATAGTGATTTTCCTACTACTTTCCATCGCTACCGTTATGATAAACTGGGATAATTTGACCCAAAACACTTTCAAATCAATGAGCCAACGTGCTAAAGAAGATACAAGAAGCGGTGTTGAAGAATTTTTTTTTGCAGACTTTCTAACATCTCCTATTGAAGACTGGATATGGGGAAGAGGAATGGACGGCGGATATTACCAGGAAATGTTTGACTCTGAAACCGGAGAAATAAATACAAACCGAACGGCAATAGAAACAGGCTATTTATATATGATACTGAAAGGCGGTATCATATATGCACTTATTATCACTCTATTTATTATCATTTCATCCAAAAGAGGATGTAGCAATAAAAGGACAAGATATATCGGACTTATATTGGCCACATATTTAATTGACTCATATACAACAATACCCATCTGTATATTAACCCCCCGGGCTATTCTCTTTTGGTTTTGTGTAAGCTATATACTAAAAAATAATCCAATAAAACGATATGATACCATTAACAGATTTAATAAACAGAATAATAAGACTAGTCAACAGAACATTTCACAACACTTTATTTAAAACGACAAGCACATTTGAAACATTATACTTACGAAGCATAGGAGTAAAATCAGGGAAAGGGTGCCAATACAACGGATGGACTTCTGTATTCAAATGTAACAATTCGGAAATAAGTATCGGTAATAACTGCATTTTCAACTCCAACCGATATACCAATCATATCGGAATCAATCACAGCTGCATCCTAACAACCATTATCCCATCAGCTTCTTTACAAATAGGAAACCAATGCGGGTTCAGCGGATGTTCCATTACAGCATTTAAAAGGATTGAGATTGGGAATAATGTACGCGTAGGAGCCAATTGTGTAATTGCAGACGGTGATTTCCATTTAGACGACCCACGAACTCCTTCTCCTAAGCCTATAAAAATACATGATAATGTATGGTTGGGATATGGAGTAATCGTTATGAAGGGAGTAACTATCGGTGAAAACACAATTATAGGAATGAACAGCATTGTTACCAAAGATATCCCAGCAAACTGCATTGCTGCAGGAAATCCATGCAAAATTATTAAAGAAATCAAAAAGCAATAGTATGAAAGTTTTATGGTTCACAAACTCACCTTGTTCCAGTATAAAAAGGAACAATGAGAAGACGTTAGCCGGAGGATGGCTCACCTCATTGGAAAATGCATTAAAAGACAAAGAATATATTAATTTATCAATTGCATTCATCTCACACTCAGAAAGCGAACCTTTTCTTTTTGAGGGAACAACATATTATCCTATCCATGACAACACCTCACAAAATGTAATCACAAAATTAGCAAATAGAATAAAACCTCTTTCTGATAAAGACAATAGACTTCTACCCGCCATGCTAAAAATTATACAAAAATGCCAGCCAGATATCATTCATATTCATGGAACTGAAGAATGCTTTGGTATCATAACAGAGCATATTACAAATATCCCAATCGTTTTCTCAATACAAGGCCTCATATCCCCTTGTAAAGAAAAGTTTTTTTCGGGTATTCCATATCATGACATCAGGAAAAATGAAAATTGGTACAACAAAATAAAGCTTACATCGGTAAAAGAAGAATACCAAAGTTTTGTATATAGAGGAGAAAGAGAATGCAGCTTTCTTAAGAAAGCTCCCTATATAATGGGGCGTACATTTTGGGACAAAAACATAACCCTCTTATTTAATCATAACCGGAAATATTTTACTGTCAATGAAATATTAAGAGATGAATTCTATACAGCAAAATGGGAGAAGACTCAATTTGAAAACCAACTACAATTAGTCTCCATAGTATCATTCGGTGTCTACAAAGGCTATGAAACAATTCTAAAGACAGCCAAGCTGCTTACAAACCATGCAAACTTCAAGTTTACTTGGAATATTATAGGTTATGACATTCATACCCCTATGCTACAAATTACTGAAAAAGCACTTAAGCTATATCACCAAGACTATAGTATCAAGCTATATGGCAGACAAAACTCACAGCAAATAGTAGAGATCCTCAAATCATCTGACATATACTGCCATGTAAGCCACATAGAGAACAGTCCCAACAGTGTATGTGAAGCCATGATTATGGGTATGCCAATCATATCTGGATATGCCGGAGGCACAAGCAGTCTTTTAGAACATGAAAAAGACGGAATTTTGGTTCAAGATGGAGATCCTTACATTTTAGCAGGTGCTATCTGTGAATTGCAAAGTAATTTTAAAAAAGCGCTACAATGTGGCAAGAATGCTCAAACAAAAGCAATGCAAAGACATAATCCACACAATATTATTGATGAGTTATTACATGCATATCACGAAATTATAAACCACTAATAGTTTATATAATAATGACTATCTATTTTGTAATGAAAAATCTATTTCCTAACGGAAAGGCAAGTACAGCACGCGTCAGATGTTATACCAAAGGATTAACTTCATATAATATTGCTTGCAAAGTAATACTCCCTATTCCATTAGAAAAAAACAACGACCCTCATTTTAATACACAAGTAGAGGGACAATTCAATGGAGTCTACTTCAAAAACATGAGTGGTACTCTCCGCAGAAGCAAAAATATCATAACACGACAATTTATTGATTTAAAAGGGTATATCAATACCTTATGGTACTTAATCAAAACTCTCCAAAAAGAGGATATCGTAATTGTATACGAGGGAGGTAGTTTTTGGCATCGAATTGTGGCTAATGTAACCCACTTAAAAAGATGCAAAGTTGTCATGGAGTTAAATGAACTTCCATATGGAACAAGTTCTCAAAACAATAAAACGGCACGAAAAAGGGAGAGAATGCTCAAAAAGGTTTTTCCTAAATTCGATATGTTTTTAACAATATCTGAATCTTTAACAAGATTAGCTAAACAATACAGCCCTCACTCTGCAATTCTTAAAGTTCCAATTCTTGTTGAAGATGTAAATATAAACAGTACTACAATAATAAAAGAACCATATATCTTTCATTCCGGTACACTAACCGAACAAAAAGATGGAATTTTAGGTATGATTGAAGCTTTCGGAATCGCATGCAAACAACTTAACAAGCCTTTGAAATATTACATGACAGGAAATCTAACTGATTCTCCACATGCAGCAGAAATCACTCAATTAATACAAAAATATCATTTAGAAGAAAAAATAATTTTTACAGGTTATCTCAACAATAATGAATTAATAACATATCAAAAGAACTGTCTATTCACTATCATAAACAAATATGATACCCTACAAAACAAATATTGCTTTTCTACCAAATTAGGAGAATACCTTGCTTTTAAGAAGCCCGTAATTATAACCCAAATCGGTGAAGCCATGAATTATCTGCAAAATAATATCAATGCCTATATTATTCCTCCTCATAATATAAACTTACTTGCTGACAAAATAATAGAAATTGTGAACAATCCACAGAAAAGTCAACATATTGGAAACGAGGGATATAAATTAACCCAAACAGAATTCAATTGTATGACACAAGCTAAAAAGATTATCAATTTTCTCTCCTATAACAATCAGTAACAAGTTTTCATATTATGAAAATATTAGAAGTAATAACCTCCTTATCCCCTGGAGGAGGAGAACGTTTTGTCGTAGACTTATCTAATGCACTATGCAACAGCAGAAACCAAATAATTCTGCTTACATTAAAAGAAAACATTAATTCAAATAATACATTTTATAAAAAAGAGCTTCGCAAAGAAGTAAAATATGAAAGCTTAAGAGAAAAGAAGTTTTCAATAAAAACTTTTTATAAACTATATAATAAAATAAAAGAGATACAACCGGATGTAGTTCATTTCCATTTAGGGTGTACTTTTAATATGATACTACCAACTATATTACTGTATCGCTTCCCCTTATATGTGCAAACTATACATTGTAGAGCAGATAAGGAAGGAGGACAAGTTGGAATGCTCATCCGACGGATGATATACAAGCTTCCGCTAATTAAACAAATTACAATTTCGCCAGACAATAATTTATCATATCGCCAAATATACCACAAAGATAGCGACTCATTAATATACAATGGAAGAGAAAAACCTAAAGCAATAAACATTGATGAAGTTCAAAAAGAAGTAAATTCATATAAACAAAATCAAGAGACTATTGTAGTTGTGCATGTCGCAAGATTTCACCCCCTAAAAAACCAAAGGCTATTAATCAACAGCTTTAATAAATTGATACAAGAAAAGAACAATATCATATTACTAATCATCGGAGACGGTTATGATGTTGGAGAAGGTAAATACCTACAAGAAATTTCACATAAACAAATCCATTTTTTGGGATTAAAACAAAATATCGGTGATTATCTAAGAGTATCAGATGCCTTTATCCTTTCTTCTTTATCAGAAGCGATGCCCATCAGTCTAATTGAAGCGCTTTCTTGCAAATGCATTCCACTGTCAACACCTGTCAGCGGTTGCAAGGATATAATCAAGAATAGAATTAACGGATTTTTATCAAAAGATTTTACTGAAAAATCATTCATAAACATGCTTTATGATTTTATAAATAACTACAAAAATATAAATAAAGAACAATTATATGAACTTTACACAAATATGTTTTCCATAAACACTTGTGCAAAAAAATACCAAAATAAATTCGAGCAGTGGATAGAAAAATAACATAATAAATGAATAAAAATGAGAATTCTACTATTAAATTCCATATTATTTACAGCAGAAAATAATATAATACCCCAAGTCAAATCCATAAAAGATACGATGATTTATAATATGTGTTTAGGGTTTCTAAAACTTGGGCACAATATAACCTTAGCAGCTGCAAAAGAATACGTTCCAACAGAATCAGAAATATATGATTTTGAAATTCTATTCTTTCCTTCTCAACATACAAGGATATTTCCACCTTCAGCATTGCCTTATTCACCTGCATTGAAAACATATTTAAGAAAGAACCATACAAAGTTCGATTTAATTATTTCCAGTGAAGTATTTTCTTTCAATTCACTGTTTGCGACACAAATATGCCCTGAGAAAACTATTATATGGCATGAATTGGCTTTACATCCATCCAAATTTTACAAAATACCATCAAAAATCTGGTACAACATAATTGCCCCTCATTACATTAAAAAAGCAAGAATCATTATACCACGTTCAGATAATGCTAAAAAATTTATTTTACAATATTTTAAAAATGTATCATCCCAGTGTATTGAACACGGTATAAATACAAAACAATTTTCTTTTTCAGAGAAAAAGAAAAAACAGTTCATCTATGTAGGTCAATTAATACCAAGAAAAAACATTAAAAGTATCATTGATAAATTCTCTCAATTTATCCACCAATATGACAGTGAATATCAGCTTTTAATAGTAGGAAGAGGTATATTAGAAGAAACACTGAAAGCATATGTAAATACTCACAAACTAAATCAACATGTTCAATTTATCGGTTTCGTAGACCATACCACTCTAAATAAATTATTAATGGATAGCCAAGCTATGCTAATTAATACACTACAAGACAATAATATGGTATCAATACCAGAAAGTATAGTTAGTGGAACACCAATAATCACCAATCCCATCCCCACTAATTCTTCTACAATCAATGAAAATAAATTAGGCATTGTAAAAAAGGAATGGAACCAAAACGATTTATATGAAATAACATGTAATAATGCCCTATATGTAAACAATTGTATCGAATATAGAAAAAAATTAACCAATGAATATTCGGCCCAACTCTTTATTAATGAATTTGAAAAATTGCACTCATAATAGTCCAGCATAGTTTCTATAATTAATTATCATTTTTATTCACACAAAATTATGAATAGTAATTATCACACAAAACAATCTTATAACATGCAAAAGTATCCAGCTCTTGACGGACTTCGAGCTTATGTTGCAATCAGTATTATAATGATGCATGTATTAGCAAACATTACGATAGAACTAGCTTATAACTTCTTGAGAGAAACTATTAGTCCATGATTTACAGATCTCACTCTACTTTTTATAGTAATAAGCTCATTTCCTATGTGTTGCAGTT
>ERZ773252.3051-NODE-3051-length-13452-cov-14.969471_pt1 | contig 13452 bp, 9 predicted proteins | sample MGYA00580517_ERZ773252 | MGnify/ENA primary metagenome ERZ773252 (study PRJEB29015, sample SAMEA2737766) | human gut metagenome | biome: human gut; feature: human-associated habitat; material: faeces | place: China | collected 2012 ... | reverse complement strand
CCACTTCAATATCTGCAATATCTGTCAATTGCTGTATTTCTTTCGTACCATCAAATTTCAAGATAATCTGCTCATCAAATTGTTCTTCTCCTGATAAAATCACTTCTACATAGTCCTCATACCATGTAACTTTCCAACAATTACTTGAGATAATTCCACCGTCATTGTGCAATTCAAAATCTATTTGAGATATTTTATCTTGTCCTTCCTTGAGAATTAACCGACCACTTGCTGCGCCAAAAGACCAGTCCGGTTCTCCAATTGTCAAAAGTTCCAATTTATAAATCTTATCTAAAGAAACGGATGTATCGCAAATTGTTTTCTTATAATTTGTTTCATACAAAATACAAAGCAACACTACTACAAACAGCGCAATAGGCAACCCCATAATATATAGCACAGTTTTCATAATTTTTTTCATTGTTATAACACTCCTTTTATTGCGCTATCTGCTCTCCTTACTACATCATCCTTTACAAATACGGTATTGATAGGTGGGTATCTCCTCAATTCCATTATTAAGGATTTTATTTCCCAAATATTTAAAACTCCCATCTTTCGCAAACTTTACAGTCAGTTCATGCGTAATCACCGCCTCGTTACATAATACCATTTCGCATACTGCATCCACTGTAAGAGTTATTGTACCATTTGGATTATGCTTGATATTGGTCACTTCTGGAATTGATGTTCCAAAAAAATTAGGCGCGTAATTAAAGCATCCCAAGCGCACCCAATCATACGTTTTTTTCTTTTTATTATATACTGCATACTTTTGAATTTCTTCTACAGAAACAGGCATATATTCCATAATCAACTGCTCAAATTCCTCTTTAGGTATTCCATTCGGATATTTTTTACCATTGAATTTTTTCTTATATTTCATGGCATATAAATACTCATAAAGACCGTTAAAATCAATCTTTTTCGTGTGATTTTTGTCCCAATTAGAGCATAAAAGGTTATTCCCCTGATATCCCAATTCGCGCACACATTTTTTAGAAAGTTCTCGCTTTCTGCTACTTATTGGCTTAATCCGTACCAAACAACTTCCGTCTACCATTTCTGTTACTTCCGGATATTCCGGTACACACAATTCATAACAAAACCATCCCTTATTTGAATATCTCCACTTCTTTAATCTCGTATAAGAAACATATGCCATCCCAGGGTTGTTGTTATCATCCCATACACCATTTGAAGCTACAAGAAACATATAGTCTCCGTCATATATAAATTTTTCTCTACCAATGCTACCATCAGAATGTACTTCATAAATAACAATTGAACCTTTGTTTCCCTTTTGGGCTTCTTTCAAAAACGAATCAACTGTTTTGTAGTTTTCCATATTGGAATATTCCTCGTAGGTTCTAACCGGATACCCCTGCTTTTTTATTTTTTTTACCATTTTTCTTATTGCGTTTTCATCCAAAACATCATTTAACGACGCCCCTTTGTCGGCACATTTATATATATGACTAATTTCTTCCATTATCTGAAAAGAGTCCCTTTCAGCTTCTTCATTCTCTTGATCTGATACAGGAAGATTATATCCCTTTTCCAAATCAGCCTCCGGTATATTGACATCTGTTGTATTATTTTCTGCACCTTTCTCCTTATTTTCGCTTTTCTGACTTGGTATTGATTTCACTTCTTTTGTCTTATTGTTGCATGAACAACAAAAAAGACCGATTGCCATCATACAAAAAATTAGATATAAATATCTTCTCATGTTCATTCACTCTCCCTCTCATTTCAGTTTTCGTCAAACCATTTATCCAAAACAGCTTTATCCTTTTCTACTACATAGCCACTTCCGCCTCTTCCTTTTACATCTTCAACCATACTAACCACAAGAATGGGCTTCGAGGTTTTCTTATCCGGTGTCATAACTGAGAACCATCCCAGTTCTGTCCCTGTGGTATCTTCCTGTGATACCTTTATTTCAGCAGTTCCTGTTTTTCCTGCCAAAACAATGTCCTTGCGGTGTATTGCGTATCCTGTTCCATGTGGATTATTTACTACACTTTTTATCCCATCCAACACCTGATTTGATACTTTAGAAGAAAAAGCTTCTGAAATCCAATACTCTGCTTTTGCATTCTCTTTATATAGCAAATACGGTTTTAACACATTTCCATCATTACAAAAACTTGTATATACGCAAGCTAAATGAAGTGGATTTATCATCACTTGTCCCTGACCGTATCCTGTATCAGCTAATTGCACCTCACTTTGAATGTGTTTGGCATTAGAGTATTTAGATTCTGTCATTTTTATTTCAAACGGAATAGATGTGTGAAATCCCAACATGGATAATGAACGCTCCATCTCTTCTGCCCCGATTTTAAGTGCTGCCTTTGCAAAGTATATGTTATCCGAATATATCAATGCATTTTTCAAGATGACCGGACTATATGTATGAAGTGTAGTAACATGATATGTTCCCCATGTCTTATCCTTTTGCCAACTATTTCCTTCATTTCCAAAGTTATCTGTCCCTGTGAATGCTCCTGACTGCAAACCAACTGCCGCTATAATGGGCTTAAAAGTTGAACCCGGACACCATGCCTGCCTGAAACGGTTATACAACGGCTTTTGTTCATCTTCATTTAATGCTTTCCATTGCTTTTTTGTCATCCCCATAATAAACCCGTTCGTATCATATGATGGTGTACTAACCAGTGCTAGCACCTCACCCGTGAAAGGATTCATTGAAAGTGAACAACTTTTGTCACTCTTAAAATGTTCATATAATTGTGATTGCAAATCAGCATCTATAGTCAATTTAATATCTTTTCCGTCTTGCACCATTTTATATGCTAATTCCTCTTTTTCTCGTCCTTCTGAATCCACAATATATATTCTACATCCGTTTTCTCCTTTTAATTCTTTTTCGTACAATCCCTCCATCCCCGTTTTTCCAATAACACTAGAACTCGTATATCCTTCTCCTTTGTATTTTTCCAAATCTTCTGCAGTCACATTTTGCACATAACCAATTAAGTGTGCTGCCGCTTCTTTTAATGGATATTCTCTAACCTCCACGTCCGAAATCATTACTCCTGGAATACTCAATAACTTCTCCTGACGTTTTTGCTCTTTTAAAACATTTTTATCTGGTTCTAGTGCAAGAAGCTCTAGCTTCTTTACTTTTAAAATGGTCTTTAATGGAACTAACGAATCATCTTTCACCCATTTTGCTGATAATTGTTTTTCTATTTCTTCGGTTTTTATTTTCAATAATTTTGCAATCCTAGTAATTGACTTTTCCCTATTCTCTAATTTTCCCGGAATAATTCCAACAGAAGAAGCAAGTCCCTTTCCGGCAAGCACTCTTCCATTTCTATCCAGTATTTTCCCTCTATTTGCTTGTATTGTAGATACTTTCATCTTATCAGAATTCTCAAGACCTGGATATATCATCGAATCACTCCACGAAGCCTTATACTGTCCATCTTCTACTAAAAAAGTTATCTCATTATCAAAATCCACTTTCCCCGCTACTGTATCAAAAGATGTATTGTACGTAACCGTCAATTTTTCTTCATCGTAATTTAGAATATGTATATTCACATTCTTTGCCTCTATTCCTTCATAAATGGCAGAATTACGCTTAACAAAATCATTTTTGCTAATCATTTTCTTGCTTTCATCTGTTATCATTTCATACATTTCTGCATATTTCTTTTCTGATATACAGTTCATATATGTCTTCAATACCCGCTCCGGATTATTTTCAACAATTTTCTTATTTATCTTTTTCTGTGCCAACGCAACCAGGCACACTATAAAAATTGTAATTATAGTCAAAAAAACAACTCGAATAGTTCTTTTTTTTCTAATAACTCTATGCTTCATAACAACTCACTTTCCTTTCACTTCGCTTTTCTCCAGTCTATGAACCTTAACACCTTTATCAACATATAATTCAATTAGTTTTTGATTCACTGGAATAATACACATCCGTACGCTTTCGCCATATGCAAAATAAGGATAAATTCCAACTCCTCCCCTGTAATACAAATCACTGGGCGGATTATTACTATAAAACCCTTTCTCCGTTTGAAATATATGCTTATATGCCTGTTCATTTGATTTTTCATACATATCTATCAAATCTTGCTTAGCCATATCCGGGAAAAAAACTTTCAAAGTATAATAACATAATTCTTCATACTGCTTATACATTTTTTCCGTGTAACTATGATCATCAAAATTAAGTGTAATAGTTTCAATACACTTGGCATTTTTAGGAGTATACACTGTAATCGTTGGAAGAGTAAGTATCTTCTTATCGGCCGTATACTCATAGCACATATCTCCTTTTAATCTTCCAAAATCCTGTCTATATGAATACCATGTCAAAAGCGGCTTTATATAATCTCTCCCATGATCTTCTTGGTAATAACTGTTGTAAGCATCTATAAAACCTTCAAGCGATATGTCAAAGTATAATTTCCCATCTTTTTTTACAACACTACTATTCCAATCTATATTGTCTTTCTTATTAGTAAAAGGTGTAACAGCAATTTCCGATGTTATATCCCTATCTTTTTTTTCTTCAATCTCATTTCTTTTTTCGCATGCGGTTAAAAAAGAAACGCACAACATTATATACATCACTTTTACGAGCCATTTTTGATTCAAAATCTCCTCACTCCTTTCGCAAATCTTACTTCTGTAAGATTTTAGGATAAAAAATATATTTGTATTATTTCTTAATATTACACTTGTAGGAGTTAGGTGTCAAGTTCTTTTTTAATTAACGATTTTTGATTAACTATGCGCTATGATTATTCGCCTCAAAACAATTACATTTATCTCATCAATGTTGGTTTATATAATCTTTGGCTTTCTCAACAATTTCTGAATATTCTTGTGGCTCGAAATCGCAAATCCGGATATTTGGAAATCGGAGTTCAGGCACTCGGAAAGCACCTTTTTTGTACTTGAGCACTTGTCCATTTCTATGGGGATGTTAGTCAAGGTCCTGCCGCATCTGCGGTGCGTAGCAGCCTTTACTAATATCCTCATAGAAATTATGATCCGGTATGTACAAAAGCGAAGCTAAAAAGTGATTTCCATATCACCAGACAGCTAATGGAATCTCATCCGGAATATTCAATTTCCTTAGGCATGGGAAATTCTATACTGTTTATCTCAAAATTCTTAATCAAATAATTTACCATTTTCCCTCCACCTTCAACCTTTGGTATCTACATATATAAAAAGGTACATTGTGTAAGATTCACAACATACCTCTTAATTAACTATAGAATTACCACGACTTTGCAAATTTGAATTTTCATTATAATATTGGGACTTAGTATCTCGGTCAAGTAGCTATAATTGAATTTATAACTACTTGACCGATACTAACTGTTGTTCTTCATTTCATCTAAGTACAGTTTTATCCTATTGCATTTTCTATACTATCTTTTCTACAAGCAACAACATCGATATCATGTTCTCCCCAGAATGAAGCAACACTATCTGTAGTTCCAGTATCAACCGCAATTATTTTCTTACCCTTACTTATTGCATAATTAATTTCTTTGCGTCCCATACTTCCTACTGTAACCGCTGCCGGACGTGCAGGTGCTAGTACCACGCTTGCACTATCAATTTTGCCTTTTATTGCATCTGTTACTTCTTTTTTAGTTCCGACTAACGGATCTGAACTCTCTACAGAGCGGTCTGATACATCATATTTCGACCTATCAAGTACAGCACTAATTTTTTCATAATCTTCTTTGTAATCCCATCGATGACTAATAAATACATTCTTTTTTCCCATGTTACTACCTCCACTTATCTTTTATATATGTATAAGTATCCCACAATTTATATATGGGCTTATAACATTTTTATCTTACCACATTATCCGTTGCAACATTTTATATATTTCCTTTTTTTACCAAGTTCCAATAATGCTGTCCTTGAGCAGTCAATTTACATGATTTATGATTTATTGCTGCATAATACATGTGTTCCTCACCAACCGGCCTCACTAAATTCAATTTAACATATTTCTGTAAAATCGAGAAGATAACTTCATGTTCTACATTTACTTCTTTCATATCAGCTTCATGCTTATCAGGTTCATATGTCGGGTCTAATGCAAAATCATCTCCCGGTGTATTAAAGAATTCAGTAATACGACGTAATTCATTTATTCCGATAGGTGGAGCATTTTTTCTAAGAGAGACAAACTGCTTAATATTTGCCTTAAACACTGGTCTCTGTTCCCAACCGCCCAAAGAACTATCTATGTAAGAATATATACTACCGGGCGAAACTTCTCCTAAAAGATTCATTGCTCCACCATATAAAGCTTCAATCAACAAGGAGGTAAAAACACCATGCCCATTTTCTTCAGATGAATATTGATTTTCGTCACAGGCCGCCAAAACAGTTGTACCATTATGTAAAATGGAATAATTCTGCATTTCACTGGAACTCGCAGCCAATCCGCTATGACAACTATCAAGTATTACTACTTTATTTTGAGCATGAGATTTTGATACAATTCCCATAAGGTCATTTAAAGATAACCCTTGATCTGCTCTCTCCACTTCACTAGTACATAAATAACCACCAAGAGCATCATACGACCCATGTCCTGCATAATAAAAAACAGCAATCTCCGATTCATCCCTAAATAATTCTTGAACAGCATCCTTCAAACACTCTCTTGTAATATAAGATGCTTCACTTGTTGCACATATAATTTTTGTAGAGAAATTCAAAGTCCCATCACCATTTCTCTCAAGTGCTGCTTTCACACCATTAGCATCATTAACACATCCGTGCAAATCATTAATTTTTTCATAACTATCAATCCCAACGCATAATGCTTTCCTCATGCCATACCTCCTATATTTATCTATTTGTGTCAACCAAAAATTCCTTAAGCTTTGATTCCGTATTATTTAGATACAAACAAACTACTTTGCTATCATCGCTAGTCTGCATTACCCCTATATACGAACTCGTTTTCTTCTGTTTTGTCGGGCCAAAACTATTGTTCATTGAAAAAGCTGAACGTGTTTCATATATACTATCTACATCGGTTAACTGAATTAATGCAATCCCATGTTTTGAAGCATACTGAATAGCTCCACTTTGGAAATTAGATGATGATACCAACACCCCCTTATTGGCAGCACACGCTCTTATTTTATCATAAAGCACTGCAACTTTTTCCCTAGATATACTTGTTTTATAATGCTTACACTCAACCAGTGTTTTATACTTAATCCCCATAAGTTCAAATTCTATATATCCATCTATTTGATAATTTCCGTCATCAACCTCAATTATCTTATCATGTTGAAATATACAGTTTTCAATATTTTGTAACTGTTCAGTCAAAACACGTAATGAATGTTTTTCAAATTCAGTTGGTGTCATATCTAAGATAGTTTCCTTACATGGAATAAACATGTTTTTAACCTCCTATGATTCTGAAACAGTATTCTTATTTCTTTGTTCATTTATATCTTTTTCTAAGTAAATGAAACTTATATAAACCGTATATTATAATGGCTCAGTTGTCAAGACAAAACTTTGTTAATTTATAAGACCATTATAAAGTACCGATTGATAATAATGCGGCAGAACAGTCTATCCGGGGATTTTATATCGGCAAAAAGAACTGGGGAATGATTGATACAATAGCCGGAGCAGAGGCCAGTGCAATCCTTTATAGTATTGCCGAAACATCAAAGGCGAATAACCTCAAGCCATACGATTACTTTGAATATTTGTTATCGGGGATCCCAAATCATATGGATGACAAGGATTTGAGTTTCCTGGAAAATCTATCACCTTGGTCCGAGCAGTTGCCAGCGCATTGTAGGAAATAGAGCAAGCACTCCTATCGGAGTGATATTTTTGACATAATATCCACACTATGGAGCGTTTACGTAAAATCAAGTGTTCTAGGGTCAATCAGCAAACACTAACTAAATCGTAACATCTTTCGACAAAACCCACAATTAGCAACAGCGTATGACATCTATCTCTATTGAATAAATTTTCAGTTATCAACGTAAAAGAAGCCGCTTTCAGCTAAGTTAACAAAGAAGCTTTCTCCTAGCATCCCAATACATATATGTAACTCTATCTTTTGTTTTCTTTACATAATGCAATCCGATTTCGTGATTTTTCCGTAAACGCTCCATAGTGGGTACATTGATAGTTTTCCTACAAACACAAAAAGAATCGCCATACACATACTACCGAAGTTTTCCCTTGTCTCTCCTGCAATTCACTTACAATAAATATACTGCTCAGCACAGCATGATGAAATATTGTCAAAAAAATAGTACTGATAATTGAATATTATCGGACGGAGATGTGTCGTGACGGATGATTTTTAATTATCCGTCGGACATGATAGTAAAAAAGGATTTTAGTTAGTAAATATACTATGAGGAGGTTTGAACTATGAATGATGAAAAAATATTGGTTTTTTTAAGTAGACCTAATCCTTTTCTTGAAAGTCATCAATATTTTATATCAAAGCTACAAGAACAATTTGATAAATATAATATACAAACGGTAACTTTGCAAGCAGATAACTATGATTTAACAGATTCAATGAATTATCTAAAGGGTATGATTAAACAGTGTTATGGAATTGCAATTATCGGTTTTAAACAGATATTTGTGGAGGTTGGTAGTAAGAAAAAGGGTGGAAAAGATAATCCAAATTATTTTCATTCTAAAGAAATTGATATATCGGGAGAAGCATTAACAAGTCCGTTTTGCCATATCGAAGGAACGATTGGATTACTTAATGAACTTCCGTTATTAATTATCAATGAAAATGGTGTGCGTGAAGAAGGGATAATTAAAGGTGGAAAGTTTTGTACAAAAACAAAAAGATTCAGTCTATCTTCCATTGACACTTTTTTTGGTGATAAAACCGTTGAGCAACAAATCGCTGTATGGGCTGGAAAAGTGACTGAATATTTTTTGTTTTTAAATTTAAAAAGAGTATAACTATATATAGCTGGGAGCTTCATGTCTTCTTTCAGTTCATCATTAACATAGAAGAATCTTATTTGCAGACTTTTTCTCATAGTCTCCTTTGATCTCAAAGTCTCGTGTTTTCTTCACTAATGTACTTGTTAATATATTCAATACTATGATTAAGTCTCTCGATGCCAGCAATAATGGTATCTTTTTGCCGTGTTGAAATATCAGTATCTTTCTGTATGCGAGAAATTGTTTTTTCAACATCATCATATTTATCGTTTATAATAGCCCTAAGGTCTATTGCATTATATGTATAGTATATGCGATCACTATAACTACCGATATTCTTTACATTTACATTCATGTTTAAATACAATTTAGCAAAATGTTTTGCTGTATAATAATATTCTTTTATTACATTTATATCCTCTGTGATTTCACATATTCTTAACAACAATGCACAATAATTTCGTGGACAATATAAATTCTTTTTACAAAAATTTGCACCATATCTATAATATTCTAAAGCTGAATAATAGTACTCAGCATCATTTGATATATTATATATTCGCAAACAAATTGCAGCAAGTCGACCAAATAGATATTCTGATATAGAATTTTCTATGTCTGCATTCTGCTTAATAAAATTGATACATTCTACCAATTCTTTGCAACTTTCATTTTTTTCTGCAATTTTATATTTTGCTAATACTAAAAGAAGAAGATTTTCCTCCGAAGGATCGCTATTATATAATGCATCTAAAATTTCCAAAGCATCAGTAAAGTTATTTTCATCCAGGAACGCACGCCCTTTTCTATACATTTCGTATATTGCATCATTACATGATATATTTTCGTCGTAAACTTTATTTTCGTTTAAAGCTCTGCATATAGGATTATCTGGCACATTGGTAGAAGCATTAATTGAAAAATCAAGTAAAGTATTTAACTGTTTTTTAGTTTCAAATATTACTTCCTCCCTTAAATATGTTCCATCATGTTCATAAAAAATAATCGGAACATATGTGATATCAAAAAAATTAAATTCTTTTTCTTTCTCTTTTGCACAAAGTAATATTGTTGATCTAGGTTTTAATGCGTGTCTTGCCCCTAATTCATATATTGCGTTTACATTCATTGTACTAATGTCTGCAATTACAATATCAGACCCATTAAGGCAAGTGACAAATTTATAATCAATAGAAATTGTTCCTGAAATTTCATCACATCTAAAAGCATTATATGAACTTTCTTTATAAAGAGGAAATGGAATTAATTTATTTTCAATAATGCAGGGTTTAATGATTTTCTCATATGTCAAATCAAGATTCAAATTATTTTTTACTCCATATCCCATTATAACAAAACATGTTTTTTTCATAGCTGGTCTTCTCTCACTTTATAAATTGCTTGCTGTATTAATTTTAATTTCCATAAAAACATCTATCATTTCTGACGGATAACTAAAAATCATCCGCCACGGCACATCTCTCCTCCCGATAATATTCAATTATCAGTACCATTCCATTATACCACCCCCTTACCTTCTGTTTCAATATGTTTCTCTAAAATTTCCATTCGATTTCTAGGATGTTTCATTTTCAAAATCTCCATCTGCTTTTTTAATGCAACCTCAGCATAAATCTGCGTTGTCATGATTGACGCATGCCCCAACATTTTCTGAATAAAACGTATGTCAACTTCTTCTTCCAAGAGTAATGTAGCAAATGCATGGCGGAACATATGCGGTGTAATATGCATTTCAATCATTGCTTCTTGAGTGTAGCGTTGGATCATTCGGCGTGCTGACTGCTCAGAATATCGTTCCCCATAGCGATTAAGAAAGAAAAATTCGCTCGCATCCAATTCCTTTTCCCAATGCCTCTTGTATTCTTTCAACTGCACTAACACTTCTTCCGTTCCCATCTGCAGATAGCGTTCCTTCCCACCTTTTCCTTTTATGCAAAATATCCCCTGTTCAATGTCAATATTTTTTTGCAACAAATTACACAATTCCGATATTCTTATTCCTGTAGAAAATAGCGTTTCAACCACCGCTATGTCACGATTTAGCAATTTTCTTTCATATATAGTACTCTCTATGCTTTTTTTTGAGTACATACTACTTAATAATGACTGCAAGACAGAATACGGAATCGAGCGTGGTAAAATTTTTTCTTCCCGAAATTCTGTCCGAATCTTTCTCAAAGGGCTATCATCTATGATTTCTTCATCCTCTAAATAAGAATAAAATGCTTTTATACTAGCAACCTTACGTTTCACTGTCTTTTGTTTGTATGATTCGTGTAGATGCAAAATGTATTGACGAATTACTGCTTTTTCAGTTACCAATTTCTTTTGAACACAAAATTCAGAAAATTGTCTTAAATCAATTCGATATGCACGAACTGTTTTCTCGTCCAACTTTCTTTGTTTTAAACAATAATACAAATATTCATCTATTAATTCCTGTTGATTCTTCATGATATTCTCCTTTTTCAAACAAGAATACCACGCACACATATTTTCTGCAATTTCGACTCCTTTAAGGACAACTACATTGCTGCATCTCCAACCACATCCCCTTCTTCTGCAGCACCTGTCCTTCCTCAATCTCCGGACGGATGATGGACTTGATCACATCCTCCTCTGCTCCTGCCTGCAGCAGTTCGCGGATTACTTTTCTTCTTGTCTCGCTCGTCCACTCGGAAGCATAGATATCAAGCAGTGCGAGTTTATCAAAGTTTTCGATAAACCATGCTTTGCGCTCTTCCGCTTCCCGTTTCATTTCATAATTTACCGCAGACTGGATCATGCCGGCAGTGATCGTCTTTTCCACTTCTGCCCCTTTGACATCTTTTGGCGTGGAATGAATCTTCTTCTCCATCACATCCAGATCCATCATCATAAAAGAAAAGGCGTCCAGTTCATACAGCCGGATGTTTTCATTTTTCGATTGTTGCTTTTTGAGATATTTCAATGACCATTCCCCGATAAAGTCACATTCTTCCATCTGCTGTTTCTGTTTTTCTTTCTGCACCGCCGGGACAAAAGCACCACATTTTCTTGCTTCCAGATATGCTTCGTGTTCCCACGGGAACCATTTCTTATCCCGAATCGGATTTTCCCCACGCACAAAAATAATACATTCATCATCCGGCAACAGGCGAAGCTCATACTCTAACATCAGCTCCCTGCCAAGCACATCGTAATTCTCACTGTAAGAACCGCTGGTTCCTTTGCTTTCTCCACTGGTTCGTTTGTCGATCGTCCATTTTCCAAGCAGCTTTGAGACATATTCATAGGTGCTTGCTTCATTACCGCCCAGATAGATAAAAGTGTCGCAGTTTCCGACAATGCCTTCCCATGCTCCATCCGCAAAAAGCGTTTTTAACTGTGCCAAAGACTGTAGGATTGGCACACAGTACACACCACGGCTTCTACAGGTGGCAAGGATCTTATCAAAGTTATTCGGCATCTTGATGTTTGCCATTTCATCGAGCCAGAATCCCACATCCATCGGCAGTTTTCCGCCAAAGAATCTCGCCTGCCGGTATAGCTCCTGAAAAAGCAGCGTATACACCATACCCGGTACGAAGTTAAAAGTATCGTCATCATCCGGAATGATGATAAAGAGGTTGCTCTTTGTTTTCCCATCTCCATCCATTCCCGTTCCAAACTCGTCCAGTGGGATGTCATTGGATGAAAAGATCTCCAAAAGTTCCTCATTATCAAAAGGCTGCATCCGAGCATTGACTGTCATAATGACGGAACGGATCGTTTCATCCGGACCGCCTCTATAACGCTGGTATGCTTTTACGGCCGGATGATCCGGCTTTTTCTTCGCCAGTTCTTTCATGCGTTCGTCTAACTTTGGCGGCGTATCTTCATCCACAAACTGTGCCTCATCTAACAGGTAAAGAATGGATTTCCAGTTTCTCTGCAGAAGTTCTGCCTTTCCTCTTTTCGGATTATATACCCCTTTCGGACATTCCATCCATACATAGAGAAAAAGGCTTTCTAGGAACATCCGCTCTGCCTTTTCCCAGAAAGGATCCTGAGAAGAATTTTTGATATTTTCTGAGCTTGTATTCTGGATCAGATTCGTCACCAGCTTCGTGATATCGCTCTTACTGCGGATATACGGAAACGGATTGAAATGCATGCTTTTCTCCATTTCACACAGGTTCAGCGTATATACTCTGGTATCCTTCTGTTTCGCCAGCCATGCTCCCAGCTCCTCCGCAAGGCTTCCCTTCGGATCCGTATAGATGTTGCAGTCGTGTAACGACATTAGATTCGGTGTCAAGAAGAACGCTGTCTTACCGGCACCACTGCCGCCGACAACCACGATGTTGTTATTGCGAAGGGTATCCGAGTCGTAGCGGAAACGCACATTTTGAGATAATACTTTGTTTTCCGGAGACAGACCGGACTTTGTTTCTTCTGTCCTTGCGGCATACT